>Ga0325400_1006572_pt1 | contig 11072 bp, 11 predicted proteins | sample PopdelMetagenome_2_FD_205662 | JGI IMG/M metagenome (GOLD analysis project Ga0325400, IMG submission 205662) | Populus deltoides microbial communities from Bellville, Georgia, United States - Xylem-PdKOR-R1 | ecosystem: Host-associated > Plants > Phyllosphere > Stem > Wood/Secondary xylem...
TTTTCGAGTCTATTGCAATTTACTCAAAATTAGTTAGGGATTTATCTGATGCGCACTCAAAACAAATGAATATAAAGTTTCATCAAAGAAATGATTTGCGAAATTCATATGAGCAATAAAAAAAAAAAAACCTCATGCCAACAATCAATAAATTTCCTTTTGATCCTTTATGAAAAGCGTAGAATAGGAGTTGATTTCCACGTACCACCAACCAAAAGATGCATAATTTCCAGGAAAACAGCAACCACACAAGGTGCGAAGTTGCGATTACCTTGTCTTTGACCTGCTGCAAAATCTCTACCAAATCCCTTGGAATCAGGGTACTAATTTATGATTAGCTGTACGGTTCTTCCTTTGGATCTTTTTAACAAGAAATTTATAGAAAAAGACCAAACATTTGTTGACAATTTCTCTATTTTGGCTTTAGTATATAATCGAAGGGTTTCATGCTGCAGTCACCCCTTGTTATACAATAAATTAAAAAAAGAGAGGAGAAAATTTTGGATCAAAGAATAAGAAACGAAGACTTAATAATAGACCAGACTTGGTAGCTATTTCATATTAAAATAAAGAATGGGCCAAATTAAAAGAGACAGTCATGGATTAAATTAGATGAATAACATACATGGAAGTCATAAAGTTTGGAACAGAAGACAGAAAAGTAAGATACATAAATGGCATTATCAAGAAGAACTGACAGAAACATGTGGAATAATAAAAATGGGCAGTTGCAATGACGCATCCTGGAAAACAAAAATAACTGCACTGCAATTTAATTAAGTTTGCAAGACCTTAAAAACCTGTTTATCAGTAGGCTTGTAACTTTGTAGGCAGTTGTGGCCCAATGTATAGTGTCTGAAACATGAATAAGATCCCTTTTCATTATTCCAGATCATTCAGGGGTTTATCCTCGATTGAATTTTATGCGGGGAGCAGATCCAAAGTTTATCAAAATAATTGTCGACATGGGAGCAGCCAACGTAATCTATTTGTCTCCAGGAGCAGAGGAATTAAATGAGCTGCCAGTTATCAGAAAATGTGTAATGGAGTACAGACAAAATTCCCCAGTAGTCAAGAAGGACACACTCCTCTTCGTCAAGATATTTAGCGCTAGCCCAGATTGGGAAGGCAACAAGTTTAATCCAGCTCTGCATCTTGGGCAGATTGGTTTTTGTTCATTCCCCATGATAGTAGACGAAAAGTTTGTCAGTAAAAGAAGGATGTTAGGAATGAAGTTCCTAATATCAACTCTACAGAGAATGGCAGCAGCCAGAGAGACATGGATCCACCACCACAAGATTCCTTACTTTGTGGTCTCCAGCGGTCGAAAAGGATCAGACACAGTCACACAGCTGTGCCTTATCTACAGAAATTAGAGAAGGATATTTTCCTAAACAAGATCCCTCCAGGGAAAAGGACAGCATTAATGCTTTGCGAAGCATTAAAGCATGGCGAGGACTGCCACTATTGAAAGAATACTGGCTTGAATTCATTTCAGCCTAATAACACCGTGGAAGATCGTTGCCCAATTGAGAAGAAGGGCGTTTCTGATCTTATTAAAGGTGTGAGTTAGAGGCAGAGATCTGGAATGCCTTTGTCCAAGGATAGTTAGTGTAAGAAGACGTTTACAGTGAATCTGGCTCCGTATTCTTTATGGAAGCGTGCTGGACCCTAAGGTAGGATTAAATACCGATCAATTACTGTTATCAATGCATGTTATGTTACTCAGTATCTATATTGCATATATATTCGCTTTTAATCATTATGGAAAAACAAAACAAAAACAGACTATTAGTTACAATTATAGAGGACCATATAAAAGAACCAGATTAGAAACAGATTGCGCCCATCTAGAAATAGCTTGCAGGCATTTTAAGAAAAGTTTAAAGGATAATTTTCTTCATCTCATAATAGAACTAGACTTCTAGACAGATTGCAAGATGAAATAGACAGATTATATAAACAGGTAAATAGAAAACCAGATATAGTCGAAAACGATCTCAGAACAGATCTAGAAGACCCAATTGATAAGGTCTTAATGGATATAGAAATGTTAAATCAACAGATAAATCTCTCTGAAATAAAAAGTTTTCTATTTGAAGAGACCAGTCCAGGAGAAACTTCACAAAATTTTCATAACAATTGAAAATTTGTATATAGGCTGGAAACTGTGACGATCCTTATATCATTGGTATAACAATGCCAAGTACAATTTTCATTTCCATTTTGTTTCCGCAGAATTTACCCCCGAAAATTGATATCAGAGCCCTCATCTGCCAAAAGCCTGATTTGCAATCAAACTTTGAAAGATTTTCCTTGAATCTTGTTTATTTCTTGGGCCAGGTCATATAAGTCTACATTCTCTGGGTCTCTCCAGAAAAAAAGAATGCCACTTTTGAATGGACCCAGGATCTTCAAGATAAACTTGAAGAAATAAAAGCCCATTATAAATCCTTACCTAGGTTAGCTTTGCCCCTAGAACAGGATAACTTGATTATTGAAACAGATGCCTCGGAAGAAGATTGGGGTGCTGTTCTCAAAAAACAGATATCTGAACAGGTTTGCAGGTACACCTCTGGAACATTTTCAGACAGAAAAAGGGTATCACAGCAATGAAAAGGAGTTGCTTGCCTTAAAAAAGGGAATTAAGAAGTTTTCTTACTTTTTACTTCCTAAGAAATTTATTGCTAGAACCGACAATACACAGGTTAAAGCATTTGTCAAGAACGAACATCCAAACACTCTAGAATATAAACGTCTCAACAGATGGCAAACATTTTTCGAAGAATATCAATTCGATATTGAAATTATAAAAGGCAAGACTAATGTTATTGCTGATTTCCTTTCCAGAGATGGAGGCCATTATAAAATCCATTGAGGATTTACAGATTAAAGTGCACGAAGCACAACAGCTGATGAATTCAGGAACCTTTGAGGATACCTTAGGAGGTAGAATATCATTTGCTAGTCAAAAAATTAAAGAATGGTGCCTAGAATCCGGATTAGTCCATAAGACTAAGAAAGCAGTCAAAAAGGGACTCTGTTGCCCCGAAGTTATTTCAGAGAAAAATATGGCAGAGGAAGAGAACAATGCAGCAGACGATGGTGGTGAATTAATTCTCTTCTTATTGGTATGACGGAATAAAACGTGAGCACACCTTTACAACTTGTGCAGGATGTATATATATATATATATATATATATATATATATATATATATATATATATAAAAGGAGTAACTATTGACTTTTCATAATTGTATTTGTTTCTATAGTTACAAGATTTCTTGATTATAGAGGTTGATTTGTTTCTGATTTGCATCTAGCTATAGTTTTCATGTATGGTGGGTTCGTTGAAATCCAATATCAACTAGGATTTAAGCTAATAGGATTTAGAGTTTGTAGAAGTTTTAATATTAGCTAAAGGACACTACAAGATTTCACAGTTTTACCGACGGTTCTAATCAGTCAGTATTTGATTCAGACATCGTCGGTAAATTTTTTACCGACTAAATTACCGATGGAAAGTGTCTGTTGGCATGTCTTTTGTCGGTAATACCACATTCCGTCGCTAAGTCTTTCGGGAATAAAAAAAATATTACCGATGGTTTTACATAAGGAAAATGCGAGCCAAAAAAAAATTCTCGCTGTAAATATACTAACGGACATATTCCGTCGGTGATAGTGGCATATCCAGTAAATATTTTTCAACTCTTGGTAAGATGCCGACGGACTATATCCAGTTGTGAAAACGTCGGTGATTGTAGCATTTCTAGTAAATATTTTTCAACTCTCGATAAAATGCCGACGGATGTTATCCGTCTGTGAAAGCGTCGGTGAATGTGGCATTTTTAGTGAATATTTTTCAACTTTCTATAAAATGCCAATGGCTACATTCCGTCTGTAATTCTGTCGGTGGGGTTTTTTTTTTTAAAAAAAATTATTTAGAATAAATAATATAAAATTATATAAATTAATAGTAAAAAAACCAATTATGCAAATAAATTTTTATTAAACATCAAAAAATAAAAAAAATAAAGTTAAATAATATTCATTACAAATTGAATGTGTTTTCAAAAAAATATTAAATTAGAACAATGGCGGAGCTGGAGGAGAAGGAGGCTGGTTGTTCCCGGGATCATACAGTGAAAAAGGGTGCGCACATGTATCCCCACTCTATGATGTCATGTTCATGACCATTTGGCGAAGTTCATAATTCGCCGAAAGTTGCTCATGGCCACAAACTCCTTAGATTGGGTGCTCAATACTGATTGGGAGCTCCCAACTATTGAACTCTATTGTGTGCTTGTCTGAACTCTATTTTCGACAAATATCTTCCCTTTACGGCATTTTTAGGTGTGGATCGTCTAGGATTAAAGAATATTGACAAGTTCCCACTGGAAGGCACTTCACCACCATCATCATGCCATGGAATGCGATTGATTCTCGTTCTCAAATGAGGTTCGAAATAGTATGAGATAAATGTTGAGATCTCCTCAACAATATAGGCCTCACATATCGAAGCCTCAACATGCGCCTTGTTCTTAACCTTTTTCTTGAGATTGAACAAGTACCTGCATTGAATTAATCAAATATTTTCAATTAAGAAAAACAAAGAAAATATTTTTATATATGAATTACATTGCAACTGTAATATCTAACTGTTGGAATGGATACATCCATCTATACTAGACCGGTCTTTCAACTTTTGCCTCAAACGGTAAATATATGGGGAGATGCTTCATTGAGTCAAAAAATGATGAAGGGAATATCATCTCAAGTTTGCATAGTGTCTCAATGATACTTGTTTCAAGCCTCTCAATGTGATCAACATTCAACTTGCAGGAGCATATATCTCTAAAGAAATGAATGATCTTCGTGAGTGCATCCTATATCCCTTTTGGCAACAAATCACGATAAGCTAATGGAATGAGTGTTTGCATAAATACGTGGCAGTCATGATTCCTCATTCTATACAATCTGCATTCCTCCATATTAACCAACCTTGATATGTTCGAGGTATGTCCATCGAGAAAACGCAGACTCTTAAGCCATTTGTAGACTAGTAGTTGTGCCTTTTTCTCTAACACGAAGCTTGCTCTTGGTTTTGCGACCCGTGACCCATCACAAACCAATTTTATATTTTTATGGTTACAGAATAAAGCTATATCCAATCTAGCTTTGATGTTGTCCTTTGTCTTCCCCTTCATATTCATGACGGTGTTGAAAATGTTCTCAAACATGTTCTTTTCTATGTGCATGATGTCAAAGTTATGGTGGAGGAGATTGGTCTTCCAATAAAGAAGCTCCCAAAAGATACTTCATTTGACCCAATTGTGGGTCAAACCAAAACCAGGAAATTTCTGCTTACCTGATTGGAGACCAAACACAATGTCACTGTACTTTGATACAACATCATGCAATTCTTCACCAAAAAGACACGGGGGTGCAACATTCTTTTTAACTCTGCCAATAAAGAAATCCTTTATGTTTTTCTGTACCTGTGATTCGGTGCAAGAAACGACAGTGACAGTAAAAAAAAAAAGCTTTACCTCCGTTTGTTAGCATGAATGCCTTGTTGTTTTCCATACAGTATGAACATGCTAGTTTTTCATGCGTGCTCCAACTAGAAACTATTCCATAAGATGGAAAATCATTGATAGTTTATGTCAAAGCCGCCCTCATAACAAAATTATGTTTCCTCGATATATCATAAGCCAAAGCTACGGAGGACCACAACTGTGTCAACTCATCAATCAACGGTCGAAGAAAAACATCTATATTCCAGCCTGGGCTGCTCGGACCGGGCATAATAGTAGATAAAAACATGAACTTCAGCCTTATACACATCCCCGGTGGCAAGTTATAAACCGTGAGTATGACCGGCCAACAAGAATAAGGAGCAGCAAATAATCCGAATAGGTTGAATCCGTTCATACACAACCTAAGACGCACGTTTCTTGATTTAGCTGAAAAGTGAGGATGCACACTGTTAAAGTGTTTCCATGCTTCACCATCAGAAGGATGCACCATCACTCCATCAATTGTATCATGTGATTGGTGCCATGTCATGTACTCAACAGTCCTTGGTGACATGAATAACCTCTGTAGTCTAGGTGTGATTGGGAAGTATCTAAGTTTTTTATATGCCACGAGAGTCTTTCCCCTGTCAATTCTGAGTTTGAAACGGGATTGCCCACATGTCATGCACTCGGTTAGCTCAGCATTTTCAAGGTAGTATAACATGCAGAAGTTAGGGCACATATCAATTTTCTGGTATCCTAAACCGAGAGGTTTCATTATGGACTTTACAGCATATAAGTTCTCTTTCAGCCTATTCCCTTCAGGTAAAATGCTTCTCACCCATTCGATATTTTTGTTATAAATGACCTCACTCAACCCGTGATCTGACTTGATGGTGAACACCTGTGCTACGGTCGATAATTTACTGTGGTTCGTGCAGCCATCCCATAATGGTTCGTCAGAATCTTTCAATAGATAAAAAAACCTAGCTGCATTTGCATTAGGTTCTTTTTCTACGATTGGACATTGACTGGCATTACCTTGATTCATTCTCATTGCATCCATAACCATATTCCTGTAAGGATTATTGTTGTCATTTTCAACTCCATACACATTGCTAGCACTAGAAGTTGACCCAACCACCCTTTCTTCCATGCTCTTATTATGAAATAGTTCTCTGTAATCCTCCATGAATCCTTTGTGTAGAAAATACATCATTACAACATCTGGATGCAAATACCTTTTATTTTGACACTTCTTGCATGGACACCTAGTACCGCCTCTAGTAAAATTTCTTGGAATAGATGTTGCGAAATTAATAAAACCCTGAACCCCGTTACAATAATCCATCCTTTGCAATCCTTGGGGTGAATCTCGATACATCTATAAACGATCATCCATGACTTATATCGAACCTCTATAAAATTATGACCGCATTATTCCGTATATAATTCCGTCGGTATATACTGACCGTATTATTGCGACGGTACATATTGAAGTACAGACGAAATAGTATTCGTTGGTATTTATCACCGCAATGTTTTGACAGAATTATTCCGTCGGTAATTCCGTTGCTTTTAGGCGAATTTCTAGTAGTGGGAGGAATCCTAATTAATGTAGGAGTTCTTGATGAAGAATGATTTATAATAGACTAGTTTGTTAGAATTCTTATTTAATTAGAATGTTAAATTCCTTATTAGATTAGGATTTCTTTTGAATGGTTTAATTCCTTGATTATCTAGGACTTGAGGCCTATAAATAGGCTTGTAATCTTAAGCATTAAAGACAAGTTGAGAGACATATAGAGAAGAGCTAGAAATGTGTATCTTTTGAGAAAACTCTTAATAAAATATCATTTATCTCATTCTTCTTCTTATTCTTTAACTTTGTTCTTATGTTTGTTCTTATAAATTAGCTACTACACCCTATCCTTCTTTTCCAACAGGGTTGTCATTCTGGAGTGTAGTAGCCGTTGGAGTATTTTCCCTGCAATCTTGGATGTTGGCGTGACAGGGGTTGATCAAGATTTGGTGAGGGGATGCTGTGCTGCTGCTCCTGTGATGCTGCTGCTGCTGACCTGGGATGCTGTTGCTCCTGTGATGTTACTGCTGTTGCTATCTTCAGTTGCTGCTGCTGTTGCTGCTCCTGTGATGTTGCAGCTGCAGAGCTTTGATTTATAAAGCTGCACAGAGATGAAGGAGATAGGATAGGGTTGCTTGCTGCTGCTGCTGTATTGCTAATAATTTCAAACATTTAAATAGGATGCCAGTCATCTTATAAGAAGAAATATAAAAAACATAAGAAAAATAAATACAGGAAGTACAAGAAATATTAAAAAGTACAAAAGAAACAGAAATACCAATGCAAGCCCAAAAATAAGTTTTTCAGAAGAAAGTCTTCAAAAAATTCCTACAGAAAACCAAAGAAAGAATGTAAATGCTTTCTTTGTCAAGAAGAAGGACATCATGCCAATGAATGTCCGAAGAGAAGAGTTAAAGGTAATACCTACCAGTTTCACTCAGAGAAGAATTTGAAGATATCCTTCAAGGTAGTGATATAGAAACCATCCATAGTGAACCTTCGGATTTCAATAGTGGATCCATTTTCGAATACTCTAGCTTCTCAGACGAGTCAGAATCCTCCTCTGAGTCAGAGTGAGCAGCTTGAAGAATATCAAGAAGAGGAAGGAAATTTCCTCCATGATATTCTCATAGATAAGAAGCGATTCTCTCAGATTCGCTCAACAGATCTATCCATTTCTGAAGGAAGTGGATTCAGAAGCAGTTCACCCTTTTCATTTAAGAAAAGGTCACATGTGCTAAATTACGGTATAACAAACAGAGAATAAACCCTAGATATCAATCTGACCACTAACAGGGTCAACATTCCTCTTCTTAGGAAAGAAGATGTTCAGAATAAACTAGCCAATCTGAAAGATAAGCAAAAGATAGGCTATATCCATATAGGAGCCATACAGGTCGTGATCAAAGCCTTCTTTAGGGAAGGCATTGATACTCCCATAGAATTAGCCTTGGTTGCAATAGGTTAATCTAAAGAAAAGACGTAGTACTTGGAGTAATCCAAGGAAATCTTTCGTATCAGAAACTTAAATTTAGGGTACATCCTAAGATAAGTGTCAGTCTAAGAGATAAGAATCTCAATTCAACCCTCAGCTTGGTACACGATTTTAGAAGAAGGGATTTCATGAAGATGGATCTATTCCCTACAGCATAACTTAGTGTCATATGCCCTACGTAACACCCATCATTCGGATTTCTTCAAGGACAAAGATTTCATAGAACTTCCTAGTCTATTCCAAGATGTAGGAAGAGTCATCAATCCAGATTTCGAGGTCACAGAAATACCTCTAGAAACTTCATTAGATGTAGAAGAAAAACCTTTATTGGAAGGTAACAGTATACCAAGGAGACTTGAGTATCAGAATAATAGGCTAATCATCAGAGATCCAAATCTCGCAGAAAGAGAAAGGTCTTTCTCAAACCTCAGTATTAGGAGCAATAATTCACCTATTACACCAGACAACAGAAACACAGGAAATTGTGTTGTTCTATATATATATATATATATATATATATATATATATATATATATATATATATATATCTTATGTTGAAGATCAATCCAATCCAGATTTCTACCATCTTCCGTGCTGCTGGAATCTTCAATGAAAAAATCAACTTATCTATATCCAATCACCCATGAAAAAATCAGCCCATACTTATCCAAAATGAAAGGTTTTCTAAGAAAAATCTAGACTCATTCCTATTAAGGAAAGAGACCCTATACAATGTAAACACTCTTATATAGGAATAGTTATTGTATGTAATACATCCCACCATTATATTGTACACAACCCTACAATTATAAATACAAAGGATGGCTGCTACCCTTATGCAACCTACACAATTATACAAAACTATCTCTCAATTAACTTAACTTGGTATCAGAGCAACATTTATCGTTCAACAGCCTTCTTCCGCAACAGCTGCAACTCTCCTGCGTAATTGTTTCAACTAGTAGCCATTGTTTCTTCTTAGCAGCCGTTCTTCCTCTATTATATTCGCCAGCAGCAGTTTCTCCTCAGCAGATATCAGTCATCTTCTTCCTCTGTTACTTCTCATCAGCATCCACGAAATAAAAACTGCAACTTCTCCTCCCTAGCAACATGGACAATCAAGAACTTCAACAGTCTGCTGGCGCTGCATCAGCTCTTCAATCTTCTTTCTCTCCTGTGGCGCAATCCGTTATGTATGAGGCATCGCCTACTGCCTCCATTATTTCTCTTCCTAACACACAACAGGTAGTCTCTTTAAAACTATCCAACCATAATTTCCTGTATTGGAGGATGCAGATGAAACCTTTTCTCTTGGGCCAAGGCGTTTATTCATTTGTTGATGGCACATCACCATGTCCTCCTTCACATCTGGCAGCAACTGCGACATCTACATTCTCTGTCAACCCTGCATATTTGTCATGGAAGCAACAAGATCACCTAATCATGAGTGCCCTCCTATCTTCTCTCTCGGTGGAAGTTCTGCACTTGGTTGTAGATTGTAACACTTCTCATGCCATCTGGACAACACTGGAAACAACTCTTGCATCTCCCTCAAATTCCAGGATTATGCAGCTCCATGGCTCATTCCAGGATTTACGACAGAATGATGATTCTGCTAGCATTTACTTGCAGAAGGCAAAGGCCTTGTTTGATGAACTGGCTGCCGTTGGCAGACCAATCTCCCTGGCAGAATTTAACTTGTATGTATTTTGAGGGTTACGTAGTGAGTTTAAGGATCTCGTCACCAGCCTGTCCAGTAAGGATGCTCTCATCACCTATACTGATCTCCATAGCAGCCTCTTTACACATGAGTTTCTTCACAAAGCCTCTGTCCAGCCATCTGTAACAGCTCCTCTGTTACCAACTCCAACGCAGCAGCCAGCTGCATTCTTTGTGCAGCATCAATCTGGCAGACGGGGTCGTTTTCGTGGGAGCTGGAGACCTAACAATCGCAGCAATTTCTATCGTGGCAATGGACTAGCTCACAGTTATACTTCAGGACAACACTATCGCCCACAAGGAAACCGGTTCTCCTCTGGCACTTCCTCACGGCCAACAGGCAGTTTTGGGCAGCAAGGAAATTGTTTTTCTGGCTATACTCGCAATATAAAATGTCAGCTGTGTTATGAATATGGGCATACTGCTCAACAGTGTTCTCAGTTGGCTACTCATCATATGCAAGCTAATGCTAATCTTGCATTTAATACTGCCTCTTCCACTACTCCTGTTACTTGGTTTCCTGATACAGGTGTAAATCATCATGTCACGCCGGACCTTGTACGTATGACGAGTTTAGAACCTTATCTTGGAAATGATCATCTGCATGTTGGTGATGGTAAGGGCCTTATTATCTCAAATATTGCTCACTCTAAAATTCGCTCACCAAACCGCATGTTTACTTTATCCAATATCTTACATGTTCCTACCATTAAAAAACCTCTGCTATCTGTTCAAAAATTTTGTCTTGAGAATAA
>Ga0325400_1006577_pt1 | contig 11065 bp, 16 predicted proteins | sample PopdelMetagenome_2_FD_205662 | JGI IMG/M metagenome (GOLD analysis project Ga0325400, IMG submission 205662) | Populus deltoides microbial communities from Bellville, Georgia, United States - Xylem-PdKOR-R1 | ecosystem: Host-associated > Plants > Phyllosphere > Stem > Wood/Secondary xylem...
ATCAATGGGTGCTAACTTTTGGTATTTATTAACTTTGTGAATTAGTGGTCCATATGTGGAAATTGACATGAGGTCTGGGGTGATTGATGGATATGATGCTGTCTTTCTAAGCCCCCATAAATTCCTGGGGGACCTGAATCATTAGGAATACTTTTGACGAGCAAAACTCTTTATCAATCCAGATCTTCATCTCCATCAACTTGTGGGGTGGAACTGTTAATTACGTAAATGGTGTTCATGGAAAAGTATGGTTTATATATCAACCATCAAGTGACTGAAAAACAAGAGGGTTTTCCCACAAGAAAAGCACTAAAGAGGCTTTTACCATGTAAGGACACGTGTGTTTTAGGGAATAGCACTGCAAAGAGACAAGCTATACTGTCCTTCCTCGTATACTCTACTACAAACTCTAGGAGTGATAGCAAGAATAGAAGGAATATGGGGGTTCTTTACATGTGGGAAGAGGCAGGAAACAAGAGAGACAAGCTTCTCCATGGATCTTTTGTTGCAGCACTCCTTAATGACTTATTTGGTATTCAAGCTCGAGGTGGGTGTGCTTGTGCTGGTCCTTATGGTCATGCTTTGCTCCATGTCAATGAGAGCTCCTCCCTTTGCCATCAGATCTACAATTGAAGAGGTAATAGCTCTCCAAATATTTGCTTTCATTTATAAGATATTCTTGTTTCTCAATCACTTGTAAACAACATTAATATTTGAGAAAATGTCGCTGCAAGTCCATGCTAGACATTTATCAGCAAAAACGCTATTCAACTTTTGATCGCACTGGCTCGGGGCTACTTATAAAAGTTGCTAGCTATTAAAATGCTGCCAAAAATTATTTTTAATTGCAGTTGTTATAAATATTCGATGTCCCTTGTTAACTGTACTAATGTTGATGTTTTGTTCTAGGGTTATGTTGGAGCAAAGCCAGGATGGACAAGAGTGAGCTTCCCTTGCTACATGTCCGACGAGGAATTCAAGTTCATTCTTACAGCTATCCAGTTTATAGCCATTTACGGCCAGAGATTTCTTCCACTGTATCACTTCAACTGGAAAACTGGCAGTTGGACTTACAAGACAAAGGGATTGAAGGACCTGATGGGTAGAGAAAGCAGTGGCAGTATTCATTTTCTTGCCATTGGAAAATACTAAACATCCTGGGATTGTCAATATAAGGGGCCTCGTGTTCAACAGCCTTGAATCTGCAGATGATGTCGTTCACAGAAGTAATTACAAAGGGGACGCAACAGCGACTCCTTCAATAATGAAAACTAGTGATGGACAAGTCAACTGGCTTGTTGCATCGACTTATAATGGGATGGTAGCAAATTGAAGATGATTCACAAATTCACCAATTTGTTTAATTCTGGTAAGCTTTGACTGCTAAGATTCAAATAATTGATCTGCCTAGATATCTAAACTGATAGCAACCAATTAAAAATCGACCACTGAAAAAATTCTTTCCATTTCCCACTTCCATGCTGGCCCCTGTGTAGTAATCATAGCATACAACAACAGTTGATACTGAACAAATTGTCTGCTGATGGATTCACAATTAGCACCTGTATCTTTGAGATTGACTGAATTCAACCCTTTCTCTCAGATTTGACAATCCTGCTTAATCTTGGAAAATTATGATAATAATGCAAGTAAAAGACCTGTTACCGTGGAGACATAGCCTTTGTGAGATTGCAAGTCCACCTGCACATAGGAGCTGAGAGTCTCAGACCAACATATTAGTGGCATGTCTTTTGAGTATACAAAAATAATGTGCTGCTACTGTTTCAACAGAAAAGAAGCTTCAATCATATTGTAGAAAAAGATAAACAGCCACAAAGTTAGCGAACAAGACTGTGGCAGCAGGACCCTAAACTGTCACCAAGAAAAAGAAAAATGCTCAGCGGATATCATAACAACAAAGTTGTTTCTATATCAACATGCTTGATTCCTATTCCATGCAACACTTAACTTGGTTTGACAACTTGTCCAGCCCAAGTATGTGCTCACTAATTATGTTCTTGGGGGAAGACAGTGAACCCAACTTCCAGGTTGATCCAGCCTCTGGCAAGCGTGGAGGATTCAAGGGTGGTGGAGCTTGCTGATGATTTTTCAAGATTTTATGCTACTTATCAAAACAAGGATAAGATTTTACGAAATAAACTCTTAGAAAATGCCCGTGGTTCAAACCAGAATTTCCTACTACAATTACAGAGCAATAATAAATAACAGAAAGTGGTTTAGTTTTATTTCCTTTTCATTTTCCCCTGAAAATTTTGAGGCCCATTCTTCATGGCAAGAAGCAACTGCATCTTGCCTATGGAACAAGTTTATGTAACTGACCAAAAAGGAAAAGGAGACTGTAAGGGAAGGGAAATGTCTTCTATGAGTTGACTAGAATGGACAGTGTGCATCATTTGCTTGTCTTTATGCATTTCATGAAACTCCACCACCCAGAAAGACAATGGAAGAAAGAAAGAAAGAGCATGAGAAGTAACTGAATACAAACAATGAAGAAAAAACCCCCACCTTTTTTATATCTAAGAAAAAACCCATCTGTTTTCAAAGGAAATGGCTGGCCATCAAAAGTTGTGGCCTCTCCTTGTCTTCTTCAATCTCCATTGAAGCTTCAGATCTTATTTCCTGAACCCTTTGATCCCAGATACCATCCATTAGCTTCCAAGTTTCATCACTGACAACTTGTGTCTGTTCACGAAACCATTTGAAAAAGAAAGTCAGCATTACTAGAACGACAATGAATTTAATGTGGACTACTGGAATTCACACGACTTCATTTACCTCCATAGGGCGGGGTGCACCAAAGGTTGCAAACCCAACATTTCCAGGTGCAAATGTAACCCTCCCAGGAAGGGTAATCCCATGGATCCCCCATCGTCCAGCATAAATTAGGGCTCCATATTCATCAACAGGATTTACAGTGGGCTGAATAATGAGTAATAGAATACAGAAATTAAAATGCTTAAATCATCATAAATATCCCAATCATCAACCCTTTATTATTTAAACATCTAGAAACTGTGGCATGACAAGTTAACTGAACAAGCATGAGAGCAGAGAAGGAGAGGAGCTGCCATGAACCTTGATGTTTTGTGCAACTTCTCCTTCCCTGGTTTACCCTTTTTCCTTTATCTAAACAAAACTTGTAACCTACTTATTTTCATCACCACTTATTTGAGATATTGCAAGTGCCATCAGAATTTGATGTTGCAGTATAATTTGACCTATCCCCCTTAAAATGTCTACAAGTAAATGTAAGACATCGTCATATAAACATGTATTTTATGCTCTGCAAGCACTTCACAAGTTTAATATTGTGTAACATGTCCCAAATTATTTTTAAATGACACAAGAGAACAACTGGTACAAATTTCTGCAGAACCAGACTATAAAACTAAAATCAAATAAATCAAATCAGGATAGTAACAGTCAAGATAATAGTGTTTTAAGAAAATTCAAAAAGAAATCGTAGACCAATTCTAAACTCAATTTCTATAATAAGCAACTTGAAATAATCATATTCAAGGATAAGGTCAAGAACTCACTTGAGGTATTCGAGGAGCTCTTTTGTATATGTCCCAAATTTCTGACGCTTCTATCTGTCCCTTCTCAAGTAAAATGTCTGCACAGAATGAAGGAATGAGGCCAACAGATATCAAGCATTTCACATATAGAACTGCCTCAAATGACCAAGTTTCAACAAATAACTTATTAACAAATTGATAAAGCCAAAAATGTAACCTGTAATTGTTTCTACAGCTGAATGATATTCTCTCAGGACAGACGAACATTTGTCCACAGCGTATCGCATGTATTCATCTCGCAGAGCTTCAAGTTTAGCTGCAAGCTGTTGTGAAAAATAAAAATAAAATAAAAAATTACAAATGCAATATATGCATTCAGAAAATCTATTCAAAAATGCGCATAAAGCTCTAACAGATTTGGCAATTGGTTCCCAGAAATATACATTGGGCACAAGATCATTATGTTTCCTGTAGAATGCTTTCCCAAATGCTGTCATCCCAGTTTGGAGAATAAGAAATTCTGCATGGCGCGAAGCTTCCAAGGTAGCCTTTGCAGAGATCCAACACATGTTGTTTATCCCAAACATCTCCTCCTCAATCACTCTAGCTACATCAGATTACAAGTAAAACTCCTTATATGCTTTAAGGGGAAAAAAAACAAAGACAAAGAAAGGAAAGAAGAAACGTCAATAAAGCCTTTTAATACACAGTCCATGAGTATGATTCAGTGATGAGACCTGATTCAGAAGACTGCTAAATAGGAGTTAAAAGCATAAATTACAATCAAGGCCAACAGTCAGCAGGTGCCTAAAAGATGAAGTTTGCAGGAGACTCTTTCTAATTGTTTTGTGATTAAAATCTTTCCCCAATAATACTCCACATGCAGTTCCTTGGTGTTTTTGCATTTGTTTTTGTTTGGCACTTTTTCTTTATCCAGTGAAATTATGTAAATGTAAGACTTTTATATTAAATAATTGTTGAGGAGAATTCTTGGAAGTTAAAGCAAATCCTTAGGTCAGTATTTTCCAGATGATAAACTCCCCCAAAACTTGAAGCTTAAAGAAAATGTCAACAGAAATTGAAAAAAAAAAAGAAAAAAAAAGAGGATATCTAGGATTTAAACTCAAAGCTCAATAATTAAACCAAAATTTAAACCTTGAGTTTTTTAAAGCAAAAGATGATCCGATTATGCAGGGAAACAAAGATTGCTTTGATGGGATGCTTGATTTAAATGCTCTAGGTAGGAAGAATAAAAATTCATTTATTTGCTTTCAAAACAGATTTCCTTTTATAAAATGATAGAAAAACAAACAAAAACATATCCAAAAGTTCACAGCATTGATCCATTAAACATCCTACATTAATCTGTTTTAAAACAAATGCTAAACATAAATGTATGTAACAATGATATTTTAAGACAAGAACAAGATTCATGTAACCTACGAGCACATGCACGCACTATAGAGTTCACATAATCTGATTTCCTTGCAAAAATCCTTCCTGCAGTTTCTGCATAACGCATATTTGGCTGGCTGGTGATAGAGTTTATATCAGTCTGCAGGAGGAGATACATTCAAATACATAACTGTCAGATATCTCAACACTTGATCACAAAATACAACCCCGGAGCATATTCTTCAATTACCTCTGTGAAAGGGCGGAAGGGATCCGGAAGGTAGCATGCAAGAATAGCAACAGCTGCTTCTCTGTATGCCAATCTTAATTTCAATTCCTCAGGAATCTCAGTACTATCTTCTTGTCCTGTTTCAAATGTGCCTTTTTGCTGCACAATCACATAGCAAATGAATTGAGAAAATGAGAATGTTGGAAGTGGAAGTAAACATGGTTTTCACATTTATTTTAAGAAAAAAATTGTTATTTTGTGCAAAAAGAGAGACAGAAAAAGAGCAGCCCTAACCCTCTTCAAGGCCTCTAAAAGTTCTTCTCGCCCAATATAGTCTAAATCCTTCCTGGCAGTCAAAATTCCAGCTTCATTCCTGTCATTCAGTTTATGAAGAAATTAGCATCTCCTTTTACTGATATTCAATCAGAAGTAGAACTGTGCATATTCAATACATAGAACTATCCATTAGGCATTACGCACAGTATGTTCTGCAGCTCTGCCCCAGTAAAATCTTCTGTAAGCTCAGCAATTTCCTGCAGTAGAGCGTCCCTTTCCTTTTCTGACCGAAAAAATTTATTTCTAGCATGCACCTGCACAAGTTAAGTCCCCGTGATGATGTCAACACAAATTTAGAGATCTTGAATTTTTTATCATTTTGAAGAAATACCTTCAATATTGCCAATCTGCCATCCTTAGATGGCAAACCAACTCTCACAATCTTGTCAAAACGACCTTTTCTCAAGAGAGCAGGATCAAGAATATCAAGTCTATTTGTTGCTCCTATAACCAGCACCTGACAAACCCAAGTTTAGCTGTTGATAAAAAAAATTCAATGTCTCCAGCCCAAATAAATAATACAAGCACACCTGTGATGTAAATTCCTTAAATCCATCCATCTCAGTCAGTATCTGAAGCAGACCTTGCTCTCTCTCTGCACCACCCTACACAAACAATTGCATGGATGCACTGAATTCCGGGAGAGAGAGAGAGAGAGAGAGAGAGAGAAATAAAAGAATTATGTTCCAGTTTTGTGCAGAAGTCACTGATATATCAACAAAGGCTTATAAAATGTTAATTGCTGTGCTGCTCGACCAAACTTCAACTGCTGGATATCACAATGAATAAGTAAATAAAACAAATACACTGCAATATTTCCAGTTTTTTTTTTCTGGTCATTTATTGGTCTTGTGGCATGAAGGTTGAGAGACTAATTTGACAAGTTCTGCTGTGAATTTTATTGCATGTTGCTATTAAAGTCAGTATGACTTTAAAAACTAAATGGAAGCTCCTTAATTTCCTTTGCAGTTGTATGATTGCCACTGAAGCTCCTGTATGTTTTTGTTCATATCATTTCATTAGTGAAACTTAATGAATGCAGGCAATAGTACATACTATCTTACCCCACCAATATCAGGTCCACCACGCTTGCTACCAATGGCATCAATTTCATCAATAAAGATGATGGAAGGAGCGAATGATCTGGCACTAGCAAAAAGATCCTTAACACGAGATGCTGCCACTCCTACAAACATCTAGAAAGTCAACTTCGTTAGTTAGACAATTTTCTTTTAGTTCAAAGAGTTCAAAATGACTAAAAAGGGAAAATGGAAGCAATTTAATAAGAGTGAAAGTCAAGAATAAGAAGCAATGCCAATCACAAGTGCCAGCCAGTTGTTAGAGCATAAGTACAAACGAGTAGCTTGGACTTTATCAAACTTGTGAAGTAGTTACATAAGCAAAAATAAGTGGTGCTTCATGAAAAAGATAATTAGCTACTAAGGAAGCAATGTGAACTTTATCCTATCAACAGAGGCTGACAACAGAAAACAACCAAAACCATGAAACAAAAGAAATGGCTATTCCTTTTAAATGTAAAGTATGTCCACACCTCTACAAAATCTGTGCCATTTGCAGCAAAGAAAGGCAGTCCTGCTTCACCAGCAATGGCTTTAGCGAGCAGTGTTTTACCAGTTCCTGGAGGCCCATGGAGAAGGACACCTTTTGGGCAATAGATACCTTTATCTTGAAACTCTTCATCATTCTTCAAAATGCGTACAATCTCTTGCAGTTCCCTCTTTATATATTCCTGGCCAGCAAAATCATCAAAGGTAACACCGGTGGTTTCTTCTGCTGATATAAACTTTGCCCTGGTGGAAAGGAAGTCAGAAATTAGACTCCAAGTGCATCATTCCGGGGGGGGGGGGGGGTGGTGGGGGAACCAAAATGCTCACAAAACCATCTAAAGTTTTCATGATTTAATTGCAAAACTGTAACAATGTTAAGACACGCAATAGTAACCATTAAATAAATCCCTTTTCCGGAAACAACAATATTTGTAACAATTAACTCAGAAACCATAGAGAATAGATGCACGAACAGAAGTTTCAAGGGAGCTTGGAAGTTCTAATCAAATTTGAATTAATTTCCATAAACAGAATAATGATTCTTTTGAAAACAACTAGTAAGAGATTTCTAGATAACACATGCAAGCCTGTGGACCGTATAGTAGATGAAAATGATCACTGGATGGTAGTCCATCAATTTAACTTTAGCGTTACCAAAGTTCTAAACTGGCAATGGATAATAGATAACAATTATTAGGAAACCAACTCTCCACACTATTATTTTCTTGATTTTAAATTAAATATAGTTTAAGCAAAGCTTCTAAATTCTGACAATTTTCCACTTACCTGCTCTTGCCTAATGACCCAAGTGCACGACGCTTGAGTGGCTGCCTAACTGTTTCGCTCGGCTTTCCCAAGTCACAAGGTATTAACTTCGCATAAATAGGTCTCGTCATATTATCAATCCAGAGATATAACACAATAGAAAGAGCAAGTCGCATTGCCCATATGACAGCAGTTGCAACAGTGGAGTAGACTTCTGCAGGGACTGCATTCACATTATGGACATCAACATTGACTATTTGCTGGTGCAACTTTTGCCAAACATCATTCCAACAATCAATTGGCATACGGTCAACCACATGGCGCCGGAAAATTATTTCTTTGTTTGAATTTCCTTCTGATCCTTCCTTTTTTGCCTCTTTGTAGTATGGAAGAATCACTGTTCATATGAGCAATAAATTTTCAGCTGAAAATCTCAAATGAACACACGATGAGTAAGGTGTAGGCCTTGTTCAGAATATAGATCTATTATAAGGTGATGAGGTAAAAGGCAAACTATGCCTTCAAGAAGTCTTCGATTAAATAACAATAAAATCAACATTACAAAAGACCAGAAGATTCACTTGGATGATGCATCTGAACTTTAGCATCAATAGCAGGGACTGCAATATGAGAAAGAAATTTGCAATGGGGAACACATTTGTTCATAAGGAATAAATAAACGGAACATCATTGCCTTAATCCAGGGGCCAGAAAAAAGAAAAGGCTGCATCGTATGTTACATGATGAAATCCAAGGAGATATTTTATAAAGATTATGATTCTAATATATTAACTTCTACTCAATTATGCAAAACATTAGTTTTTGTAATGGAATTCGAAAAACAACTCATGTGGCCAACCTGATTAGGCTTGCATTTGAGGCTTGACTGAGATAAGTTTAATCAGATATTTTTCTGCCAACATTCTTAATCTCATTGAGAATTCCATTTGCACACTAATCAATTATTTTAAAAAGAAGAAAATCATTTCCTATAATGTCTGTAATAAATGGACTAAGAGAATGCACGAAGCAATGTACTGGACCCAGTTGCTGCAAAAACAATCGCAACAAACGCAAGTACATATAACAAGCACTAATTATTCATTAACCACTAAAAACAGTTAAAAGAACTAAAACCCAGAAAAAAAAATATAACAGCAGCAAAGATTAAAAAGAACAACTTCCCAACCTGAAACATTCTGGCCGTAATTTGCGTACTCCATAAACTGAACATTATTGGAGTTAACAAGTCTCAAAAAATCACTAAAATCAATCCTATGAGAATTCTCAGGATCCCATTCCGTTCCTTTTAACTTTCCTCGCATCATCAACAATGCCCTGCTCCAGTTTGAAGCCATCACTAGATTCCTCTCTAATTGTATATCTGCCCTTCTCTCCAATTCTTCCAATTTATTAATTCTTTTTCTTTCTGCTTCTTTCAGTTTCTAAAAAGTTACACAGAAATAAAGTTACAATCTTTGAGAGGTTTTATACATAAAAATTTAAAAAAATGTACTTTATTGTTACCAAATCATAGAAATACAAAGATAGCCCTTCTATTTTCTTCTCTCACTTTCTGAGAGACCAAACAGTGGTTCATTTTCGAAAAAAAAAATTATTTCAGAACTTGGGGATAGATAAATATGAATTCAGGAGCGTGTAGCTACATTTTCTTTCCGCACTTTCTCAGTAGCCAAACAAAACTTAATTTTTTTGGGAAATAAATAAATCAAGTAAATATATATAAAAAAACTGAAATTTCCAGTTTCCTAACAAATGAAATGAAAAACAGCGTGATATTAAAACAAAAATAGAAAATTCACTTCATTTTTTTTCCCATGTACTTTCCCTGTAACCAAACAGAACCCAACTTTGTTATAAATAAAATAAAACATAAAAATACTAATGCATAAAAAGAAGAGAGGAAAAGATAAGTAAAAACCTCGAATAACTGTGTGGACTCGGGGTCTTCTTCAGCTACTTGTGCTGAGTTAGAGGAAGAGGTAACCGAGTTAGAAGAAGAAGCAACAAAGGCAGTGAATTTAAGTGACTTGTGATTCCTAAAGAGAAGTGAGTGACGATCTCTGAAGCTTAATTTGGTTTTGAAAACAAGCTTATGAGGGAATTGAATGGCTAGAGATGAATTTGGGATTTGAAGAATTGAATTCGAAACGAGGGATTTCATTTCTCTACTACTAGTATTTATTATTAGAATACTATCAGTTTGAGGAAGAAAGGAAAAGGAATTGGATTCCTCTCTCTCTCTCGGGAATTCAGTTTGATGAACAGCAGCGAATGTGGGTTTGGATTAGAAATGAGTGTTTGGATTTTTGTTCTATTTGCTGCCCATTTCCCTCTCTGGGTTTTTGTGTAGGGGTTTTGGGATGAGAAGAAGGTGATGATCCATGATAAACCTTCCAACGGTGCCGTTTTAAATGGTAGGGATATAGGAGGATACAAATGTTATTACAACTATTAAATAATATTATTTCTTTACACCTAAATGTTTATTTTCTTAATATGATATTTGAAATCATTTTTAATATTGTTCATAAAGTTAAGAAATTATAGTTTTAAAAAACCTTAATATGATAATTGAATTCATTTAAAAAACCTTGCATATAAAAACTTAATATATAAACTGTCACATTGTTTGTTAGCTTGATGAAAAGAGCATAGCTGGTCCAAATCCATCCAAGATAAAAACTCAATCAAACTTTACCCCCAACTTATTAACTTATTTTTTAAATAAATTATAATAATAATAATATTATTATTATTTTTAAATCAAATCGGGTTAATCTTATTAACCCGTTAGAAGACCTTGCCCCGGGTCAGATCTATAACCATGTATAAAAAACCACTAAAAACTCCATCATTAAAGTGTTGTGTGACATTGAAAAGAAGGTTTCACAAATCCTCTTTTTTTTTTTTTTCCATGCAATAATACCACATGTCAAAAATAGTAGAAACATGGAATTTATTGTTAAATTAATATTTTAAAAAAAAATCTCATGACCCCAGGAAAAAACAGAATCCCAATGGACTCGATTTCAAAAGGAAAAAAAAGATATTTCTTCTTTACTTTCTGTCTCAACAAAATGGATAATCGAATGAAATGCTCTCAGGATCACAGTGGCCAGACGGACGGACACAAGGGCGGGCTGATAAATTTCGGTCAGCACTCACATGAGATACAGTGTTTTACATACCAAACCATGATATGGGGCTCT
>Ga0325400_1006578_pt1 | contig 11063 bp, 14 predicted proteins | sample PopdelMetagenome_2_FD_205662 | JGI IMG/M metagenome (GOLD analysis project Ga0325400, IMG submission 205662) | Populus deltoides microbial communities from Bellville, Georgia, United States - Xylem-PdKOR-R1 | ecosystem: Host-associated > Plants > Phyllosphere > Stem > Wood/Secondary xylem...
AATGAATTACAATTGAAGAAGACCTTGCATCAGGTGTAACAAAATCACTTCAAATGAATTCCTGTTAGTTTATAAGTTCTTAATGACCTGTCATTTGATATTTTTTATCAAATGATTTAATTGTCCATTTGTCTACTCAAATGACATTTGTTCATTGAACGATCTATTTTTGGGATGCCATGTGTATAACTATTGGAGTTGACATTCCGATATTACTTTGAATGTTTTCTCATGCTAATTCCTTACTGTATCTAATTTTGCTTTATCATCAAAAATAGTTTGAAGATGGAAAATTTTCTTCTGAACATAACTGTCATGTATTTAAATGAACAAACATGTATTTCAATCCAGGTGAATGCTGTTTTCAGCTTCTGAATTACTTCTTTCTTTTCTTGTTCTAATGAAGGAACTTGGGTTTGAATGTGTTCCAACATCCCTCATGGAGGAAGTGCTCAACTTTCTAAATGTAAGCACATGACCATTTGTTAGTGCTTTCTCTTGTGTTAGTGGTATCTTAGCTTTCAAGGTTGCAGGATGTCAGGGAAGACCTCAGATGTTCAATGGCAAAGGATGTTGTGACTATCAAGAATGAGAGCTTAAAAACTGATGAAGATGGTAACTGCAGGCAAACAGTAATTGATTCCCGGCTGCCTAAAGAAACATCATTTGATTTCCAGAAAAAGCTTACTCTCTCTAAACATGAGAAACAAGACACTGATTCCAGCTCTGTTTTGGGGAACAATGAAGCATGCAAACAACTTTTAGGTATCCTACAATGAATTACATGAACAGAAAACTCATATTTGCTGCTATTGCTAATACACTAGTTGTTAGACCATGTTAGTATCGGCCACTTATTCATCCTCTTAACTCTGATGCGGTTTCTCATTTGCACAATTTTTTTTTTCTTTTTCCTTCTGCCTCATTTTCCTTCCTCAGCCTCTATTTCTTGGTTCAACAATGCCCTGCACTTGGGTAGCGTAATCTCAAATTGACATCTCTTTCTCATCAAAGTCCAAACTACTATAATCTATCTCCATCAATGCTACTTCCACTGGAAATATTATTAGATTCCATTTGGCCCTTTTTCTGGTATCATGCATTTTTCACCTTTATCAGTCGGTTCTTTCTCTCTTTTTCTTTTGTTTTGCGCTTTAGAGAACCGCTTAAACAATATTGTCATTTTGTATTCTGATAAATGTTAGAACCAATAGCAAACCTTTTGTTGTAGAAATGGATTCAGTGTTTGCTTTTCTTGAAATAACACAGCCCCCAAATTCCTTTCTCTAACCCAGTAGAGCACAGGCATTGTTTTTTATACAATGGAATTTTAGGATTCAACATGTTAAATGAGCTCTAGGTTCTGCACACACGGCCTATCATTTTTCCCAGAAGTTTAGTTAAGCATGAATTTTTTTCCTGTTTCTTCTTTGTCTGTTTTATTTATTTATTTTGGAAGATTTCCTATGCTTGATCTAGTTCCTCTGTCGATCTCAGTTATATCTTTAGTAGATGCAGATGTGTTAGATTTTTGCTTGTTAGACTTCAATATAAGTCTTAACGCTTCTCTCATCATGTGATTATTGTGGCTGCTTAATCTTCATGTTGACTGTGTGGAATGCAGAGATGGAAAAGGAAGATGAGCTTCTTGATCAGTCACTTCAATCCAGAAGATTGACCATGGAAAAAATAAGAGCAAGTCGACAACAATTTATCCTTGTTGCATCATTGCTTGATCGGATACCCAATCTTGCTGGGTTGGCACGGACATGTGAGGTATGTTGTAGTTGCTCATAATATATTTCGATTACCCTTAAAACTGGTGCCTTTTGTATTATTTTAAGAACTTCATTATTTAACTTTTGTTCATGCCAATTATGTTCTTTGCAGGTATTTAAGGTGTCAGGACTAGCCATTGCAGATGCAAGCATATTACGTGATAAACAATTCCAGCTCATCAGGTTTTGACTACAACACACTACCATTTGCTTGGGGGGCCACGTTATCTGGCAATAGTAATTACTAATTTCTAATTTTTAGTTACTTGAGACTCAAGTATCATGCATCAAAGTTAGGTTCCTATCACAATTGCATTCATAAAGATTGCAACAAGATGTTTGGATTGTGCTTTGCACTTCTGAAATAGGAATGTGAAATAACACCAGAAATTCATGTGATTATGGTGTGTTGTATTCACCATGTTTGTGTCAGAGTCAGACAGGTTATGGAGGTTACCTGACTTTGTTTAAGAGTTAAGACCCACCAGCCGTCATATGATAGCATTTTTTGGTGACCTTTGTTCACATCGATGCCATTGACTGCTGTAGTCAATAAATTAACTGTTCTTTCTGTTCATTGGTTATCTGCATTTTCCAGCGTGACAGCAGAGAAGTGGGTTCCAATAATAGAAGTCCCAGTAAACAGCGTGAAGCATTTCTTAGAAAAAAAGAAACGAGATGGCTTCTCAATATTGGGACTAGAACAGACAGCAAATAGTGTACCGCTCGATCACTATGCCTTTCCCAAAAAGACAGTAAGTATTCTCAGTCACAGCTCACAGTTTCTTCAATACTCAGTTTGGGCATGAAAGGAGATCTTTATATGCAATCAACTATCATTAGAAGAAAAAAGAAATAGAATGGCGTATCATGTATGAGCTAAAAAGTACTAGCAAGAAGAAAATTCTCATTGCATGGTTCTTAGGAGGAAAAAGATGACCCATCACTCCATTTACTCGTGGCAAACATTCTGTCAATTGATTGTTGAAAATTTTCAGAGACGTTTGCTTATTTCATCAATTTGCTAGGTACTGGTCCTTGGACGTGAAAAGGAGGGCATACCGGTGGACATTATCCATATGCTCGATGCTTGCATTGAGATTCCGCAATTGGGAGTAGTTAGGTCGCTTAATGTTCATGTTAGTGGGGCAATTGCCCTCTGGGAGTATACTCGGCAGCAAAGATCTCAATAATTATTCGCCCTCAAAGGATATCTAAAAGGAAACATACACCAATCAGCATACTCTAAATGATGCCTTCAGTGCTTATGAACTATCAGGCTGACTTTGTTTCTTGTAGTCGATTCTTTTCTGTAGTATTGTTTAGGTACAATTTTGTGATTTCTGGTCAGGTTGTCCTGTTGCTATCCCTGTTTAAATGAAAGGAATGTAGCCTGAAGAAAAATAAGATATCCAATTTTCGTTATTTTCCTGTTTGTTTACCAGTGGCACTATTTAACATACAACAGTTGTCTTACCAACAACTGTAAAGGATCCATTGTTGGCTCAATCAATATGCATGATCAACGGGCTTTACACATTATTATTCCATATACTAAAGAAGCACCAGCATGTATGCAACTCAAACGGAGACAGAAGTTAGGTTTGGGATCCCGACGATGCTGTCTACCTTTTACATCAGCGCATCGTCTTCCCTGTCTGTTGGACTTGGACTTGGACTTGTTTTACTTGCAACGTTATAGGACAATCATCAGTTTGTATATTTTTGGAAAGGCCTTGCAAGCACCTGCGATTCCAGTTACGGTGAGGTAAGGGTAGATCACCTGCATGAACTGAAGGAGGTTAGAAAATAAGAATGACATGAATGTGAAAATGGGAAAGGCGTTGATAGCTGAAATAAGCTTTCACGGTTCAGACCCATCACCTAATACACTTCGATGGCTCATGAAATTAACATGTTTTGCACTCGGTGCTCTGAAGAAGAGCAGGATTGATTTTAAGGTTGATCTCACTTAGCGTGGCAATGAAAAGAAAAGGGTCATTACGTAACCCGCCTCTCATCAGCAGGACATCAGTGCCACTGACAATGTCTTCCATTTTCTCCTCCATTCTTTTCATTTCTTTTGTCATAATCGTTGATCCTCTAATAGCTGAGGCAAAAGTTCTCATTGTTTTGATGGATGATGAACCTGTCTTCTCTTTCAAATCAAAGCAAGCCCATTCTAGGTGTCGTCCCTTTATATATAAAAACATATCCTCTTATGCTTGTTTTTTGTTTCTTTTTATTTGTTTTTCCTGGATACTGATTTGTTTCACCTGTCTGCAATTTCTGTCTTTTATACTCTAGAAAATCAAATTTGACTCCGCATAGGATTGAGGAGGCTTCTTTGGCATACAAAGAGAGATTAAGGACAAGCCATGACGTATTCTTAGAATCCCTGCTCCTGAAAGATACCTACAACAAGCTCTACAGCTACACTCATTTGCTTAATGGGTTTGCAGTCAACGTTAAGTCCAAGGAGGTATTCCTACGTACAAGAACTTGCTTCATCCATCACATATAAAAGCTTACAAAGTTATTAATGGGAACAAAACATAGTCGTGTACTTGTATTGTAGTCGAAGCTATATAATCGTGCCATCTATCTTTGATTCTTCACAAGGATTAACTGGACCAAATAGTGAAAGAAATGAGACATTTTACAGGTCCTCAGAACTCTGAAGAACGCAACAGGAGTTAGAGCTATCCATGAAGATGTCAAAATGGAGAAGTTTACAACACATACACCTCGCTTTCTTGGGATTCCTACTGGTGTTTGGCCAATTTTAGGGGGAGCAGAGAGTTCGGGTGAGGGGGTAATAATAGGTTTTATTGACACGGGGATAAACCCTCTCCATCCAAGTTTTACGGGTGGTTCCTCTGCACGATTTACAAACAGTTCCAAATTCAAAGGAAAATGTGTCACCGGAGAGAAGTTCCCTTCAACAGCATGTAATGGCAAGATAGTAGGGGCACAATATTTTGCTCGTGCAGCAATAGCTGCTGGTGACTTCAATGCAACACGCGATTATGCATCCCCCTATGATGCTGATGGTCATGGAAGGCAAGTTATTCCCAGCGCGGTTGCCTTCTTTTTGCATGATAGCTTTTTATCTTTTGCCGTCATTGAGATTCTTTTAATTGATAGTTTGTTTTATACTGAGCTGAATTAAGTTTGTATTCAAATCTGATGTTTAACAGCCATACAGCCTCCACAGCTGCTGGAAACCACCAAATACCAGTGATTGCCAACGACTTCAATTACGGTTATGCAAGTGGCATGGCTCCTGGAGCAAGGTAAGCAATGGTAATCTAAATTTGGTTCTTTTAGCGAGCATACTATGTTATTATTATAGCCAGTTTCAGTTATTCAGGTTTTTGCTATACATTTTCTCCTTTTCATAAGCTAGTACTTGTTTAATAGTTTTTTTTTTTTTTTTGCTCTAAACAGGATTGCTGTGTACAAAGCTCTTTACACATTTGGAGGTTACATGTCAGATGTCGTGGCTGCTGTGGATCAGGTTTGATGATTATGCAACTTGAACTTGTAAAAATGGATTAACTTAGAGAGCTTTACTTGTCTAATATCTAAATCGCAAAAATTTAGCATACAAGCATGGATCCTTATCTTTTAATTTAATTTAGTAGCTTGGATGTTCAAATTTACTGAAGCAATTATCAACAACTTACACTAGGCAGTGGAGGATGGAGTTGATATATTAAGCCTCTCCATAGGGCCATCTAGTGTCCCATCTGGTCCTTCTGCCTTCCTCAATGTGCTAGAAACGGAGCTTTTATTTGCTACAAAAGCTGGAGTTTTTGTTGTTCAAGCTGCTGGAAATGGTGGCCCTTCTCCCAGTTCGATCCTTTCTTTTAGCCCCTGGATCACTAGTGTAGCTGCCTCCATCATCGATCGCAAGTACAGCAACTCAATCATTCTTGGGAATGGGCGAAGCTTCTCTGGCACTGGTCTTGCCCGTAATATTCCAACTCTTGCCCTTGTTTATTAATCATGCATGTATGAACAAATAAGATGGTGTGACTTGGTTTGCAGTTTAGATTTCCATTCATCCATTCTTGGAATTAATCAATAGTATATACCACTCAAATTGGTGCAATTCTTTGGTTATGAATAATTGTGCAGCTCCAACAGCAGGAGAAATGCCTTACCGAATAGTGGCAGCAGCTGATGTCTCTCATAGGAACACCACTAGTGTTCTAGAAGTTGAAAGCTGTCAGCATCCAGAACACTTCATCTTATCATCAGTTCGAAACAAGCTGGTTATCTGCACTTATACCTTTGACTTTGAATATGAGGCTGCAAGCATCGCAGCTGTTGCAAACACTATACAGAAGATAGGGGCTGCAGGTTTTATCATCACAATGGATCCTGACATTGGTTCTGAGCAAGTCAAGGGTACCACAATGACTATGCAAGTACCTGCCATTATACTGAACAACATACAATCTTCCAGAGTATGGCACATTACCATTCAATAAGATTTCATTACCAAACATGCTCATTTTGATTCTGTAGCTCTCTGTCTATCCTTTTATTTTTCACACCAAATGAGTTAGTATTCCCAAAGGATAAGTTAGTATTTCTCATTAATGCCATTCATTCCTAAAATCTCCTAGATTAATGGATGACTAATGAAATGGTTTATCCATTCGTTTACAGGCATTGTGGGAGTATTATAACTCAAATACCATCAGGAGTACCAGTGGACAAGCTGTGGGTTTTGCTGCCAGGGCAAGAATATTGGATGGAAGGCGAGCATTCTTTACTCGGCAGGCACCAATTGTTGCATCCTATTCGTCTAGAGGTCCAGATGTGAGCAATGCACTTTTGCAAACTGCTGATGTCCTCAAACCAAATGTCATGGCCCCAGGATCCTCCATTTGGGCTGCGTGGAGCCCCAACAGTGAAGGAGATCCTTCTATCAAGGGTAAGAACACTGTTTTTATGTTTTTTTAATGGGTAACTAGCATCTCTTATGCCCCTCCAAATATCGGATTACAAGTATTACTTATCCACATGGTTGTGACCGAGATTAAAAAACAAGGCTTGATATCTTTATCTTGCCGGAATTATTTACGGAAGCAATGTCATTTTAAGTCCCTTAAGTTCGCAAACAGACACTCGATCTACTTTCATGTGCATCACCTGCTTCAATATCGAAATGATGATGATGATGTTGGTATATCTCGGGGAAGGGAAACAGATAATTCCATACCATCATTCTAGTTTGTTTTTCCTTTTAATTAATTCGTGCTGTCATTCTTGCAGGGCAAAACTTTGCGCTTGTATCTGGTACTAGCATGGCCACTCCTCACATAGCTGGTGTTGCGGCTTTAATCAAGCAAAAGCACCCTAGGTGGAGTCCTGCAGCAATCACATCAGCAATGATGACCACTGCCAGTACATTTGACCATTCTGGCTCTCCCATTTTAGCACATTTAACTAACCAAATAGCCCCTGCTACACCGTTCGATTTTGGTGCTGGATTCATAAACCCAGTTCATGCCATCGACCCAGGACTCGTATTCGATTCTAATTTTGAACAATATGTCCAGTTTCTTTGTGCTGTTCCAGGTGTTGATGAAGGTTCTGTAAGACGAGCAGTAGGAACTGGTTGTCCAACAAATAGAAGAGCATGGTGTTCAGATTTGAACACCGCAAGTGTGACAATTTCGAATCTAGTTGGGTCAAGAAAGGTGATTCGTAGTGTTACAAACGTGAGCAGCAGGAATGAGGTATATAGAGTGACTGTGAGACAACCATCAGGTGTAAACGTAACTGTTTCCCCACGAGTAGTTGTGATAAACGGTAATGCTTCGAAGCATCTTAGGATTGTGTTGACGGCAATTAAGGCAACGAGAACTTACACATTCGGAGAGATGGTGTTGCATGGAAGCAGAAAGCATGTTGTTAGAGTTCCTATAGCTGTTTACGTTAGCACATCATTGAAAAGCTGATTTCCTTTAAGATTCGGGAGATAATTCTTCATTTTGGTTTATGATGCAATAATTCAAAAAGAAATCACGAGTCAAGCAGGTTTCGAATGAAAAACAATTTATGAACAAGTGAATAAAAAGAATTTGCACTTGGTTGCATACCATATGTAATTTAGCACATGAAAGCATATATGTTGTTTTTTTGTCTTCATTTCCTAAAGTTACATAATTTATTGCCCTTTAATGGATGTGGGTTTCACAGAAACCATGCGAAACAATTCATCTATGCCTTCGCAGTTTTGAGAGCAGTTTCAGACTAAATCCCTTCTTCTTTTGTACCTAAAAGAATCAAGATTTTAGAACGCAATTCATCTATATTATGTCAAGAAGTGCCACCACTACTTGTCTCACCTCTAGGCTTTTCATTACAGTTATCATGGCATTGCTTGTGGATCCACTATGTTTCTTTTTCTTCTTTTGCTTAGCTTGGATACTTGTCAAAGATCTGCAAATATTCGGAATCAAGATCTTCCAATTGCCTAGACAAGTAGGACTAGTGCTCCTGGAGAATCTTGGCTTGCTTGGAGCAGCAACAATCTAGCAAAGGTAAAGATTGACATTATTGCAGCTTTCAGCTGGGAAGATAAATAATTGGAATAGCATATGATAAGGGAAAAAAAAGAGAGTAAGAAAGCCTTTGTTTGACAACACAACAAAGAGCATAGGTAGTCTAAAACAATACATTAAAGATGGTCTCTGGTCTGTGTAGGATATATAATTATACAGACAAAATTCAGGGTAGTGGTTGATATATTACACAAAAAAAAATGAAAATCTTCATATGCTGGTTAAGTTGGTCCTCTTGCTTTGAAAGGTGGCATTAGCAGAATCTTATATATTATTGATATACCAAAAGTTATTAAGTAATCCAATCCAGGAATTAAATGCTACCAGACTCAACAAAATCAATATCATAAAAATGCAGATCATGTTACCAAAATTGTGATAAGGATCAAAGTTGAGCTTCTCAATTCTCCTAGATCAGTGAAAGAACTTGAGAAAAGAAGAAAATTACGATGTCTGAATCAATTCTCTGGCAAATTCTTTAAGTCTAGCTGTCTAAATATGTCATTAGAAATAATATAGAAAAAAATAAGCTGTATAAGTCCAGTACGTTTGTTGTGGGTTGGTGGTGGTGTTTGTTGGAAGAAATTGGCTTTGGTACTGAAGGGGAGGATGTTGCTGATAGAGCAGACTCTCGAAGGCGTCGAGAGTAGTGAAGAAGCTCAGCTCTTCTACTGTATCCTTTACGAGAATCTCCATTCTTGTGTAGGGTTACCTCTTGTTTGATGACATGATGGACATAGTGGTGGTGATGGCTATTTGATGATGATGAGACCCTTCTTTTCCCTGGCCTCTCTTCATACACACTCACTATCACTGCCTTCCCCCTGCACAACTTTGCCTGAAATAAAATCGTACATGTATATTGGCCATCGTTTACTTAAACTCTTCTACAGTAACAAACTGATATCAAAGGGAAAGAGAGGATTTTACCATTTTTCTTGGCATGATGATCCTGGCAGTGGCAGGCAGGAGAATGTTTTTCGTTTGTTTTTGAGAGAAATGAAGTTATATAGGAGAATGCATCTCTCTCTCCCTCTCTCTCTCTCTATATATATATATATGTAGTTTTATTTTTTGTAGGCTTGCATGAGCAGGGCATAAATATTATTGTGGTAGATCAGAACCGGCGGGTGGAGACAGCAGGCCAAACAAGGGAGGCCAGAATGAAGGCTTTGGTTGGAACGAGCAACCGAACACATTGTTCCGAATTAAGAAATATTATACTTATACAATGCCAAATTCTATATTAATTTAAGCTGGACACTATGTTTTTTTTTTATATATATATATAATAATCAGGGCATGACGCCTTAAAAATTATATTAAACAAGGTAATGTTAACCCAATAAGATTACAATACAAAATGGAATATAAACTCGATGGGGGTCACTAAGAATCCTGCTATCACTATGAAGCAGCTGCTTTGTTAGACCGAAATTAGCTAGCCAGTCTGCAGAATTGTTGGCTTCCCGGTATGCATGCTGAACTTGAACATCCTATTCTCTAGACAAATTGACAAAACACTCTCTTGCCTTGGTGATTAAGGCAGAGTTTGCATCTGCTTTCACATATTCTTTTAAGAGTAAAGCAACTAGCACTGCAGAATCCGTCTCTAGAATCAATCTGCGAAGACCCATTGACCATGCCAGCTCTAGACCAGTAACCACTGCCCATAGTTCTGCCTTGACAGAAGTGCACAAGCCAGTGTTAACCGCAGAACCCTTGATCCAAAACACAAATTAAGGCAAATCTCTTCCCTCTCATCTCACCATCCAATCTTCTACTTCCACATCACATGGCGATCCAAGTCAAAGACCGAAACCGGTTCTAACCAACACAATTGTAAAATACAAGAACTTTTTAAGAGCCAAAGACACTAACTAATATGAATGGTTCATTTATTCGACATTCCTACTGTGGTGAGACCAAAGTGTTGTTGCCTTTGCCCTTTAATGAGTTGCACCCCTCAGCACTCAGCAATATGAACCTGCGATCTCTTGAAGAAGCCACAGACAGTCATTTAAGCTAGAAGCACATTGATGATATGCACGCTTATTCTTTCATCTGTCATGTTTTTAGGACTTCCAGTTCCTTGAGATTGTTCTTGGCGTGGAATGATTTAATTAATAATCTAGTTTTGGCAAACAAGTGAAGGGACCCAAGATTATTTTTTAAAAATCTGATGCATTAATTGAATCCGGGAATCTAATTAGTGGATCTTGTAAGATCAATGGCTAAAATGTTTCGAGAAAAAAATGATTGGGAAAAGAATCTTATCATAAGATTAGCATTTGTTGATTTGTCAAATTAGTCAAACCTTTACATGGCAAGTAGAATGAAAATTTCGGAGATTCAATGCACTCTACATTTGTTGACTATCTTTTCTTCTTCTTGCTGCTCCTTCTTTGTTTTATAGCCATCCTTTTCATTTTCACTCTTTTGTTTGCTTGATTTGGCATAAGCTAGCTAGGGCAACCATGAATGCTCCTGCAGCCACCAACCGCAACTTTCGCCATGCAGCTCGCATTCTTGGTCTGGATTCTAAGCTTGAAAAGAGCCTTTCTATCCCTTTTAGAGAAATCAAAGTAATTAAAGAACCATTTCTCTTTTTGTTATCTGTTTTTCTTCTCTTTTTTGTTAATTCAACATGAAGGTAATTTGGTTTTGCAGGTTGAGTGCACCTTCCCAAAAGATGATGGCA
>Ga0325400_1006579_pt1 | contig 11063 bp, 9 predicted proteins | sample PopdelMetagenome_2_FD_205662 | JGI IMG/M metagenome (GOLD analysis project Ga0325400, IMG submission 205662) | Populus deltoides microbial communities from Bellville, Georgia, United States - Xylem-PdKOR-R1 | ecosystem: Host-associated > Plants > Phyllosphere > Stem > Wood/Secondary xylem...
GGTGAAGGCGAAGCCGTCCAGGGCCATCAGCAGGCCGGCGACCAGGCCCAGCAGCGTCGAGCCGGTGAGCCGCCGGGCCAGCCGGGTGAGCACGACGACCGCGACGGTGCCGGCGACCAGGCTGGGGAACCGCCAGCCGAAGCTGTCGTAGCCGAACAGCTTGATGCCGCCGGCGATGAGCAGCTTCCCCAGCGGCGGGTGGACGATGAAGGTGTAGCCGCGGTTGTACTCGTGGCCCCACTCGAGGACCTCGTTCGCCTCCGGCGGGTAGTAGGCCTCGTCGAACAGCAGGTCGCCGGGGTAGCTGAGGTCCCACAGCCGGCTGAGGAACGTCGCCAGGCCGAGCACCGCGGTGAGCACCCAGGACAGCACCCGGTCGGTGGGCAGCGGCGGGGTGACCTGCCACGCGGGGCGCCGGGGCCGCCGACGGGACCGGGTCGGGGGTGCGACCTCGTCGTCCGTCCGCTCGGGAGCCAGCACCGCCACGTCGGGAAGGGTATGCGGAGGGTCTGGCAGTCTCGTGCCGTGACGGGACGGCTGGTGCTCGGTGGCGCGCCCCTCGGTCAGCCGGGCGACGTCGGGCCCCGGCTGCGCGCGGCGATGGCGTCGGCCGACGTCCTCGCCTGCGAGGACACCCGCCGGCTGCACCGGCTCGCCCACGACCTCGAGGTCACCTTCACCGGCCGGGTGGTGACCTTCCACGAGACGGTCGAGGTGTCCCGGCTGCCCGGGCTGGTCGCCGCGATGCAGGCCGGGCAGACGGTGCTGCTGCTCACCGACGCGGGCATGCCGTCGGTGTCCGACCCCGGCTACACCCTGGTGCGCGCCGCCGTCGAGGCCGGTGTGGAGGTGACGTCGGTGCCCGGGCCCTCGGCGGTCACCACGGCGCTGGCTGTGTCCGGGCTGCCCTGCGACCGGTTCTGCTTCGAGGGCTTCGTGCCCCGCAAGGGCCGCCGCACCGCCTTCGCAGCGCTGGCCGCCGAGCCGCGCACGATGGTGTTCTTCGAGTCCCCGCACCGGCTGGCCGACGCCCTCGCCGACGCCGCCGCCGAGCTCGGCGAGGACCGCGACGCCGTGGTCTGCCGCGAGCTGACCAAGACCCACGAGGAGGTCGTCCGCGGCACCCTGGGGTCGCTGGCCACCTGGGCCGCCGAGGGCGTGCGCGGCGAGATCACCCTCGTCGTCGCCGGCGCACCCGCCGGGCCGGCCGACCTGACGCCGGCAGAGATCGCCGCCGAGGTGGCCCGCGAGGAGGCCGCGGGGGAGACCCGCAAGGACGCCATCCGCGCGGTGGTGGCCCGCACCGGGCTGCCCAAGCGGGTCGTCTTCGACGCCGTCGTCGCCGCCAAGACCCCCTGAACCACTCGCCGCGACGCGTCCGGGTCGCGCAGCACCTCGGCGTAGGTGGTGGACGAGGCCACCCACGACGCCCCTGCCCGGGGCTGGATGGGGCGGGCGGGCGGCTAGAGCCAGCCGCTGCGCTTGAAGGCGCGCCAGAGCAGGCCGCAGGCCAGGGCCATCACCAGGAGCACGAGCGGGTAGCCGTAGTGCCAGCTCAGCTCCGGCATGTACTGGAAGTTCATCCCGTAGATCCCGGCGATCGCGGTGGGGACGGCGATGATGCCCGCCCACGCGGAGATCTTGCGCATGTCCTCGTTGTCCGACAGCGACGTGCGGGCCAGCGACGCCTGCAGGATCGAGCCGAGCAGCTCGTCCAGGGCGGCGATCTGGTCGCGCACCCGGAGGACGTGGTCCTGCACGTCCCGGAAGTAGGAGCGCATCTCCTTGGGCACGATCTCGGTCTGCCGGTCGGTGAGGGCCTGCATCGGCAGGTCCAGCGGGGTGACCGCCCGGCGCAGCTGCATGAGCTCGCGCTTGAGCTGGTAGAGCCGCTGCGAGTCGTCGGTGCGCTCGGGGGAGAAGACCGAGGCCTCGAGCTCGTCGACGTCCTCCTCCATCGCCTGGGCGACCTCCACGTAGTGGTCCACCACGAGGTCGGCGACGGCGTAGAGCACCGCCGACGGGCCCAGGCACAGCAGGTCGGGCTGCTCCTCGAGGCGCTGCCGCAGCTCGGCGAGCCCGCCGTGCGACCCGTGCCGGACGGTCAGCACGAAGTGGTCGCCGAGGAACACCATCACCTCACCGGTGTCCACCACGTCGCTGGTCTCGGTCAGCTCGGTGTGCTCGACGTAGGCCGCGGTCTTGAGGACGACGAACACCCCGTCGTCGTAGCGGTCGAGCTTGGGCCGCTGGTGGGCGTAGACGGCGTCCTCGACGGCGAGGGGGTGCAGCCCGTACTCCACGGCGATCGTCTCGAACTCCGCCTCGGTGGGCTCGTGCAGGCCCAGCCAGACGAAGCCGTCGCGCTCGCGGGCGGTGCGCAGCGCGTCCTCCGGCCCGACGTCGGGGACGCGGTGGCCACCGACGTAGACGCCGCAGCCGACCACCGGGGCGCCGTCGGGCCGCTGCGGCGCCGGGTGCAGCGGGGAACCGGCGGGCCCCGGCGTGTGCCGGGGGCGCGGCTGCGGCGCGGGTGTGCCCGTGCGCGCGGGGGTCCCGGGTGCGGTGCTGGCCATCTGTGTCCTCCGCTGCGGTCGTGGGCGAGCACAAGCATGCGGACACCGGCCGTTGGTGGCACGCTCCGCACACCAGGTGTGATCAACAACCTTCGGGCAGGGGGAACGCAGATGACCGTCGCGGACGGCCGGCGCGTCAAGAGCGTCGAGGACTCCATCGCCGACACCGAGGAGCCGGAGCACCAGCTCAAGAAGAACCTCTCCGGCCTGGACCTCACGGTCTTCGGCGTCGGCGTCATCATCGGCACCGGCATCTTCGTGCTGACCGGCGAGGTCGCGCAGACCACCGCCGGCCCCGCCGTGGCGATCTCGTTCGTGATCGCCGGCATCGTCTGCGGGCTGGCCGCCCTCTGCTACGCCGAGTTCGCCTCGACCGTCCCGGTCGCCGGCTCGGCCTACACGTTCTCCTACGCGACCTTCGGCGAGCTGATCGCCTGGATCATCGGCTGGGACCTCGTGCTGGAGCTGGCCCTCGGCGCCGCGACGGTGAGCGTGGGCTGGTCGGGCTACCTCAACCAGCTGCTCAGCGACATCGGCATCGGGCTGCCCGAGACGATCGCCGGCGAGACGGCCCGCTTCAACATCCCCGCCATGGTCATCGCCCTGGTGATGACCGGCGTGCTGATCCTGGGCATCAAGCTGTCCTCGCGGATCACCTCGATCATCGTGGCGATCAAGGTCGTCATCGTCCTGCTGGTCATCGTCGTCGGCGTCTTCTACGTCAAGGCCGCCAACTTCAGCCCCTTCGTCCCGCCGACCCAGCCGGCCGAGGGCGGCGGGTCGGGCCTGACCCAGCCGTTCATCCAGCTGCTCACCGGGTTCGCCCCGGCCAGCTTCGGCGTCGAGGGCGTCATCGCGGGTGCGGCCGTCGTGTTCTTCGCCTTCATCGGCTTCGACATCGTCGCCACCGCCGCGGAGGAGACCAAGGACCCGGCCAAGGACCTGCCGCGCGGCATCTTTGGCTCCCTGGCGGTCTGCACGATCCTGTACGTGCTGGTCAGCCTGGTGGTGGTCGGCATGCAGAACTACACCGAGCTGAACGCCTCGGCGCCGCTGGCCGGTGCGTTCTCCAGCGTCGGGCTGCCCTTCTTCTCCGGGATCATCTCGGTGGGCGCGCTGGCCGGCCTGACCAGCGTGGTGATGATCCTGCTGCTGGGCCAGTCCCGGGTGCTGTTCGCGATGAGCCGCGACCACCTGCTGCCCCCGGGGCTGGCCAAGGTGCACCCCACCTACGGCACGCCCTACCGGATCACCCTCATCACCGGCGTGGTCGTGGCGATCATGGCGGGGCTGATCCCCCTGGGCACCCTGGCCGAGCTGGTCAACATCGGCACGCTGTTCGCCTTCGTGCTGGTCAGCATCGGGGTCATCGTGCTCCGCCGCACCCGGCCCGAGCTGCCGCGGGCGTTCAAGGTCCCGCTGATGCCGGTGCTGCCGATCGTGGCGGCGCTGGCGAGCTTCTACCTGATGCTCAACCTGCCGACCGACACCTGGATCCGGTTCGCCGTCTGGATGGCGCTGGGCGTGGGGGTCTACTTCGCCTACGGCCGCAAGCACAGCCGGCTGGCCAAGGGCGGCGACCACGACCACAGCGTGGAGACCGGCGACGGCACCGCGGGGCAGCGACCCCGCGGCTGACGCGGCACGGCCGACGGGGCCGTCTCACCCGCACGGGTGAGGCGGCCCCGTCGACGTCTGCGGACCCGTCCGCCGCGGGACGACCTCCTGGGTGACCACCCGTCACCGGCCAGGGAGCCCCGTTGTCCAGCACCGTCGTCGCGCTGCCCCGTGCGCCGCGCACCCCGATCGCCGCGCGGCACCGTCCGCCGGCTGCCGTGCTGGGCGCCGGCGCCCTGTGCGTGGTCGAGGCGGTCGCCCTGCTCGCGCTCGGCCTCACCTCGCTGGACGCCCTGTGGGGCGACGGACTGCGCCCGCCCGGCGCCCTGGTGGTCGGCACCCTCGTCGGCCTCGCGGCCTGGGTCGTGCTGGTCGCCGCGGGCGGCGCCTGCCTGGTCGACGGCGCCGGGCACCGGCTGCTGCTCGGCACGTCGGTGGGGGAGCTCGCCGTCCTGGCCGTCCTCGCCGTCGGCGGGGCCGGAGGTGGCGTTCACCGCGTCGAGCTCGCCGACCACGTGGTCCCGCTGTCCGCCGTCGCGGTCACCGCCGCCGTCGTCCCCCTGGTCAAGATCGTGCTGGGCACCACCCCCGCGGCGGCCACCTGGACGGCGACCACCCGCCGGCCGGTCCGCGCCCCGCGCCCGCCGCGGACCCACCGCCGGGCCCGGGCGCTGACCCTGGTCGCCATCGCCGCGGTGCTGACCACCGTCGCCCTGACCGGCCAGCCCGCGCCGGCGGGCACCGCACCCACGAGCTCGGTCGACAGCGCTCACTAGTCTCGTGCCGTGAGTGATCGGCACATCCTGACCGCGGTCGCGTGGCCCTACGCCAACGGCCCCCGGCACATCGGCCACGTCTCGGGCTTCGGGGTGCCCTCCGACGTCTTCAGCCGGTACCAGCGGATGGCCGGCAACAAGGTGCTCATGGTCAGCGGCACCGACGAGCACGGCACCCCGATCACCGTGGCCGCCGACGCCGAGGGCGTCTCCCCGCAGGAGATCGCCGACCGGAACAACCGGATCATCGTCGGCGACCTGACCGGCCTGGGCCTGAGCTACGACCTGTTCACCCGGACGACGACGGCCAACCACGCCGCGGTGAGCCAGGAGATCTTCCTGGGCCTGCTGAAGAACGGCTACGTCTTCCCGCAGACCACCCTCGGCGCGATCAGCCCGTCGACCGGCCGCACGCTGCCCGACCGCTACATCGAGGGCACCTGCCCGATCTGCGGCTACGACGGCGCCCGCGGCGACCAGTGCGACAACTGCGGCAACCAGCTGGACCCGATCGACCTGGTCAACCCGGTCTCCAAGATCAACGGCGAGACGCCGAGGTTCGTGGAGAGCGAGCACTGGTTCCTCGACCTGCCCGCCTTCGCCAAGGCGCTGGGCGACTGGCTGGGCACGCGGCGGAGCTGGCGGCCCAACGTCCTGAACTTCAGCGTGAACCTGCTCGAGGACCTCAAGCCGCGCAGCTACACCCGGGACATCGACTGGGGCATCCGCATCCCGCTGCCCGACTGGCGCGACCGCGACGACAAGCGGATCTACGTCTGGTTCGACGCGGTCGTGGGCTACCTGTCGGCGTCCATCGAGTGGGCCCGCCGCTCCGGGGACCCCGAGGCCTGGCGGCAGTGGTGGCAGAGCCCGGACGCCGACGCCTACTACTTCATGGGCAAGGACAACATCGTCTTCCACGCCGAGATCTGGCCGGCGCAGCTGCTGGGCTACAACGGCGCGGGCGACAAGGGCGGCACCCCGGGGTCCTACGGTGCGCTGAACCTGCCCACCGAGGTGGTCTCCAGCGAGTTCCTGACGATGGAGGGCAAGAAGTTCTCCTCCTCGCGCCGGGTCGTCATCTACGTCCGTGACTTCCTGGAGCGCTACGACGCCGACGCGCTGCGCTACTTCATCGCCGTCGCCGGCCCGGAGAACCAGGACACCGACTTCACCTGGTCGGAGTTCCGCCGCCGCAACAACGACGAGCTGGTCGCCGGCTGGGGCAACCTGGTCAACCGGTCGGTCTCGATGGCCGCGAAGAACGTCGGCGCCGTCCCGCAGCCCGGCGACCTGACCGACGCCGACCGCGACCTGCTGGCCACGACGTCCGGTGCCTTCGGCACGGTCGGGGAGCTGCTGGGCCGCAACCGGCAGAAGGCGGCCATCAACGAGGCCATGCGGGTGGTCGGCGAGGCCAACAAGTACCTCTCGGACCAGGCGCCGTGGAAGCTCAAGGAGGACCCGGCCCGCCGGGACTCCGTCCTCTTCACCGCGCTGCAGGCGATCAAGGACTGCAACGGCCTGCTGTCGCCGTTCCTGCCGCACGCCGCGCAGCAGGTGCACGAGTTGCTGGGCGGCGAGGGCACGTGGTCGGTGCAGCCGCGGATCGAGGAGGTCACCGACCTCGACGACGGCCGGCCGTACCCGGTCATCACCGGCGACTACGACACCGGCCAGGCGGTCTGGGAGTCGGTGCCGATCACCCCGGGGACGCCGCTGCGGGCGCCGACGCCGGTGTTCACCAAGCTCGACGAGTCGATCGTCGAGGAGGAACTGCGCCGGTTCGAGGAGGGGTCCTGAGCCGCTCGGCGTCCTCGCGGGCGAACAGGCGGGGCGAGCCGCCGCCGTCGCCGGAGCCGCTCCCGGCGCCGGCGCTGGACAGCCACACCCACCTCGACATCGCCGTGGGCGGGGAGGACCGGCTGCCGTCCGAGGCCGAGGTGGACGCCGAGATCGCGGCGGCGGCCGCCGTCGGGGTCCCGCGGCTGGTGCAGGTCGGGGTGGACGTCGCCAGCTCGCGGTGGTCGGCGGCCCTGGCCGCGCGGCACCCGTCGGTGCTGGCCGCCGTCGCGCTGCACCCCAACGAGGCCGGGGCCGGTGCGGCGACGGCCGAGGCGCTGGCCGAGATCGACCGGCTGGCCGCCCAGCCCCGGGTGCGGGCGGTGGGGGAGACCGGCCTGGACCGGTTCCGCACCGGTCCGGAGGGCTGGGATGCGCAGGAGGAGTCCTTCCGCGCGCACATCGGCATCGCCAAGCGGCACGGCGTCGCGCTGGTCATCCACGACCGGGACGCGCACGCCGACATCCTGCGGGTGCTCGACGACGAGGGGCTGCCCGAGCACACGGTGTTCCACTGCTTCTCCGGGGACGCGGCGTTCGCCCGGCAGTGCCTGGACCGCGGCGCGGTGCTGTCCTTCGCCGGCACGCTGACCTTCGGCAACGCCGGCTACCTGCGCGAGGCCGCGGCGATCGCCCCGGGCGACCAGCTGCTGGTCGAGACCGACAGCCCGTTCCTCACCCCCGTCCCGCACCGCGGGCGCCCCAACGCCTCCAGGCTCGTCCCGCACACGGTCCGCGCACTGGCGGAGGTCACCGGGACCGACCTCGAGCAGCTGTGCCACACCCTGACCGCGACGGCAGAACGCGTCTTCGGCCCCTGGCAGGACTGAGCAGCCGCGCCACCCGACAGCGGCGGCCGGGACGGCACCCGGGGAGCCGCGTTGCGCGCGCGAGGAGCGGGGGCCCGGAGGGTCCCCCGAGGAGTGCCCGCGGGGCTCAGCGCAGCAGGGGGACATCACCTGGCCGCGGTGGGAGCGCGGAGCGCGACGTCGGGCACAGCGCGGTGGAGTCCGAAGGACGACAATGGACACCGTGGGTCGCCTCATCGCCGTCGTGCTGTTCATCGCCGTGATGGTGCCCTCGGGCCTGCTGGCCCGGGCGTGGTCGAGGGCGGCCGGCCGCCGGCTGGTGGCCGGGGGGTCGGTCGAGCTCGTGCCGCCCTCGGAGGCGGGGGCCGCCGTGCTGACCCGGCAGGCCCGGCACGGCCGGCGGGTGCGGCAGCTGGGCTTCCTGCTCGGTCTGGTGCTGGTGGGCGTGAGCGTGGCGACCTTCGCCGAGGCGTCGGTGTTCCTGTGGCTGCCCTCGTTGGTGGTGGGCCTGCTGGCCGGTGTGCTCCTGGCCGAGGCCACCCGGCCCCGGCCGCGGTGGGCGACGGGCACGCGCCGGCCGCGGCGGGGGGAGCAGATCGACCCGTGGCTGCTGTGGACGATGCGGGTCGCCGTCGTGGGGGAGCTGGTCGCGACGTCGGTGCTCTGGCAGGCGGGTTCGCTGCGCGACGGGGTCGCGGTGGCGGGGCTGGTGGTGCCCGCGGCGGCCTGGCTGCTCGCGGAGGTGGCGCTGCTGCGGCTGGTGGTGCGGCCGCTGGCGGCGGACGGGTCCGACGTCCCGGTGGACGAGGCGCTGCGGACCTGGGGCGCGCACCTGGTGGTCGCCGCGGCCAGCACGGTCGCGCTGATCCCGCTGGGCGCGCTGCTGCTGGTCGCCGGGGTGGACCTGGGCGACCGGGTGAGCGACGGGGTGGACCTGCTGCCGGTCGCGCTGGTGGCCGGTGGGTTCTCCGCCGTGACCGCGGGGTTGGCGGTGGCCTGGTTCCTGGTCACGTGGCTGCGTCCCGTGCGGCGTCCGGCACCGGCGCTGGCGGGCTGAGCCAGTTCACACCGTGACCCTGGTCACACTGCGGAGAGCGACTGATCCTGCAGGTCACCGGGGGCCCCGTGACGTGTGGTGTCGGCGTGGCTACTGCGTGTCGACTCATCGACCTGTTCCAATGGCCCGAGCAGCCCAGCTGCGAGCACCTCGTTCGTTATCGTGTCGTGACCGACCCGTCGGGGCAGGGGTCTGATCCTCCTGCCCGGGCCCCCGTGACCCGTGGATGTGCCGTGCACCGAACGCTCAAGCTCTCGCTCTTCGCCCTCGTGCTCGTGGGCCTCGTCGGCGGTTCCTTCGCCTTCGTGATCGCCCAGAAGTCGGTGACGCTCACCGTCGACGGCCAGTCGCGCGAGGTCTCCACCTACGCCGACACCGCCGGTGAGGTGCTGGCCGACGAGGACGTCGCCGTCTCCCCGGACGACGTGCTGCTGCCCTCGGCCGACAGCCAGGTCGGCGACGGCGACACCGTCGTCCTCAACCGGGCGCGCCCGCTGGAGCTGACCGTCGACGGCGTCACCACGACCGTCACCACCACCGCGCTGTCGGTGGACGAGGCGCTGGACCAGCTCGGCTACCGCGGCGACGGCCTGGTGCTGTCGGCCTCCCGCAGCGAGCGCGTGCCGCTGGACGGCATGGCCCTGCAGGTCACCACGCCCAAGACCGTGACCCTGGTGGCCGACGGCGCGACCCGCGACGTCACCACCACCGCGGGCACCGCCGGCGACCTGCTGGCCGAGCAGGGGCTGACCCTCTCGCCGACGGACCGGATGAGCCTGTACCCGACCACCCCGCTGATGGACCGCATGGTGCTGCAGGTCTGGCGCGTGCAGGTCACCGAGGTGACCGAGCAGCAGTCCATCGACTACCAGACCGTCGAGACCGAGGACCCGGAGGCCACCGAGGGCACCCGCGAGGTCACCACCGAGGGCGTCGAGGGCTCGCAGACGGTCACCTTCACCGTCACCACCACCGACGGCGTGGAGACCTCCCGCGTGCAGACCGGCGTCACGGTGGACCAGGCGCCCGTCGACGAGCAGGTCAGCGTCGGCACCGCGCCCCGCCCGGCCCCGGCGGCACCCGCGCCCTCGAGCGGCGGCGGGAACACCGGCGCCTCGGCCCCGGCGTCGACCAGCGGCCTGAACTGGGACGCGCTGGCGCGCTGCGAGGCCGGCGGCAACTGGTCGATCAACACCGGCAACGGCTACTACGGCGGCCTGCAGTACAACATCGGCACGTGGAACGCCTACGGCGGTGGCGAGTTCGCCTCCCGTCCCGACCTGGCGACCCGCGAGCAGCAGATCGCCGTCGGCGAGCGGACCTACGCCGCCCGCGGTGCCTCGCCGTGGCCGTCCTGCGGCTCGCGCCTGTTCAGCTGACCCGCTGAGCACCGCCGCCGACGCAGGCGACGGGCTGCTGGGCCCCGCGGAGATCCGCCGGCTGGCCCAGCAGCTCGACCTGCGCCCCACCAAGCAGCTCGGGCAGAACTTCCTGCACGACGCCAACACCATCCGGCGCATCGTGCGCACCGCGGAGCTCGTCCCGGACGACGTGGTCTGCGAGATCGGGCCCGGGCTCGGGTCGCTCACCCTCGGGCTGCTGCCGGCTGCGGCGCGCACGGTCGCCGTCGAGGTCGACCCCCGGCTGGCCGAGCAGCTGCCCCGCACCGTGGCCGACCGCGTGCCCGGGCTCGCCGACCGGCTGACGGTGGTGACCGCGGACGCCCTGCGGGTGACCGAGCTGCCCGGGCCGCCGCCCACCGCGCTGGTCGCGAACCTGCCCTACAACATCTCGGTGCCGGTGCTGCTGCACTTCCTGCAGACCTTCTCGACGATCCGGACGGCGCTGGTGCTGGTGCAGCTGGAGGTGGCCGACCGGCTCGCCGCCGCACCGGGCAGCGACGCCTACGGCGTCCCCAGCGTGAAGGCCGCCTGGTACGCCGACGTCCGGCGGGCCGGGGCGGTCGGCCGGCCGGTGTTCTGGCCGGTGCCGAACGTGGACTCGGGGCTGGTCCGGCTGACCCGGCGCGAGCCCCCGCCCGGTGACCGGGCGGCCACCTTCGCCGCCGTCGACGCGGCCTTCGCCACCCGGCGCAAGGGGCTGCGCGCGGCCCTGGCGGGCTGGGCGGGCAGCCCGGCGGCCGCGGAGACCCGGCTGCGGGCCGCCGGCATCGACCCGACCTGGCGCGGCGAGCGCCTCGGGGTCGCCGACTTCGCCCGGCTCGCCGCGACCGACCCGGTCGCGGCAGGCTGAACCGGTGCCGCACGCAACAGCAGGGGGACCGGGCCGGATCCACGGGGACGGGTCGGTCACCGCGCACGCCCCCGCCAAGGTCAACGTCCACCTCGGGGTCGGCCCGCTGCGCGCCGACGGCTTCCACGAGCTG
>Ga0325400_1006580_pt1 | contig 11062 bp, 9 predicted proteins | sample PopdelMetagenome_2_FD_205662 | JGI IMG/M metagenome (GOLD analysis project Ga0325400, IMG submission 205662) | Populus deltoides microbial communities from Bellville, Georgia, United States - Xylem-PdKOR-R1 | ecosystem: Host-associated > Plants > Phyllosphere > Stem > Wood/Secondary xylem...
ATGCAAACCTGTTTCCTGAATGTACCGTGTGTGCGCTGGATGGGCGTGCAGCAGTAGAGGAATTAAGCGAGTTCCAGGGACGGGTCCCAGAAGCGCTGGTCGAATTGCTGGACCCGGTCGTCGGTTACTGCAACGCCCTCCGCTTCGAGTTGTTCCTGCATGGCCGTTGGGCTACCGAAAAAATGTTTACCCGACAGAACCCCGATGCGGTTGACAACCCGGTGAGCCGGTACGTCACTCTGGTGGGCTACGTTTAAGGCCCAGCCGACCATCCGGGCGCCCGACCGAAGGCTTAAATAACGCGCAATGGCGCCATAGGTAGTTACGCGCCCCGACGGGATCAGGCGTACAACCGCGTAAACATCCTCGAAATAATCGCGCTTTTCTGGCATCGTATCAGTGGTCCAACGTCAAACGTCCAAAATTTTCTGACGTTGGACGTTGGACGTTGGATTATTTGTCTTCAATATCCCGGACCAGTTCGGCGTACCAGGGAGCGCCGTACATGCGGATCAGGGGTTCTTTCAGGAATTTGTAAACGGGTACGCCCAATTCCTTACCAAAATCGCAGGCCGGGCTGCAAATGGGCCAGCGGTCGTAGTTGAGCGCGTGGAAGTTTTCGTACTTGGTGATCCGGATGGGGTAGAGGTGGCAGGAAATTGGTTTCTTGAAATCAACTTTTCCTTCATTATAGGCCTGTTCGATCCCGCATTTGAGGATACCCCGTTCGTCGTAATTGGCAAAGACGCACTCCCGACCGTTGATTGTGGTCGTCACGTGACCGCCTTCGCCGTCGGATTCGTAGAGCCCCTGCGCTTCAATGGCCTTAATGCCTTCCGGCAACAGATAAGGCTTTACGTCCTCATAGATCTTCTCCAGGATGGGCAGTTCGGAGTCTTCCAGTGGAGCGCCCAGATCACCTTCGACGCAACATGCTCCCTTACACTTTTCCAGGTTGCAGACGAAGAATTTTTCGGCTACATCGTCACTTATGCACGTATTATCAATGAGGATCATAGTCAATGGCACGCCCATCGGGGGCGCTGTTACTTCTTAATAATTTTGATTTGCTGGCCTACTTTAACGCTGCCGTCAGATAGTTGGTTCCAGTTCTGGATCTGCTCGACAGTGACGCCGTATTCCTTTGAAATACGGAACAGCGTCTCACCTTTCTGGACGGTATGATAGATAATTTCTTCGCTGACGGCCGCCTGGTTAGCCGGCTGACTGCTGGTACTATTGCTTACTGACTTCGGCGCTGGCTGGCTCGCAGTAGGGGTCTGAGCGGTCTGTCCGGCTCCTTTGATCTGGATGGATTGACCCACGGATAGTTTATCATCCAGCGTCAGGTTGTTCCAGGCCAGCAGATCGTCGATGGTAACGCCGTAGATCCGCGAAATACTGTAGTAGGTTTGACCGGGTTCTACTTTGTGCGTAACCGACTGACTGCCTGTCCGGGTGGTGGCTGGCCGGCTTTCGGCCGACGGAGCTGGCGTTGTTGGTGCGGACACCGATGGTTTCGGCGTTGCCGGGCGACTGGTCGATGCAGAAGCTGTTGAGCCACCGGCTGTTGAACCCGGGGTCGGGCGGCTCATCAGCATCGACTTTGACGCGGTTTCGGTTTTGGCCGGCGTTTCGGTTATTTCATCGTCCGACTGCGCGGGTGCCTGACCTTCCGGACGAATGATAACAACGCGCCGTTCTGAATCAGGGCCGTTAGGGGCGGGAGCGGGGGTAACCACCGGCTCCGGTGCGCTTTCGCTCAGCGAAGGCTGGCTAGGCTGGCTAACAGGGGCACTACTGACCGGAGAGGGCGTCGGTTTTGGCGTTGTTGAGCGAGCTGAATAAGTCGCATTATTGCTTTGAGTCACCGGAGCGGATTCGGTAACGGTCGGACGAGTAGTCGGCTCTGACGCCGGAGCGCTGTCCACCAGCTTAGGCGAGTACAGTTTACGCTCAGAAGCGTTTTTGGGAATAGCGCCGTTCGTTGGGCGGCTGGTCGGTGCGCTGCGGCTGCTCTCCCAGTCGCTGGCATTGTTGCGGTTCTGAGCAACGACCGGCTTTTCGACGGGCGCCTGCGTCGGCACCGGTTTTACAACCTCGATTGGCGTGTTAGCCGGACGCCGTTCGCGGAGCCACATAACCCGGCCTACCTGCAGCGGCTCGTCGGAGTCCGTAATGCGGTTATAGCGTTTCAGCCTTTTCAGCCGAATCCCGTACATCTGCGCAATGTCGTGGAGCGTCTCGCCGGTGTAGACGTTGTGAAAAGGCACGGCCGCTTTCTTCATTTTTTTGGCCAGATAATAGACCGTCCCCTCCTTAACCGGGTGGCGGTCGGACATATCGTTATAACGCAGGAAGCTCGAAGCACTAATGCGGGCTTTGCGCGCCAGGGTTGTCACGTTATCGTTCCGCACGGCCTGAATGCCCGGCAGCCCGTTGATTTCGTAAAGGACTACGTCCGGCCGGTTTTTGGAATAATTGACTTTGCGCAAGACAGGAAATCCGGTTTCGCTGCGCGCCAGTTCCTGCATTTTAACCGGTGTGGTTGGGCTGACGGATGGCGTAAAAGTTGAAGCCGGAATTTTCTGACGGACAGAAGCTACCTGTTCGTTCAGCACCGGAATGGCCAGCACATACTCTTTATCCGACGGAATGGCTTCACCCAGAATCCAGCGGTTGTAACGCCGGATGTCCTGCTCGTCCACGTTCAGTTCGCTGGCAATGTGGGCGACGGTTTTGCCGCTGCCGCTCGGGTACTCCACCAGCGTAATGGCGTTGGTGGAGCGGTAGGCCGGAATAACGCTTTCAATGGCAATTTTATGGGCGAAGAAGCGCAGCACGTAGCGGTCGGTTCTTGCGTCCAGCGTAATGTCTTTGGAATTGACCCAGTCCGGCGAAACCAGTTTGCTGATGCCCCCCATACCTAGATAGTATGAAAATAAAGCAGATACCCAGTTGTTATAAACCGTATTGCTCCGTTTGAAATAACGGGCCGCCCCGCGCGTGGAAGCGACAATGCTCTTGCGTTCGTCTACTTCATCATCGACGCGCAGGCCGTGGTCGGTCGCGGTTTCTCTTTTGAACTGCCAGTAACCAACGGCGGTCGAGGCCGAAACGGCGTCGGGCGTCAGCGAACTTTCCTGGACGGCCAGGTACTTAAAGTCGACGGGGACCTGCTCACTTTGCAGGACGTTCTCGATAACCGGAAAATACAGTACCACCCGGTCGAGCTTGGCTTCCCAGTACCGGCGGTTGGATTGAATCAGAGCGTTAATATCCTGCTGAATAATGCGTTTAGCGCCATCATCAAACCGGACAATCATGTCGGCAAACCGGACGCTGGAGGGAACCTGGGCAGGTGGTTGGGCAAACTGGGCCGAAACAGGAAGGAAAGCGGTAAAAAGAAAAAGAAGCAGGCTAAACGGGACCTTTCTCATACAGGTGTTACAATTTGTAAATCATCATCAATCCATCACGTATCGGCAACAGCACGTGTTCGGCGCGGGGGTCTTCGTGAACCTTCTGGTTGAATTCCAGCACCTTCTGCGTGTCTTTGTCGATTTTCGGGCCAGTCGTGGCGACTTTCCCGCTCCACAGCACGTTATCCACTAAAATAATGCCACCTGTTCGGACCTTGTCGAACACTAAATCGTAGTAAAGACTATTGTTTTTCTTGTCGGCGTCGATAAACACCAGATCGAATGTCTCGTCCAGCGTCGGAATCAGATCCGGTGCGTGACCTAGCCGGAAATCAATGCGGTCGGCGTAGGGCGACTGATTCCAGTAGGCGCGGGCGAAGTCTTCCAGCTCGTCGTTGTTATCCAACGTAATCAGCAATCCGTCGTCGGCCAGTCCTTCGGCCAGACACAGCGCCGAATAGCCCGTGTAGGTACCAATCTCGAGAATGCGCCGGGGCCGCACCATGTGGGCGATCATCGACAGGAAACGTCCCTGCAAATGCCCGGATAACATACGGGGCCGCAGCACGTGGGCGTGCGTGTTACGGTTGAGCTGGCGCAGCAGGTCGCTTTCGGGCGAGGTGTGCGCTTCGCAGTAAGCAAGAATTTCGGGTGGCAAAAAATCCATGCCGGACTAATCTTGGGGGTTTGCTTTATACAAAGAAAGCAAAGTTCTCAGTGGTTTGAGGTAAAAATACCATTTTCTCACTAACCGGAAGGGCAATTTTCGGGAAAAGAAACAAAAAAGCCCTCCCGGGATTGGGAGGGCTGACTTTACTGTTCTTCGGGTAGAAACGTCAGGTAACTCAGTGGCTGCTCATCAAACATGTCGTTGGCCAGCTCCTGCAACTGGGGCGCGTCGATCTGCCGGATTTCCTTGAAAATCTCTTCCAGCGTGTCGACTTTGCCCGTATCCAGAATGCTTTTGGCCATCATCAGCATGAAACTCTGGTTGCCTTCCTCCGACATGGCGAGCTGGCCCATCAGCTGTTCTTTGGTGTTATGGAGCTGCAAAGCAGTCAGCGGCTTTTCCCGGAGCGTTTTCAGTTCTTTCAGGATAAGCGCAATGCTGCGGTCTACGTGCTTCTGGTCGGTTCCGAAATAAATACCCAGAAAACCGGTGTCCAGGAAAGGCGTGTAACTGGCATCGGCCGAGTAGACAAGCCCGTATTTTTCGCGCAGGTTCATGTTCAGCCGTGAATTCATCCCGGGGCCGCCCAGCAGGTTAACGAGTGTAAAAAAAGGCAACCGTCGCGGGTCAGCGAGGGCGTAGGAAGGCCGTCCGATGGCGCACTGTGCCTGCGTGATGGGCCGCTTGACCGTTACCCGCTGAGGGCTGTAGCTGGCGGGGGCAGTGCGGTGCTGCTCCGATGCATGGTGCGGAATGTCGCGCAGATACTTCTCGGCTATCTTCTTTACTTTGCTGAAGGGCCAGTTACTGACCGAGGAGAAAATGACCCGTTCCGTGTTCAGGTTCTGCCCAATGAACTGCTGCAATTGTTCGCGGGTGAACGAGCGAACCGTTTCGGGGGTACCCAGAATGTTGCTGCCCAGCGGGTGGTTCTGAAAGACAACCTGATCGAAATCGTCCTGAATGGCATCCTCCGGGGAGTCGTAATACATCGACATCTCTTCCAGGATAACACTGCGCTCTTTTTCAAGCTGTTTTTCCGGGAAAATGGAGTAGAAAGCGATGTCAGCCAGCAGCTCGGTTGCTTTTTCGAAATGAATATTTAACAACGATGCATGGAAACATACCTTTTCCTTCGTTGTATAAGCGTTCAGTTCGCCCCCGACGGTTTCGAGCCGGTTGATAATATGGTAAGATTTGCGCTTTTTTGTCCCTTTAAAGGCCATATGCTCCCAGAAGTGGGCCAGACCCTGCTGATGTGGCTGCTCGTCGCGACTACCAATATCCAGCATAATGCCGCAGTGGGCGATTTGTGTATGCGGTACTTGTTTATGAACAATGCGTATGCCATTGGGCAACGTGTGTAGTTCGTATTCTTCCATCTTACTAAAATACGCAACTTTGCGTAAGAATGATAACGACAAATCAACAACCCCGGTTCCTTATAATCCAAACGGCTTTTATCGGTGACGTTATTTTGTCAACCGCTTTAATTGAAAAGTTGCATTATCATATGCCGGAAGCAACCATCGATTTTCTGGTGCGAAAAGGGGCCGAGGGTTTGTTGCAGAATCATCCTCATCTCAACGAGGTATTAATCTGGCATAAAAAGGGAGGTAAATACCGCGACCTGTGGCGTCTGCTTAAGATCATCCGGCAACGACGCTACGACAAAATTATTAATTTACAGCGGTTCGGGGCTACGGGACTGCTGACGGCCCTCTCGGAAGCCAAAGAGACGATTGGGTTTGAAAAAAATCCGTTTTCTCGCTTTTTCACGCATCGCCTTCCGCACCGGCTGGAGCCCGGCGTACACGAGATTGACCGGAATGCCGGGCTGGTGAGCTGGTTTACCGATGAAGTGGTGTTCAAGCCGCGTTTGTACCCGTCGATGGCTGATTATGAGACGGTAAAGCCTTACCAAACCGGGCCTTACATTTGCGTGGCGCCTACGTCCGTGTGGTTCACCAAACAATATCCGGTTGACAAGTGGATCGACTTTATTCGCCAATTACCCAAGTCCTTAACGGTTTATCTGCTGGGCGCTCCGTCGGATTCGGAAACCTGCGAGCGCATCCGTCTCCAGGTGGGTCATGAGCGCACGGTTAACCTGACGGGTAAATTATCCCTGCTGGCGTCGGCGGCCCTGATCAAAGGGGCAGTTATGAGCTATGTCAACGACTCGGCACCCATGCACCTGGCGTCGTCCATGAACGCGCCCACAACCGCCATTTTTTGTTCTACGGTGCCGCAGTACGGCTTTGGTCCTCTGGCGGATGAATCGTACGTGGTTGAGATTGAGGAACGTTTGCCCTGCAAGCCCTGTACGCTGCACGGCCGGAAAGCCTGCCCGCTGGGCCATTACCTATGTGCCTACGGGATCAGGACTGAGCAGTTAACGCAGGTGTTAACCAACGAGTAGCCGGCGTTACTTCACCGTTTCGTACTCGTACTTCTCCATTAAGCTGGCGCTGTTTTTCCACGTGCGTCTGACCGGCAGCCCGTTGTCGTACACGTAGTTGTATTCAGTCACCGAAGGTTTGGCCGCCTGACTGGTGTACTTGGTGTTGTACAAAGAAACCCGGATGCAGTTGTTCTTCGACCAGTTAACCCGGTCATAACCCGGATACGGCGCTCCATAAAAAGGATTGGTTTTGTCATCGTATTCGTAGGTTATTCTCTGCGACTGGCTTGTTCCGCCCAAACGGGGTTGCAAGGGCGTCACCGTAACCGATTCCTGGATGAGGTTACCTGCAGTGTTGTACTGATAACTGGATGTGGTGAGGGTGGCTGGTGTCTGGCTAACAAACGAGTTGTTGACCCCGTAGGCGTATTGCTGCTGACCAACAACCTGTCCCGCCGAATTGTACAGCAGCGAATCAGAGCTGATCAGGGATTTAACGAGGTCGTTGGCGCTTGTCCCCTGCCGAAGCACGTAGCTTTTCCGAACCGCCAGCCGTCCCTGGGCGTCGTACGTGTATTCGTTCATGTTGCCGTAATTCCAGGGGGTCTCCGGGCGGTTGTGACGCAGGGAGTAGGTGCTCAACTGACCCGTGGCGTTGTAACGACGCTCAATTTGCCCTGTTCCGGCCTGATTCGGGCCAGTCAGTTCTTCCTGAACCAGTTTGCCAGTGGCGTCGTACGAGAACTGCCGGGCGCTTCCGTCGGAATAAATAATTTTTTTGATTCGACTGGCGGGTGGGTTAGCCAGGGTTAATTGAACAAACAGAGCAGCGACTAAGGTGAGAAAACCCGTTTTAGGGATCATGTTAACAAGAGGGTGTAGTTGGTTACTCTACCATGATCAAAAATTGTGCTACAAAAAAAGCCACTTCCGGGAAGGGAGTGGCTTTTCGTGTTTCGTTCCATCAGGCTTTGCGGTATTGCTCGATGATTTTATACAGCGCTTTCTGCTTTTCCAGATCCGGGAAAAAGTCAAACAGCACGGCGTGCCGGTCGTAATTCAGGGCTAGAGCCGCTTCGAGGTTAATGAGAGCCTCGCGGTAATAACCGGCATGAATCAGGTACACCGCGGCCCGATAGTACAGGTCGGCTTCTTCCGGCATTTCATCAATACCCAACTGAATAATCTCGTTGGCCCGGGTAAAGTTACCCTGATCAAACATGACCAGTGACCATTGCAGGTACACTTCCAGATTGCCGGGGTCCAGTTCGGTCGCTTTTTCGAAGGCTTCGATGCTGGATACGCCGTTGCCCAACTTGTATTCCGTTTCGGCCAGCGACAGCCAGTATTCACTGCTTTTTTCGTTAAGTTTCAGCGCCTTCCGCAGAAAAGGGATGGCTTCGTGCCACTTACCCAGTTCGCTCAGACAAACGCCGATTCCGTAGTAGCCTTCGTCCCAGAGACTATCCATCCGAACGGCTTCGCGGTACTTGTTGATCGCTTCCCCGTAACGGCCCTGTTTCTCCAGACTCGTGCCCAGATAGCAGTAAGTTTCCGGCGTTGGCTCTTCGTGCTTGAGCGTGCTGCGGTACGCTTCTTCGGCCTTCACGAACTCGCCCAGATTCATGTAGGTATTACCCAGATTGAAATAAGCCGACGCAAAGTCATCCTTAATCAGGGTAGCGTAATCGTAGGCCTCGGCCGCGTCTTTGTAACGGTTGAGCTTGCTGTATGCAATACCAATGTTATACCAGGCATTGTAGGAATACGGGTCCCGGTCGATGAGTTGCTGGTAATATTCCAGACTGTTTTCTAGTTCACCCAGGACATCGAGGCAAAAAGCCAGTTCATACAGGGCACTTTCATTATTGATATTGCACTGAATGGACTTTTTATAGTTCTCAATGGCACTTTCGTACTTACCCCAGTTCTGATAGCTCTGCCCGATCTGAAAGTAGATATCATCCTTTTCGTCGGCCGTCTCCAGCATTTCGTTCAGGACGTTTACTGACTGTTCGTAGTTTCCCGACAGATTCAGGATGGTTCCCTGCATGTATTGAATATCCAAGTCGCTGGGATTGTAAAGAGCGGCTTTATCCAGCAGGGCCAGAGCCTGCTCAAATTTGCCGTTATTGGCCAGCAACTGGGCTTTATCCAACATCAGTTCCAAGGAATAGGGGAAGTTTTCGAGTCCGGCGTCGCAGGCTTTCATGGCTTTGTCCAAGTCTTCCTCGTCCATGTAATGCTCTACCATCTGCTCATAGACATCCAGATCGAAAAACTGGGTTTCCGCCCCGTCCAGCATTTGTTCAAACCGCTGGATCGACGCTTTTATTTCACTTTCTCGTTCCTCAAACTCTTGCTCCATGTTCACTTCGTCACAGGGGTTATTATTCGTACTCAATTCAACCCACTCAGAATAAGCAGCAGGCGATAATTCTAGTAGAAATATACAACTAATATTCCTATTCGCAACTTTTCAGCCTAAAAATGTACGGCCAAACTGACCCCTCCCGGACGCACCCAAATTCGCTTATTGCCGGGTGGCCTTTCGGGTATAAAAGGCACAGATGCGCTCAATTGTTTCGTCGACATTGCGGTAGTGAAACGGCACCACCTGCTCAATTTCCTGACCGTCATACTGAAACGCCATCGAGGCCGAACGGGCGGTTTCGCGCGTGATGAGCGGGGCTTTACCCGTTATCCACGACCGCACGGCTTCGAGGGGCCACAGGAGCTGCGTCAAAGCAGGGGAGACGCCATAGGCGGGGCGTTTTCGGCCAAACGCGTCCGCTATTTTGTCCAGAAATGTCTTGTAAGGTAACGTTGCCGCGTTCAAAATAAATCGCTCGGCGCTCACATTACTTTGCATCAACTGGAACAGCGCTTCGGCCACGTCTTTTACGTCCACCAGATTCACGACACCGGCCGGGTAAAACGGTTTTTCGTCGTAAGCATACCGAAACAGCTGTGAGCTGCTTTTGGCCCAGTCGCCTTCGCCTACGACAATCGTCGGATTGACCATCACCGCGTTAAGCCCTTCGGAAATGCCCCGCCAGACTTCCAGTTCGGCGCGGTACTTGGTCTGGGCGTAAAACGAGTTGTTGGGCGAATCCTCCCAGCGTTGCTCTTTATTGATAACAATGGGTTGGGTGCTTTTAATTCCCTTGGGCTCCGGGCGACCCAGTGCGGCCACCGAACTCAGAAAGCCCAGCTTGTGAATTCCTTTCTCCAGACAGACGTTGACGACGTTGGCGGTACCTTCGACATTGATCTTATCCATCCGGGGCCGGTCTTTGGGAATAAACGAGACAATGGCCGCCGTGTGAATCACATCGATGCCCGGCTGAATGGCGGTTTGCAGCGAAGGAATGTCCAGAATATCGCCTTCCAGCCAGGTGATCTGATCCTCAACATCGGTCAGCAGGCTTAAGTCACTGGTCGTTCGCCGGAGGGCCGCCACCGGTTTGCCAGCCGCCAGATAACGCCGGGCCAGGTGACTGCCGATGAGGCCATTCGCGCCGGTGATTAAGGTAGTATTCGGGAGTAAGGAAGTCATTTAGAATCTGTTCAAGGGTGGTGAAGCCGGGGTGGAGTAGACTTGAAGTTTTTGATCGCTACCCAGTTAAGGAAATTATTCGTACTTTCCATATTCGTATCCGGCAACGGCCCTATTTAACGGCCATTTGCGTAAACATAACAACGTTTGGGCGTGATTTGCTATTTTCGCGCCAAAATCAGCGGCTCCGGCCGACCGACTATGTCTTTAGAAAATCCCCAGCGATATACCGTCACGGCGGCTCTCATCTACGCCAATGGTCCCATCCACATTGGGCACCTGGCGGGTTGTTATCTGCCCGCCGACATTTACGTGCGCTACCTCCGCGCCACGGGTAAGGACGTGGCCTTTATCAGCGGCACCGACGAACATGGTGTGCCCATTACCATCCGCGCTCAGAAAGAAGGCATTACGCCCCAGCAGGTGGTCGATAAGTATTACGCTCAGATTAAACAGTCGTTCGCCGACTTTGGTATTTCGTTCGATATCTACTCCCGGACATCCAGCCCGGTTCACCACCAAACGTCGCAGGAGTTCTTTCTTGACCTGTACAAGGGCGGTAACTTCACCGAGGAGGTGACCGAACAGTATTACGATGAAGTGGCGAAGCAGTTCCTGGCCGACCGCTACATCGTGGGCGTGTGCCCGGTCTGCGACAACGAAAACGCCTACGGCGACCAATGCGAACGCTGCGGTTCGACGCTGAGCCCGACGGAGCTGAAAGAGCCCCTGCGCTCGATGCTCTCCGGCTCCAAACCTGTCCTGAAACCGACCAAAAACTGGTACTTGCCCCTGGACCGGATGCAGCCCCGCATCGAAGCGTACGTCAACGGCCATCCCGAATGGAAAACCAACGTGATGGGTCAGTGTCAGTCGTGGCTGAAGGAAGGTTTGCGCCCCCGCGCGATGACCCGCGATCTGGACTGGGGTATCAAAGTGCCGCTGCCCGACACGGAAGGTAAAGTGCTGTACGTCTGGTTCGACGCGCCCATTGGCTATATTTCCAT
>Ga0325400_1006588_pt1 | contig 11057 bp, 10 predicted proteins | sample PopdelMetagenome_2_FD_205662 | JGI IMG/M metagenome (GOLD analysis project Ga0325400, IMG submission 205662) | Populus deltoides microbial communities from Bellville, Georgia, United States - Xylem-PdKOR-R1 | ecosystem: Host-associated > Plants > Phyllosphere > Stem > Wood/Secondary xylem...
ATGCATGATGCTAAAAAATTGTATTGTTATAACAGAAGTAATTTAAAATATATTCTTACAATAAAAAAATATTGAAATAAATTTATATAATAATTAAAATTAGATTTTAAATAACTTGGCTCACATTAACGAGTCATCATGATATATTGTAGAATATATCCTGACTCTTCCCTCTAGATTAGATGATTCGAAACACCTTTTCGTGTTCATCAATCCAAACATACTTCATTAATATTCTAAATGTACTCGTGGTCAAATGCTCTTAATTAAATCATTGAGAATTAAATTAAATACAAAATTTTGGCAATCGAATCATGCATGTATTCAATTAAAGTATGTACGTACATCGACAAAACCATCCTTGGCCACATAATAATGATTTCAATAAAATATAATTTTATTGTACTGAATAAAATACAATTAATTAATAAACCACTCATGTTGAGATCGTAGAAACTTATTGCCAATAAAGAAAAGAAAAGAAACATTAAATATTTCCCCCCAAAAAAAAAAACAGAGAGAATTAAATGGCTATTAATCAACCGAAACGACATTTTTAACGCATAACAATGCTTGTGATTATATATATATATATATATATATATATAGATGCATGCATGCATTTCTTTGTATTAATTCGTTCAAGGAGGAATCAGCAGATTCACTTTCTGTAGTTCCCAAATTAAAGAAAAAGGAAAGAAAAAAGTTTAATGTGCTAAGGCAATGGGTTCCCTCCACATCAAAGCAATTTTCCTTCTCCTGGCAATAGCCATAACTCCCTCTACTGCCTGGACTGTACGTATTCTAAATCGACTGAGCCACAAGAAGGTGTTGTTTGCGCACTGCAGGTCTGGAGACGACGATCTTGGCCCCCAATATATCAAGCACAGGGATGAATTCAAGTTTAGTTTCGGGGTAAACTTGTTCAGGACCACATTATTCTGGTGCTACATGTCGAAGGACAGAAAATCTCAAGCTTCCTTCGACGTGTTCTGGCCGAGTGGGGATGCCAAGAAGCATGGCGGCATTGACCATCTGTCCACCTGGACTGTGAACGAGAAAGCCGTCTGGGTAGTAAGAGATGACGGGATTTACTTAAAGATAAGAGATCCCGGGGGGGATGCATTTAAAAACGACTACATTGATGAAATTCTGTATCTTAGATGGCAACCAAAGAGGTAACCATGCATGCAGCTCATGGAGATGTTCTTCAGAATAAAAGTTTTTCAACTCAAGAATAATTAATATGTGTTAATTTAGCCAATAACTCAAGGATTTAGTAAAGAAAAACAATAAAATTGAATTTGAATTTGCCAAACCAATATCAACCGAGCATTGGATTTGTTTCCCAACACCGGGAACATCCAATTAAAAAAAAAAAAAAAGTAAGAATATCCGCATGAGAAAAAATCCCACGCCGGGAGACACAATCATAAAAGAAGAAGAAGAAGAAGAAGGATGTGAATGGAATTAAAAAAGTTGAGGTGGTTCCTATTCATATTAACAATATTTTCCACCTCAATTTTTTTAATTTTAATGATAATTTTATCAATTGTGAATAACGGCCGGATTCCAAAAACCTATGGTAATGTGAGTTTCAGTATCCAAACTTAATTGATTTTTACAATTGAATGTCTCTTCTTTAATTCTGGTCCTATTTGTGAGTTGAGACATGGCATATACTTGTTAATATATAGCTACGTGGAAAACTTCAATAAAAAAAATCACTTTCTACACGATAAAAAAACAAATTTAAAAAATATATGCACTCCCATCACAAAAATACATGAAAAAAACAGCTAAACAAACCCGTTAACAAGAAAGCAATCAAACAAAAAAAAATTCTAATATTTTTAACTTTCCTTTGTAAAGAATAAAAAAAATATTACATATAAAATAGAAAAATATTCCAATTTTTCCTTTAATTTTAAAGATTCCAGGTGTAATATCAAAAATAAAATAATTAATAATATATCACTGATTACTTTCTAAACACCACTAAACTTTACTCAAAATAATTTAAAAACAAATTATACTTAACCTTTTTATATATATAGAAATTGATTACTAGATCTTTAAGTATTGAATTTAAATAATTAGACTTCCTTCAAGAATAATACCTACCACAAATAATTATTTTTAAGAATTTTATATAAAAATATGTTATATAACAGTAATTGGAAAAAGAATTATATACAGGAGGGAGACATCATAATTGTAGAATTCTTATTGTGCCCTCTGGATTAGATGAATCGACACATTCATATTCATGAATCCTAACATACTTAAATAGTCTAAATGAATTCGTGGTCAAAATCAACTCTTAATTCATGCATTCAATTCAAGTATATGAAAAAACACAACATAAACTTGAATGGTAAAATTATAAAATTACAGGTAATTTTTTTTATACAAGCAATAAGTAATTCCATCAATAAAAATATAGCTTGTTCTTGCTACCATGTAAAATTCAAAAAAAAAATTAAAAAGTGAATGATAAGAATTTGCATCTAAGAAAAAACATTAGAAACAATTATATTTTCACAGAAATGCTTTGTTATTGACTAATACCGATTCCAATACTTCCTCCAAATTAATTAATATATAACCATTTATAATGTTTTAGTTTATTTGATATCTTTTGACTTAATAAATAATATATAAATTTTAAATATTGTTATGATTTCTTTTAATATTGTTATATTTTCATGCTATATTTCAAGAAGGCCACATGATAATAATTTCAATAAAGTACAAACTTGTAGAATAAATAAGATTTAATTAATACACTAATCATGTTGAGATAAAAAAAAAAAACCCGATAATATGTGGAAACTTATTGCCAGTAAAGAAAAGAAAACAATATTAAATATTGCCAAAAAAAAAAACAGAAAGAGAATTAATTGGCCATTAATCAAGCAAAACCGAAATGGCAGTGTTAACGCATAACAGTGCTCGGTAATTATATACATATGCATGCATTTGCTTGTTTGTAGTAATTTGCTCAAGAAGAGATCAATGGTTCTCTAGCTCTCTTCACCATGCTGAAGGGGATAAATTAAAGAAAAAAGTTTATTGTGCCAAGGCAATGGGTTCCCTCCACGTCAAAGCAATTTTCCTTCTCCTGGCAATAGCCATAACTCCCTCTACTGCCTGGACTGTACGTATTGTCAATCGACTGAGCAACAAGAAGGTGTTGTTTGCGCACTGCAAGTCTGGGGATGACGATCTTGGCCCCCAATATATCAAGACCAGGGATGAATTCAAGTTTAGTTTCAGGGTAAACTTCTTCAGGACCACATTATTCTGGTGCAATATGTCCAAGGACAAGAAATCCCATGCTTCTTTGGATGTGTTCTGGTCGTTCTCGAATGCCGGGAAGCATGGTGGCTTTGATCTGTCCACCTGGGCGGTGAACGAGGAAGCCCTTTGGATAGTAAGAGATGATGGGATTTATTTATGGATGAAAGCCCCCGGGTGGCCGGAGGATGAACCCTACGTTATTGAAACTCTGTTTCGTAGATGGGAACCAAAACGGTAACCATGGAACTCGTAATTATATATGGAGTTGATTTCCAAAATAAAGTATTTTAAATCTTATTTCATAATTATGAGACTCTGTTTCGTAGATGGGGTTCTTTAGCAGTATTTTTGTAGGTTAAAATGGGATAAATTAATCAAATTATTTAAATTTCATTATACCATTAAGAACTGCATGCATGCGAAGTTATTTGAAATAAACTCCCATCTTAATTATCTTTTGTTATTATTACTATTAATACGTGATCCAAGTACATTAACAAGAAAAATAAGCACTACCAGGAGGGATTTTTATTACAAAATAAATAAATTAGCGATCATTCACCAATAGTCAGATCATAATATTGAAAAACCAATACATAACATATAAAAAAAATAAATAATCAGTGCTTTTCAACAATCTTTTTAATAAAAATTATTGACAAAAATCCAATAATTACATCACCATAATACAACTAAAAAAAATTGCAATTCGTCACTTCACTTCAAAGAAAATTTGACAAAACTTTTTTGTGATTACAAAACTTTTTAATTTTTTTTTTAAAGTTTTTTATTCAACTAGTATCAATCTATCCAATCTGCGTGTATAATAAAGAAGAATCAAGAAAAAAAGGCAAAGACATTGTGAGACTTGAGTTGACAATTCTCAGACAGCAAGTACGGCAACAGACCAAACACTCTCCGCTCAGACCATAAACATGGCTCTTGTCCCTACTGTCCCACTATCAGAAAGCCCACTTTTTGCAGAGGTAGACATGGATTCCGACTCTTCAGCACCGACTGTCCGTGCCACTGTTGTTCAAGCCACCACTGTCTTCTATGATACTCCTGCCACTCTAGGTACTTGAATTCTTTATGCCCCAGAAGAAAAGGAAACTTTCTTTTGTTTGTAATCGTGTTCTAGTTTCTGATTCTTGTGTGTAAAGATAAGGCTGACAGATTGCTGGCTGAGGTATTGGTTGTGTTTCCTGAAGCATTTATTGGTGGTTATCCTAGAGGATCAAGTTTTGGTGCTGCTATTGGTAGTCGTACAGCTAAAGGCAGAGAGGATTTCAGGAAGTATCATGCTTCAGCCATTGCTGTTCCTGATAAGAAAGACTGCGCCTAAGACTTTTTCTTTTTGTGCTCTTTGTTGTTGTTGTTGATTGAATGGCTTGAGGAAGCATCGAAAAGTTATGCCAACGGCGGTGGAGCGTATTGTGTGGGGATTTGGAGATGGATCAACGATTCCGGTTTTTGAGACTCCGGTTGGGAAAATTGGTGCTGCTATTTGTTGGGAAAATAGAATGCCACTCCCAAGGACAGCAATGTTTGGTGAAGGTGAGTTATTTTGGCAAAATTGTATTTCCGAAATCACCATAGCAGTCTTGAAATAGCCATCATAACAGCAACACTTGTTTATGTTCCTTGTACTGCTTGGAATGACAATTTAGCTTGACATTAGGGAATGGGTGTTTGTTTGCGTGTGTTCCTGTGTCATTGAGTTGTGCTCTGTTCCAACTTTTATTTGAGCTATGAGTTTTTCTCAACACGCACTTTGCTAGATCAGCTCAATTAAAGGAGCTAATTCAGAGTTGTAGTTCTTGAATCTCTAAAATTACTCTAAAGTTAGACATCATTAGTAACAGAAGCTAAACATTTTTAATTTGTAGTTCTTGAATCTCTAAAATTACTCTAATCTAGCTGGTTATACCAACTTGAGATTGCAGAAGAGTTATTCTCTTCAATAATTCTACTTTGGTTTGAATTCCATCTTATTGTTCATTGGGACCCGTTGTTCATCCTTCTAAAATTATAACTTTTCCAATATTGATTTGTGATACACCCATATTTAAATGGATTAGAAATAAAAGGAAAGAAAATGATAGAAAAATATATTAACACTTTTTTTTACATGGAAACAAAGGAAAGGTTATATCATTAAAAAAAAAAGGACAAGTTGTTTCTAGAAATTAAATCCGAGACTTGATGTCTAACTTGGATTTAGTTCTTAGTTATATCAGACAACATATTATATCTTAATCCATATCACCTAGTTTATTCAGTTGAGTTTTAAGAGACCAATTTCAAATCCAGTTATATAAATTTATATCAAGAATTTTTAAATAATTAAAATAAAACGATAGCGGTTTAATAAAAATATTGAACCTTTTATCTAAAAAATGATTCGGTGATCTATGTAGTTTTCTGGACCTGACAAGAGTGTAAAACTAAAGAAGATCCAATGTTTCACGAATCAGGCACAGCCGAGTTGATAAGTTTCATGATGTTGCCTATTGATGACCGTATTTATTGGTTTGATAATTTGCCAAGCAACTCCTCTTCCCTTTAGTATTCTCACTGCTGGTTGGTAAACAAGTCCCAAGTAGACTTCAATGCATCAGTGTCAGTTCCAATCCAAGAACTCAATTTGGGTCCGTGTGTGTGTGTTGACATACTTTGTCGCTTGAATAGATGTACATTTGAATTGATAAGTAGGAGAAATCAGACATCAAGTACAAAAACAAAGAAACAATTTTACAGTTTCAGTAAACTTCTCTTCCCTTTAGTGTCTACTTCTCCTTGATCCCTCTTCGAGGACTTGGTTCAAGTCCTTGTGTAAATCCAAACAAAACAATGCAGCAAACAGAACCTGTAAGGGAGTAGAACTTTCCTGATGATGAGGATGGTAGCGCCTCGCTGCCAACATCTCACCAAGCAAAGAAGGTATAAGCTCGAGCAAATTCGTCAGAATTGTCAGTCCTCTTGACACCGGGTTCAGCCATAATTTAACCATAGACAAGAAGATAAAGTTGAAACTTTGGTAGTGATGGAAATATATAGAAAATTAAATAAGGAGTATGAGTTTTCTTAAATGGAGGAATAGTTTTCTGGGTTGTGGGGATGGGAAAATATTGAGAGATGAAGTTTAGGCAATGCCCTTTTGTTGTTCTAACCCCACACATTCATCTTGTGGTTCATCTCAAGGATTCAAGTCATGGAAGGGTGATGGAGAGAATCCATGGAAGATGTATGGAGCATCATGAAACTTGGAATACCCTTCCTGGTTTTTCTTTCTTATTTAGTCAAGTCTTTGTTCAATCCATGAAATGCATGTGGACAGGGGATTTGGAAATTAATCTCATGTAACCGAGTGAATGATATATGGCTAGAGATTAGAAATTTTTTCCAGCCTCATCTTCTTTGCTGCCTATAGACCATATTTCCTGCATCAATACAAGGGCCTAGCTTGAAAGAGTTAATTTGCATGTGGTGGTAACTATCCTGGAGGGGAGCCAGAACAGTGACTTGACGGTGTCAGAAAATTTACCAAACATGTTACAAGTATTTATGGTCCCTGAAACTGACTTCATCTCAAACATCATGAAGATCAATAATAACTATACTCAAAGTTTGGCTGTCTCCATCATGTTAGTATGACGTTCAGGTAGATGTCATTATTCAACCAAAAAGGCAAATGACTTTTAAAGTATATAAGCATCTCACATGGCTGCATTTTAATAGAAAATTATAGTGGCAGATAAGGAAATACCAACGCATTTCTCTTCCTGAATATATCTGCTGTGTCAACTTCTCTTCCCTTGAATTCCCCATCAGACTTCATAGATAAAAAAAAAAAATGTTCAAAGCAGACTTCTGTTTGTTCTATTTTCATGGACTGATCTTCTGAGCAATTGCTGCAATTGCTTTACTTACAAAATATAATTTGCTTGTTCCACACTGGCAAAATAAGGATACATACTGCAAAACTTAAGTATTGGTTGACAAGTAATCTCAGATCCATATAGCTTGTAAATGATTTGTATTTACATTTTCGCTTTTAGAAGTTGACTGATGCAAATGAATTTGACAGTGGGACGGCTTGAATATTTAGAAGAAAGTGCAAGCATTGCTTTTCTGCAGGGAAAAGAAAAAAGAAAACATAATTTAGAACTAGTTTAATGTCTGGAGCTTGTTGAAATTCAACGATCACCTCTCATTCATGCTATCCTGGGCTTCAAATTATCCTTTTGTATCACAGGTGAACTATCATCTGAAACTACACTGCCAGCCTCCTGAAGAGGCAAGGATTACCACCACACGGGAGTCGGACTGGAAAAGCTGTGTCAATGATCTTTTAGAACCAGATAATACATGGTCTTTAAGAGTCTTCACATATTTTATATTTCGTGATTTCATCTTCATGATCTTGTACTGGATAATGGAAGCTAAGATCAGATAACCTTTCCCTATAGAGCGTATTCAGACTTCCCTGATTTTCATTGATTAAGTCACAATCAGGACCATCAATACCATTGGAATTTCTTGTTTGCAAACAGATGTTTCCCCATTGAATATTATCGGAGATCGACTTCCTTCCCTTGAAATCTTTACCTCCTGAAAACCACTTTGGATTGTCTGGAGCATCACCTTCAGAAACATAACACCATTTGTAGCTCCTGCTGTTATTGTCCATGTTTAATTCAATGGAATGAAGATCACTGTCAGCTGAATCATCTCCATCATGAACTTCTCCGTTTCCTATTGCACCCCCTTCATTCTCTTCCCTCTCATCCTGTTGACATGATCCGAATTGGATTTCCTTTAAATAAGCCTCAAGCTCTTTAATCCTTTCATAATTTGGAGAACCATCACCGTTTTCTGCACCTGCCTTTTCTTTCAAGTAGGTCTCAAGCTCATTTCTTAACCTCTCCACAGCTGCATTTTTCTCCTCAAAATGATACTTAGCCTCACAGAGCTTCATCTGGACTCTTTCTTCACGCCATACATCAGCAAGCTGAAGCATTTCCCTTTCTTTCTCCACCTCCTCCCTCACCTTTGCAGATTCTTTTTTCATTTCTTCCACCGCAGCTCTGTCTTCTCCAATACCTCTAGCCAACTCATCACAAACTTGCTCCATTATTTCTTTCGCCCTCTTCTCACTCTCAAGCTCTTTCACTGCTTTTGACAGAGATACCTTTGTATCTGCCAATTCTTTCCCAAGCTTCTTATTCAATCTCTCTGTTTGCCTTTGTAGTTTCCTCTCAACTTCAAGCTCTTCTGCAATGCATGCTATTGCATTGCGAATCCTATCTCGCTCTTTGCTCTTCCAAGCTGCTTTCTCTTCCTCAAAATGCTTAATAAGGTACTCAATCTCATTGTGGTTTGATCGATGTTCTTTGATCAATTGATTGACCAAAATGCAGGCTCGATTAAGCTCAATCCGAAGGGCGGAGACAAGAGATAAGCCTGATGGGTGCTTCTCGTCAAGGCCGCAAACATGATTCAAAACTTTCAAAAGTTCTTTGGAGGTGGTTATCCCATCACTAACATCCTTCAAACAGGTTTTAAATCCAATTGTGCGAGATTTGCCTTTTGGATGACTTTCAATCTGCATTTTGAGAGATTGGATCAGTTGTTTCTCTCATATAAATTGGAAAATGTTTGGTCCAGGATTTGAAATGCAATTCTGTAAATCCAAAATCTTTAAAAGATTTTTTTTTCTGGATGAATAAATCTCAAAAATTGCATAATTAGTAGACTTCTAAAATAAATATCCTTAATGGTTGTCATTATCATAATTATTATTACTATTCCCCACGAAGATAATAATGCTGAAAGCTACCTTTTTGTTTTCTTTATAAGAATAATGCTGAAAGCTGCACTGAATTTGGTGTTTGTAGTGTCAATTCAGTGACATTTTTTCAAGTACCAATATATTAAAATATATACCAGGACCATTTATACTGTTCCATTCTAATCATGTTATATGCTTTTGAGACATGGAAAATTATTTGAAAATGACCTCAAACACTAACAAAAGTTTTCACATACCGCCTCCATCAAACTGTCACTGCTAGCAGAATCCAAACCTCCAAGATGATAATCAGTAAGCTGAAGTCTTTTTGTAACAGCTGATGTTCTTGCCCTATGACTATGGCCTCTAGATTTCTCCATCCTCTGCATAACCCCCGAAAAAATCATATTTTTTAGTAAATTTCACATGAAAACATGGAAGTCCAAAAAAGAAAAAAGAAAATTATGAATATCTCACCTCTGAAAAAGGAGTATAAGATGGATCTGATAAATGTGGCAACCTAGCAACTTTTTCTCTGCTTCTAAACTCTTTCTTGTCTTCCAGATTCTTCTTAACTCTTGGAGAAGGCATTCCATTGATTTCCCACAAAGTGGCAGCTAATTTTCTTGCAGAAACTGAGACTTCTTTTGCTTTGCTTCCATTTTGAGGTGGTGTGCACTTGGTGGACTCAGCATTCAGCATTGCCAAGGTTGGAGATTTTGAGCTTGTCATCCAGGTTGGGACAGGAGTAGTAGACCCACCTCTTTTTCCAACAAGAATTGCTCTCTTGAATCTGTATTTTTGGACTAAAGAAGATGATGAAGATGATGAATTCCCTCTCTTTCTTACCTTACAGTGCTGCTGCTCTCTGCTTTTTGCCTCCATAAAATTATATCACAATCCCAACAGTTCAGCAAAATGCCTATAAAAATTATTACTAATAACCCTATAGTAGCATTCTCAAGATTGGAACAAGATAATCACTAGCATCAAAAAATGTTTTCCAGGGATTTTCAAAGATTTGAAAGATTTGGAGTTTCAATGAGAGATTCTAGCATATTTATGAGGCAAATACACACGATCATGTTTCTTGGCATTGATGTAACAAGCAAAAAGCAAGAATTATGGTTGCTTCAAGATTTTCAAGATTGTGAAGAAACAAAACAAGAAGTGAAAAATAAAAGGTGTTAAGATCTAGCTAGTTAAGTGGTGGCACAAAACTCAAGAATTATACTACTACTACTACTACAAGATTTCAAACTCTCAAAAAGATTTTAGAGATTTGAAGGTTAAAGTTGATACGAGTGACCCATCATCATCTCTTTGTTTACTGTTTTTGACAAGTCCAAACTTACAACCACCTTGAATCCCTCAAAGAACACTCAAAAAAAGGAAGAAAAAGTGGGAAATCAAGGATTCAAGAACCCAAAAAGGAAGAAAGGAAAGTGGGGCGTGGACAAACTGTCAAGAAATGGAATGTTATTAGCTGTTAGAAGGAAATTTAGTGGAGGTTTGATTCATGGATCTTGAGAGGGAAAAAAAAAAGGCAAAGACAGGTGTTAAACAATTGAACAATGTATCGTTAGTGTTGCGGTCTTGTCTTGGTGATAAAAGAGGACAAGAAGACGACGTGGAGTACACGTGAGCGTTTTTGTTTAGTGAATCAGGGACGTACATCTGTAAATGAACGGTCAGGATCTTGACTAGGTTCACTCGTATTTGTTTTTGTGCTGGAATGTTTTTTTTTTTTTAGATTGTTCTAAAAAATTTTAATATCCAATCATAAATTTAGATGAACTTAGGGCTCTAATCAAGCTGAATTGAATATCATGTTATAAAATTGATTTGACTAAATTAAATGTAGTTTGAAACAATTTGAAAGATAAATTTTATGAAACTTTACTTTTAGATATATGTATATTTTTCTTAATTAAAAATATATGTATATATAGATTTATTA
>Ga0325400_1006589_pt1 | contig 11056 bp, 9 predicted proteins | sample PopdelMetagenome_2_FD_205662 | JGI IMG/M metagenome (GOLD analysis project Ga0325400, IMG submission 205662) | Populus deltoides microbial communities from Bellville, Georgia, United States - Xylem-PdKOR-R1 | ecosystem: Host-associated > Plants > Phyllosphere > Stem > Wood/Secondary xylem...
GCCCCATTTTTAATTATGGCATGTCCCCATCCTGGCTGAGAACCGTTGGAGGCCAAACTTTGGTGCAGCTCCCCCTTACCACCCTCTATTAAATTCAGTTGTTATATAATTTAGGAAATCTTCCAGTATCTATCTCAAAAGCTATTGTAGTAAATGATCGAAAGCAATGGTGTATCCCCGTCCAGTACATGACAGGCGTTAAGCTAAGGGTCCTACCTGCAAGAAATTAATATTAAAATTAAAATGAATACTGTTTACTACTACACAGAGAAAAAAAAACGAAAAAAAAAATTGTTAAACTGATTGTTGCATTTCTAGCTCGTCAAGATCTTCACTGTCTCTAATTTTAAATTATTTTTCGTTTCAAAAAAAAAATAACAATAGTAGTAGAAATGCGTGTCTGTGTGTGTGTGTACATGAATTCTCTTGACAGTCGAGGCGAAAACAGGTTTCTTTGGCCGAGAGAGTCAACCAATAAGTGATTGAGAGGAGGACACCTTTTTGTCTATAAGGATAGTGGTGCCAAGTCAACCATGGGAATCAACTAGTGGAATTTATTGGCAAATTCCTACTATTATTGTTGCTTCAAAATAGGGTAAAATGCCTAAAGAAAAATCAACATTTACTAGACAACGAAAGATGCTAGGAGGGCCGGGGAGGCTACCAAATATTAAAACAAAAAAAAAATTATCATTTGGATCTCCCATCTATTAATTAAAGTTTCCCAATTAACCTTCACTATTAGATTTTAAAAAAAAAAGAAAAAAAAAGAAAGAAAAAGGCCACCCCTTTTCTTAAGACAAGCATGCCATTTTTCATATGATTTCAAAGACTACAAAAATCTTAAGATAGGGTTAATTGGGCTGTGTCCAGGGAATCGTTTTGTTTTTGGGACTCAATTAATTGGGGGATACATATGTTCTTTGCCCCAAGAAAATAGGTTGTCATCAAGCAACATGTAATAATTTTAACTTCCTCCAATTTCTTACATGATAGATGTTTAATGTTTTCTAGACTTTCTGAGTTTGAATTTAAGAATAGTTTAATTAATAATAGTAGCACACCCATACACCATAGTGAAGGCAAACCATCCATGGCAAAAGTGAGAAATGACATGAAACCAGTAAATATGTGGGTGTTGAGTATTAAAAAACGAGTTGCTGTGGAGGACCGCAAGTAACAGTACAGCAGGTTTGATGCTAATAAATAATGTTTAAATTCATCAGACACCACACTTCTTGTCATAGATAGATTTAGCTCCTTTCTTGTCGTTTTAAACTCAGAAGTGACTAGATAGTTTTAGCCCTTTGGCTAGCTAGCTAGCTTGTACCTACCTCTGCAGCAGAACTGTCTTTGTATATGGTTGGTTTCATAAAATGGGGCGAAGTTATTCAGCCTACCCACCTTCTCTATGTCTCTCTCTAGCAGTTTTTGAATGGTTGATTTATTAGAATGGGCCATGAGTTGTTGAGCCTGTACCTATTCCCTCCGTCTGAATTATGGAACATGCCCTCTTACACATTGCCCTGTTAACCAGATGTTGTAAATGTGGAATGAAAGATGCCATCCACATACTTCGCCTCCAGTACAAAACAAAATTTAGAGCTTCAAAAACTCATTGAAGAAAATGACAAATGAATATAAAGGTGGTTGGCCAAATGCATTTGTGATTGTTTGTGCTCAGGCCCACTCCATACTGCAGGAATGTCTGGAACATATGGGACCTTAATTACTCAAAATCACAAGGATTTATGTTTTCTCCTCATCTTAGTGCTTATCAAAGAAAATTCTTGCGAGGGGCTGGCACTGGCATTGCAATCTAAGGAACTTACAACAGTCACCATTTGTTGAATACTTGTGGTAATGGTGATAAGAATGATTAGTGGGGACGTTTAAAAGCATTTGATTGCTCCTTACAGTAAGGGTAGGTTGTAAAGACGAGGAAGTTGAATTTCTGGCATCAATTTCCTCTGAGAGAAAACTAATCAATGTTTGTGCATTAAAAAAAAAAGAGTTCAGAACAAATACAAGTAAATACAGGCAATTTTTACCTATGCAGAGAAGCTAATAGTAATGAGACAATATGCAACGATCCTGTGACTACAATAACACTGGAACGGTTACCTGCTCTTCTTTTAAGAGTCTCATTTGCAGCCCTCATGGCAACCACCGGTGATTTCTCAGTAGCTAATATGATTTTGTTTTCCTCTAACAATTCTCGGTTCTTCTCCATTCCATCATGAAGAGTATTAATGCCCAATTCTTCAGAAGCTTGAATCCAGCAATCCATTAACAAGGAAGCTGAAGTTGTTCGAGATATCCCCCCAGCAATGTCGGCTTCTGTAAGGAAGACAGCCTCTAATTGCAAACCTGGAAAAGTGTGACAAAATCCTAGTTAGACCTTCCAAAGAATTTCCTACTTGCACCTCTTCAGAGCATCGCTCAACTAAATAACATGTACTAAGACCTGTTATCTGAAATAGAGAATCTAAGATAGCAGACAGAAATAGTTCCTTCCACAATTGTTTTTTTTCAAAAGAAAAAAAAACGGATGTCAAGTTAGGTTCATTATATATGATGACTTGTCATTTAAGAAAACCTGTAACAACAACAATAACCTCAACTAGAATTGTATCCAGAACTCTTCAAGATTTAGTAACTCCCACAAATCCCTAAGTTCTCTGCATTCTAATAGCACGTTCTCATTTTTCTCATGTTGTCCACCTCCACACTAATCATAGACAGCCAGTACAAAAGAAACTCAAAATACAAAGGAGATAGACCTGAAAGAAATTCTCTCGCAAAAGCTAAATGGTCTTTGTCACTTGCCATTGCAACTACAAGAGCCACTCGTGCATCTGGAAATGCCATCCGTACTGTGTCCACCAAAGCTTTAGCAGAGTCTTTAGTGTGAGCTGAAAGAGTATTTACAATTGCAATTAACAGAAGAGTAGACCTCTGTAGAGAAATATCTCCTTGAAGCACGCTCAACCAGCAAAATGAAAAACGGACCACAAAACAATATTTAGAAGGCGAATAGGAGGCATGATTACCAATCTGGAACATCACAAGTAAAAAAACAATGCAGCATAAAGCAATAACAAGTATTGAAAGCTGCTTAACATGAGAATTAACCTCCATCAAGCAGTATTGTCGCTCCAGGAAGTCCTAGCACCTCAGCTTCTTTGGATGATAGAAATTGACTTCTTCCAAGCAAGAATGTATTCTCCAAACCAGCCCTGATAGATCTGTCTGAAATTCGACATCCTGAAACACATTAATAGAAATAATGACTTGTAGTAGTAGTAGTAGTACTAGTGAATAGTAAATTTGAATTAACAAGCACTAACCAATCAGTTAGAGCTGGCGCATCTAATAGAGGGTTAAGGTATAAAGCAGAAAAGGCGCAAAACAACCAATGGTAAACATAAAACTAATGGAAATTATATCAAGGACAAAAAAAAGCTAGATTTTTCTCTTTGACAGTCCTGGGTTAAAAAAGATATGAATCAGTGCAATGGGGAAGGGTAGCAGACAGACATGTGACAGCAAAATAGTGGTAAGCATATTCCACATTACGAAAAACTCATTGTCTAGTCCTCAACATGATTCTACAGCCACCAAACGAAAAATTTTAAGCCTAGTTCAATATTATTTAGCACTAAAACCAAACAGAGCAAGCAAAAAACGCAAGTGACCTTGATCACGAAGGCAGAGCGCCACACATGCTGCAGATGATGCATTGTGAAGTTGGTGCCTTCCAAGCATGCGCAGCTTCACATCTGATAACTCAATGAACTGCATTGGTTTACAAGTTCATAAAAATTAATAACAGAAATAATATCCAATTTGAACAGAAAACTAATTTGTAGAATGTGAGACTCAAAAATCTGATTTGCTATGATTAAAGGCAAGTAGAAAGGTTCAAACTAAGCAGAGACTAATGCTTCATTGGAATACCAGTGGAAAATCCCTCTCAACTTGTATCATTATATCACTCAATTGGCAAGGTCTACCATCGAGTATGATGAGGCCTTTAATGGAAGTTCTGATTCCAGCATCAGATGCTGACACCACAGGAGAACACATCACTGACGCTTTATCACGTAGTATACGATCAACATGTGAAAGAAAAGGACCGCCTAGAACCACCTGAGAATTTAAATCACTCAGAAGTGTGAATGATGGAAAAACATCGATGTATTTGGAAAAACTTCAGTGCTCATGGCTATGCAACAAGCAATTGGATTGCTACATCATTAAGTGGGAAAAACTGCAGGACGCAACATCAATTCTGCACAACTACTCTTACAGATGTAAAAAATACAGCTAAATTCTAGTTGTGCTAACATGCCTGTACTACTCCATTCACTTTAATACCATGTGATGTGCTCATTTTGTCTTGGATGGAGGGGTAGAATCTTCAAGGATCACTTCTCCTCAAGCCAATTGTTGTGTGATAGGATAGCATTTCTCGCTTCTTTGTTGTGTACGCCTGTGGGGTTTTTAGGGAGGTTTTTCATATTGATATCCAGAGGGCCTAACTGGGAGGATATCTTGTTCATCCATTCTATTTTCTCTAATAATTCTTTCTTCTTCAATCCAAAAGAAGAAAAAAAAGAATAGAGTGATAGATGGGGTTTGAATTATTTGTTCTCAACAAGTTTTCACTAATTAAATCTTCACCGCTAAAAACTCACTAAAGAAGTACATGGAAAACATTTAGCTGTGGAAAAAAACTATAATACCACAAAGAAAAGCGAGTAAAGCCAGCTCCAGGGACGTATCAATCTCATTTGCACAACAGCAAAAATGGTTAACAATCTACCTCAAGGGCAGCAATGGCTGCTATTTTCCAATCAAATTTTACCAATATCAATCCAAACAGGACATACTGTGTGACTAAATCAAAGCCTTATGAAATACAGGCACAGACGCACAGTTATTGCAGAGAAGGGTAACTTTGGTGATGAAAGCAACAATAGAATCCAGTGGAATTACAGAGTAGATGACTTCAGTTATTTTTTAAGAATGTAGTTCATATAAGCATGAAAAGACAAAAATAATAGAAAACGAATAGTTAAGGGAGAATCACCTAACTGGGCGACCATACTTAATGATTCCTGACTTTGCCACAGCAATGCTTTCCAAAGAACCACCAAGTGCTGCCAAGTGCTCCTCGCCAATTGTTGTTATAACGGAAGCAGCAAGTTCAGAACTACAAAGGATATTTGTTGCATCTCTTGCACCCCCTAGCCCAGCCTGTTACATTGAAAGTTAGATAAATACAATATTTTTAGCATAGCCCTAAATTAGTTTTTCTATGAGAAGAAACAAGACAACTAGTTACCAACTCAAAATACATTAAATAGAAAACATCATATATGCACATATTTAGCACATGAAAAGCAAAAATCACAGTGCCAAACATTAACAAAAAATATGCATAAAAATGTATTGGAACAAACCAACAAGTAAAGACTGGAAGGACAAAAATGAAATAACCTCAATGACTGCAATGTCAACTTTCTCTTCTGCCATTAAGGTGAATGCTGTAGCAGTGAGGACCTGAAAAGTTTTCGTTGTTGAGTGCCAAAAATGGGAAACTATAATTTAGAGAGAAAGGTTACAAGCATAAAAAAGGCAAGGATTAATACGCAGAGATTTCATGAAAAATAAGGTAACATTGAAATCAACGATGGAAAGAATTATGAATAAGCAAGGTCCACACACATCCTGTGCAATTTCCACCCAAGATTTGATCAATGTTGCAAGATCAAATTTCAAATACGAAACTTTAAACAGAGAGGAATATATACCATTCTGGCAACCAAACTACGAAATATAGCTGTAATAGTTGAAACAAAAAACAAATCATTAATGAAGAAACAGAACAAGGTTACACAAAGCATAAAAAAGTATCCTCAATAAGAGACTAGAAAGGCAAGGAAATTAAAAGAGAAGGGCCTTTCAAATCCGAATGCTATAGTCAACTCAATACCTCAAAATGCGTCAGAGACCCATTTTCTAATTGAATCGCCTCATCAAGTTTTGGTTTGATCATGTGAAACAGTTTGTTCAAAGTCTTTGTTGACACTGGATTGCCTGATTGTCCTAATGAAATCCTTTCCCTTATACTCATCATATGTGGACTGCTCAAAAAAACACAAAAACCCTCCATCAAAAACAAAATGAACGTTGAAAGTCTAAAACAACAATAACCAGTACATGATTGGTAGTAATTTTTTTAACATGATCGCCAAATCATAAAATAAGTCACAAGCATACCTAGTATAACAACCAACAGAATAGCCTTCTGCCCTCAAAATATTTGACAGATATGCAGCTGTTGATCCTTTCCCTTTTGTCCCCGCAACATGCACTGACTGTAAATAATCCAGTTTCGCACTAATCACGCTCAATACACTATCTTAATAGCAAAGCCAGATAAGAAAAACAATCATTTAATCAAGTTCCATGCTAAGCGCATTCAATGCCTAAGAGAAAACAACAACTTGACTAGCACCATTGAAAGAAAGAAACCCAGAAAGAAAAAAGATAAAAGCTTGGACCTTGAATTTGGATTGTGGGTTACCAAGCCGGTCCATGAGCCTCCGCATCCGACCCAGATCGAGTCCATCATCTGAATCAGTGCCAGCATCCTTAGGCACACCTAATTTCTCATAGTTTTTAAGAGAATCCAAGTAATCAATGAACTCTTTTGGCTCTGGTTCCTCTGTGTATTTAGAAAAGAAGAATCTTGTCATAGTGAGAGAATGGATCATGGGCTTTTTTGGATGGTTTCGTTTTGAGGTTTGGTTGAGAAGTGGCAAAAACCTCATCTTTTTGTACTTTTTCTGTTTGTTTCTCGGGAAAATGTGAGGGGAAGTGGAGTCATCTGAAAGTTTTTAACGTTGTTTCGGAATTTTAATTATTGAATTATTGTACTCTAATGTGAGTGTTAAAAATACTAAAATAGGGTAAAGTGTGTCTTGGGACATATTTATAGAGAAACGCTTCACTTGAGTTTCTATAGTATTAGATTTTGCAATATTAACCCTATGAGTTAATGTTAAATGTTAAGAAAAAAAAATTAAGAATACACATGATTAATTAGATTAATGGTAACTACCATTAAATCCCACATGAAGATTACAATTTAATGGCTTTGGATTTTTTTGAGTTTTTTTTATTTTTTTAATTATATTTTCAAAAAAAGTCTTAATATATCTCTTTTTAGCATCAGTTTTAGAGGCTTTGTTGTAATTTTATCATGGTTTGTTTGTTATTATTATTTAATCCTAAGAGCATTTTTGGTTTTGTACAAATAAGAAAACGAGAAAGTTGTTGATACGTACCTCACACGTGTCAGCACGTTAGCCGCTCTACCGTCATCTGGCGGCGTGTGCGGCTAACCATGGTGGTTATAATTGTGATTTTGCTACACTATTTGATTCGTAATTATAATAATTATTATTATACTAATATTTATAGTAATAATTATAAATATAATAGTTATGATAATGAATGGTAATAATGCTAGCGAGGCTAATAATAATAACAATAGTATTAACATTAATAACAATAATAATAACAATAATAATAATAATAATAGTGATCATGAAAATAATAACGCCAACTTTCTTTTTATTTTTTATTTTCATAAGTTTAGTATGGCTTACGGATTTATTAGGATAACCCAAGTTATCCTGATTTATGGGTTTGATGAATAGTTTTTTTGTTTATTCTAATTGAACATGACTTTTTTTCCCTGTCAATTTCTTTCTCATATAGTAAAAAAAAATAGTTTAAAAGAAAATCCATATTATTAAAATTTATAAAATCCATAGATATGTTCACAGATTTGGCTAATTGACTTGATTCACAAGTCTGACGTGTTTAACTTTTTTTTTTGTTTTTTTCAACGTCTTAATATTGGGTTGATGTTTAATTTAACTATCATCTATTTTTTTTTATTATTATATAGTTAAATAAAAGATAGTTTGAAAAACAAAACCAATTATAATCCTGTTAGAGTTCATAAACCGATTCACAGATTTGGCATGTTAGCCTGGTTAACCTGGTTCACAAGTTTGATGAGTTTATCTATTGAACGAATATGATTTTTTTTGTTTTTGGTCCTTTGATTTTTTAAAAAAAACTTTCCTCAATTTTGTCCTTCAATATTAGACTAGTTGAGAAATAAACTGCATGATTTATTTTTTATTGTTTTTTATAGGGTTATCACTGTCTCAAATAAATATCTATTTTTAGATTGATACTTAATTTTGTGAGCATATATTTTTATCATGTAATTAAAAAAAAGTTTATAAAAAAATTATTAAACTTAATATAATCCATGACACGTGTCGCTAAGGGACTATAATCAATCCAATATGTCATTGTTTCAATAATTTTTTTTTTTTTTGAGAAAATGTTGTCATCTTGAAGTTTTGTTAAAAGATATGTCATGTTTTTATCATTTATCAAGATTACATTTGGACCAATCAAATCAATCAATTTAATTTAGGCTAATTCCCGCACGATTTAATTAGAAACTCAAGTTAGGCAAAGAGCTAAGTTGCGAGGTCTCGAGATTAACCTATTAAGCTAGATTTCATAACACAGTCAAAAAATTCTTCATGCTCTGAATATTTTTTTATATTTAAAAAAATTTATCCGACCAGCAAAGACCCGAGACAATGTACTAGTAATGAACTACAATATGAGATCAACTAATTAATCATGAATTTTTTTTTATTTGTTAACTTTACAAGGATAATGGAGTGTTCCCACTTGTAATTTTGTAATTAAAGCTAATTCTTATTGAAAAAATAATAATAAATTTAAACCAATACTTATATCTCAGCTAAGAAATATCAAGATATATTAATATTTTATTTTTGAAAAAAAATATATTCTTATTCTTTTTATTATTTTAATTAAGTTGTTTTAGAATATAAAATTATAAAGTTTTTAAGTAATTAAGTAATGTATTAAATAAAGTCATAAAAATTATGACAAAAATAAGCAAGGGTAGGAATACCAATTTATAGAGTAAAAATAGCTATGTGTGTGTGTGTGTGTAAGCTTTAAGAGTGGAAAAAACCAACAAATCAACTAGAAATTCATCAAAGAAGATAACAGTTGATGTGAACATCGTAAATATAAAAATTCAAAAACTCATAAGTAAAGTTAACATGGTCTTAAAATGCCAAAAATCAAATTTGATAAAAGAGTGTGACACAACAATTATCTTGAACTAAGATACCCAACACCATTGGAATATAAATCTTTACCCAACAATTAGCGAATCATGAGTAAAAAGTATAAGAAAAATGCCACAAAGTCAATTATACTTTAATAAGTTTGATTATTCTTTTTTTAAACAAAAACAAAATGTGTTGCTCCAAAGCAAAATACCAATTCTATCCAATAATTCATGGTTGTTGAAGTTTGACAACAATAAACAACTTAAATAGACTAAAAAAACAACCTAATAACTCTAATAAATCATAGACTCGAGGCCCAAAATAAGTCCCAACAAAAACTAAAACCCAAAATACTTAATAAACTTTAAATAATAACTAATGGATTGTCATGAACCCTTATTAAAGTAAAAGTCCAAACTAAAACTAAAATAAGTCCAAAATAATAAACATAATACAAAACCTAAATAATAAATATAGTTCTTCATGAAACAATATTATAGAAAGTCCACAAGTAAAAAGATAACAAATAATAAAATTCATATAGCACCTTTTAATCTATATCATGATGTTTTTCTGAAAACTAATTAATCTAAAATTTTAACCCAATATAGAAAAATAAATCTAAAACTTTTTTAACCCAATCCAACAAATGGATTAAGAGTTATACTTGTTAGCATAAAATCGAATCATAGGTAATATTTACGCTCAAACATGAATTTGATTATTCAACCCTTACATGGATTGTATCAATAATTACACACAACTAAAAGATCTATTATCCTGTATTACTAAAACAATTGAGGTTTTTTTGTGCATCATTGTTCATGCTCATATATTTATTGAAGAATGTTAATATATTTTTTAACCATTTTGATAACAACTTCATGTTATAGCTCAGTTGATTAGCACGTGGGTCAAAGACTAGAGGTCATAAGGTAAGTGATGTCGACAACAATATCTTTTTTTAGGCGACATATACATTGTCATATGTGCATCTCTTTTTAAAAAAACTAAAGGGTAGATGACAAAAAAAAACAAAGGCAGGCTAGACAAGTCAACTTAGCCTCCAGGGCCGCACGTGTCTGGCATGCTATTGGGGCCAAGCATTAAGTTGATCTTTTGTTGTCTTTTTTGTTTTTTTTTCTTTGATATTTTCTTACCACTTGAAAAATTTACAAGATTGACTTACTCTTTAGTATTTACATCGTTCTTAAATGTTATTGGAAATATTTATTTGAATTTTAATATATTTTTTCAATTATTATGTATGTGATATGAAAATAATAATGCTAATAATAAATCATTTATGAAAATTTGATTCATTTTTTTAAAAAAATTAAATTTATTTTGAATATTATTTTGTCATATTTATGATTTTTCTTATATTTCAATCACACGTAAATATATGAGCATATTATTTTAATATTTTTGGTTCGCTCGCTTTAACAATCATAAAATATATTTTTTAACATAAAAATGATTAAAATTAAAAACATTACATTCACTAAGATAAACAAGAAATACATCAATATAAAAATTTATTTAATAGAAAAAAATTCAAAATAATTGTATTTTTTAGTTTAATAATAATGTCAGAGAATTCACTAAGACTTAGATTTTTTTTACATTTATTTTTTAAATTTCTTAACCAGAGACAAACTAGTTAACCTATATTAGCAAGAAGAGACACAAAGTATTTAACACCTATATTAGCAAGAAGAGACACAAATCAACTTAAGAGGTAGTTCAATCGGTCTGATTTTAGATTTGTTTCTTAATGGTCACGAGTTCGAGTTCATTCAGGGTCACTAGAGGTTTATATTGTCGTTAACTTCAGGGCCCGT
>Ga0325400_1006591_pt1 | contig 11056 bp, 11 predicted proteins | sample PopdelMetagenome_2_FD_205662 | JGI IMG/M metagenome (GOLD analysis project Ga0325400, IMG submission 205662) | Populus deltoides microbial communities from Bellville, Georgia, United States - Xylem-PdKOR-R1 | ecosystem: Host-associated > Plants > Phyllosphere > Stem > Wood/Secondary xylem...
CGCGTCGATGACCATGATCGCCGAATCGACCGCGGTCAGCGTGCGGTAGGTGTCCTCGCTGAAATCCTCGTGCCCCGGCGTGTCGAGCAGGTTGAAGGTGATGCCGTCGCGCTCGAACGTCATCACACTGGACGTGACCGAGATGCCGCGCTGCTGCTCGATCTTCATCCAGTCCGACCGCGCGCGCCGCGCCGCCCCGCGGGCCTTGACCTCGCCGGCCAGGTGGATGGCGCCGCCCTTCAGCAGCAGCTTCTCGGTCAGGGTCGTCTTGCCGGCGTCGGGGTGCGAGATGATCGCGAAGGTGCGGCGGGGTTGGGTCACTGGAGAGATCCGTTCGTGCTGAGTAGCGACTGAGCCTGGCGAAGGCGCGTATCGGGGCACCGCCCCGAGCCCAAGTCCTTCGACACGCCGCTTCGACAAGCTCAGCGGCTACTCAGGACGAACGGTTTTGAAAAGGGTCAGGCGGTCAGCGTCACCGACATCGCGAACGTCCGCCGCTCGCCGGGCGCCAGACGCATCACACCCGGCTTGTCCCGGAAATCGCCGGTGAAGCCCGCCGGATCGGCGTGGCCCCACCACGGCTCGACACAGACGTAGGCCGCGCCGGGCTTGGTCCAGACGCCCAGCTCGGGCGCCTCCCACGCGATCCGCAGCTGCGGCGCTCCCTCGGCACCATAGGTCAACCCGCGCGATGTCACCGGCGTCCAGATCAGCGCATCGTCGGCGAACAGATCATCGGTCAGGTGCAGAGTGCGGCCATCGATCGGGCTCGCTCGCTCGCCCGCGATCAGCCCAGCGCCGTCGAGCACCGCCACCGCGCCCTCCGCCGCATCGAACACCATGCGGTGCTCGGCGCGCGGGCGGCCATAGGGCAGCGGCCAGGCAAAGGCAGGGTGGTAGCCGAAACTCGCCGGCAGGTCGCGATCACCCGGGTTGGCCAGCGTCGTCTCGATCGACAGCGTCGCGCCCGCGATCGCGAACGACACGCTCAGGGCGAAGTCGAACGGATAGTCCGCGCGCGTCGCGTCGCTCGGCCCCAGCCGGAACTCGGCCCGGTCCTCGCCAGCCGCGACCAGCTCGAAGGTGGATCGCCGCGCGAAGCCGTGCTTGGGCATGTCGTATTCGCGCCCGTCCAGCCGGTAGCGATCGTCCGCCACCGCACCGACGATCGGGAACAGGATCGGCGCGTGCCCGGTCCAGTACGCCGGGTCGGCGTTCGTCATCAGCTCGCGTCCCGCGGCGTCGCGCAGGTGGGTCAGCTCGGCGCCCAGCGGATTGATCTCGGCCGACAGCGTGCCCGATCCGATCGCGACGAGCGCGCTCATCCTTCGCGGTGGACCGCGAAGCCCCCCCACGACTGGTTGACCGGCATCAGTTCGAGCGTGTTGATGTTGAGGTGCGCAGGAAGCGTCGCGACCCACAGCAGCGTGTCGGCGATATCCTCCGCAGTCATCGGCGTGACGCCGCCGTACAGCTTGTCCGACGCCTCCTGGCTGCCGGTGCGGACCAGCGTGAATTCGGTTTCGACCATGCCCGGCTCGATCGAGGTCACGCGCACGCCGGTGCCGTGCAGGTCGGCGCGCAGGTCGAGGCTGAACTGGCGCACGAACGCCTTGGTCCCCGCGTAGACGTTGCCACCGGGATAGGGGTAGTTGGCCGCGACCGACGACAGGTTGATGATCGCGCCCTTGCGCGCGACGATGCCGGGCAGCAGCTTGTGGGTGATGGTCACGAGACCGGTCACGTTCGTGTCGATCATCGTCCGCCAGTTGGCGAGCGACGCCTGGTGCGCCGGCTCCAGCCCGAGCGCGAGTCCCGCGTTGTTGACCAGCAGGTCGATCTCCCCGAACGGCGCGGGCAGGTCGGACAGCGCGGCATCGATCGCCGCCTCGTCCCGGATGTCGAAGGCGAGCGGGTGGACGTGGTCGGACGTCAGCGCCTCCAGCCGGTCCGCCCGCCGGCCCGTCGCGACGACGTGCCACCCGGCGTCGGCGAACGCCTCCACCGCGGCATTGCCGATCCCCGCCGTCGCACCTGTCACCAATACCGTCGGCATCTGCTCTCTCCGATGTGAACCGCGCTATCCCGTCGCGCGCCCTAGCCCCGCAGCGTCGCGCCCAGCTTGCCCGCCGCCGCGACGACCCGGTCGGCGATGCCCTTCAGCTCGTCGTCCGTGAAGCTCTTTGCGCCGGGCTGGATCGTCACCTCGACCGCCAGACTGGTCTGCTCGTCCTTCACGAAGCGGTCGAACAGCCGGGCATCGACGATCGCCGCCTTGTCCGCACCCCGCACCGCCCGCACCAGGTCGCCCGCCTTCACTCCGGCGGGCACCAGGAATGCGAAGTCGCGCGTGACGGGCTGCAAGGCGGGCGGCGTGTACGCCGGTCGCATGAAGCCGGTGGCGCGCTTCGACGGTAAGGCATCCAGGTCGATCTCGACCGCCGCGACGTCGCCCGGCAGGTCGAACGCCTTCAGCGTCGACGGATGCACCATCCCGAACGTCGCCAGCACGGTTTTCGGACCCAGCCGAAGCGTCGCCGACTGACCGGGGTGCCAGACCTCGCCCGCATCCCCCATCACCTGAAGGTTGGCGACGGGCGCTCCGGCCGCCTCGAGCAGCGCCAGCGCCTCGGCCTTGGCGTGATAGGCGTCGAACGCCCCCGCCTTGCCACCCGCCCAGCTGCGCGCACGCGCATCGCCCGCCAGCACAATGCCCAGGGTCAGCCGCTCCCCGTCCGCCAGATAGCGCCGGCCGATCTCGAACAGTCGGATGCCCTTCGCCCCGCGCCGGGCGTTGCGCTCGGCCGCGGCGAGCAGCCCAGGCAGCAGGGACGGGCGCATGACCTTCATGTCCTCGCTGATCGGGTTGGCGAGCGTCCACGCGCCTCCGCCGAACGCCGCCGCCTGCGGCTCGCTGATGAAGCTCCACGTCACCGCCTCGGCCAGCCCGCGCGCCGCCGCAGTGCGGCGCACGCGGCGCTCCAGCAGTTGCATCGGCGTGGCGGTCGGCTTCGCGACACCCGGCACGCGCGGCAGCGGGGTGGAGGGGACCTTGTCCAGCCCCTCGATGCGGATGACCTCCTCGACCAGGTCCTCCGCGCCGTCGACGTCGCGGCGCCAGGTCGGGACGGTGACGGTCCAGTCCGCGGCGACGCCGAAGCCCAGGCGCTCCAGGATGTCGCGCTGGCGGCTCTCGGCGACGCTCAGGCCACCCAGCCGCTCGACCAGCTGCGGGTCGTAGGACAGGGTCCGGGGTGTCGTCGGGGGCGATCCTTCGCGGGTGATCCCGCTCGGCGTGCCGCCGCAGATCGCGAGCACCAGCCTGGTCGCGACAGCGAGTCCCGCGTCGAGGAACGCCGGATCGACTCCGCGCTCGAAGCGCGTGCGCGCGTCGCTGGTCAGTTGCAGGCGCTGCCCCGTCCGCGCGATCGCCTCGGGGGTGAAGTACGCGCATTCGATGAGGACGCCGGTGGTCGCCTCCGACACACCCGACTCCTCGCCGCCCATGATACCGCCGATGTCGTGGACATGCGCGTCGTCGGTGATGACGGTCATGCCGTCGCTGAGCGTGTACGTCTTGCCGTTCAGCGCCAGCACCTGCTCGCCCGCCCGCGCGTTGCGCGCCACGAGCCCGCCCGTCAGCTTCGCCTTGTCGTACACGTGCAGCGGGCGGCCGAGGTCGAGCATGACGTAGTTGGTGATGTCGACGAGCGCGGAGATCGGCTTCTGCCCGACCGCCGTCAGCCGCGCCTGCATCCAGTCGGGCGCGGCGCCGTTCGCGACGCCGCGCACCTCCTGCGCGTAGAAGGCGGGGCAGCCGTCGGGGTCGTCGGTGCGCACGTCGGGACCGGGGCCGTCGCCCTCAACCGGGGCAACCACGTCCCCTCGCCCCGAGCTTGTCGAAGGGCTGTCCGTCTTGTCGCTCGAAGAGAGGGGCAGGGGTTCGACAAGCTCGGCCCGAGCGGTGGAGAGGTGTGCGGCATACACCTCCGCCAGCGGCTTCAAAACGCCCAGCCCCACCGCGGCCAGATCGCGCGCGATGCCGCGGACGCCCATGCAGTCCTGGCGGTTGGGCGTCACGCTCACGTCGAAGACCGGATCGTCGAGGCCGGCATAGTCCGGGTACGCCGCCCCGACCGGCGCGTCGGCGGGCAGCTCGATGATCCCTTCGTGCCCCTCACCGATCTGCAACTCGCGGGCCGAACACATCATGCCGTTCGATTCGACCCCGCGGATCGCGGCGACCTTCAGCGTGATGTCGGCACCCGGCACGTACGCACCCGGCGGGCCGAACACCCCGATCATCCCTGCGCGCGCGTTGGGGGCGCCGCAGACGACCTGTGTCGGACCATCGCCGGCGTCGACCGACAGGACCTGTAGCTTGTCCGCCTGCGGGTGCCGCTCCGCACTCAGCACCTTGGCGACGCGGAATGCGGACAGCGCGGCGCCGGGGTTCTCGACACCCTCGACCTCCAGCCCCACACGGGTCAGCGCGTCGGCGACCTCTCCCTCGGCCGCGGACGTATCGAGATGCTCCTTGAGCCAGCTCAGCGTGAACTTCACAGCGACACCCCCCCGCTCAGCGTCGGCACGTCGAAGGCCGAGAAGCCGTAGTGCTTCAGCCAGCGCAGGTCGCCGTCGAAGAAGGCGCGCAGGTCGTCCATCCCGTACTTCAGCATCGCCAGCCGATCGATCCCGCATCCGAAGGCAAAGCCCTGCCACTCGTCGGGATCATAGCCGCCCGCCGCAATGACCTTGCGGTGAACCATGCCGCTGCCCAGCACCTCCATCCAGCCGCCATCACCCTTCGCCGGATCGCCGCCGATCACGCGCTTTCCGTTCACCACCGAAAAACCGACGTCGACCTCGGCCGACGGCTCGGTGAAGGGGAAGTAGCTGGGGCGCAGGCGCAGCACGATGTCGTCGCGCTCGAAGAACGCCTTCAGGAACGTCTCCAGCGTCCACTTCAGGTGACCCATGGTGATGCCGCGGTCGATCACCAGTCCCTCGACCTGGTGGAACATCGGGGTGTGGGTCGCGTCGCTGTCGCTGCGGTAGGTGCGGCCCGGGGCGATGATGCGGATGGGCTTCGTCCCGCCTGCGGCCTTCATGGCGCGGATCTGGACCGGGGAGGTATGCGTCCGCAGCACCATGCGCTCGGCGGCATCGGCCGCGCTCGAACCGGTGCGCTCGACGTAAAACGTGTCGTGCATCGCCCGTGCGGGGTGCGTCTCGGGAATGTTGAGCGCGGTGAAATTATGCCAGTCGTCCTCGATCTCCGGCCCGGTCGCGACGGCGAACCCCAGGTCGGCGAAGATCTCCGCCAGTTCGTCCATCACCTGCGCGACGGGATGCACCCCGCCTGCGGCCGGCAGGTCGGCCGGCAGCGTCATGTCGAGCGTCTCGCTCGCCAGCCGCGCGTCGAGTGCCGTCCGCTCCATCGTCGCCTTGCGCGCGGCGATCGCCTCCGTGACCGCCTCGCGCAGGCCGTGGATGCGCGGTCCCGCCGCCTGCCGCTCGTCCTGGCTCATGCCGCCGAGCGTCTTGAGCAGCCCGGTGACGGCGCCCTGCTTGCCGAGCGCGTGGACGCGCACCGCGTCGAGCGCGTCGAGGCTGCCCGCGGCGTCGATGCCTGCGAGCAGATCGGTGCGGAGTTGGTCGAGGTCGGTGGTCATCGTGTCTCACTCACCTCCGTTCGCCCTGCGCTTGTCGATAGGCGGCCCTTCTTCATGGGCATCGACAGGCTCAGCCCGAACGGGTCTGGGTTCCGCCGCCTCCTATCTGCGGAGAGCGGAAACGAAAAGGGCGTCGGCGGTCATCCCGCCAACGCCCTTGTTCTCGTCGCAAGAAGCTTTCGGGACGCCGAGGCGGCCCGGCACCAGCTAACGCTGGTTCAGGCCGCCTGCGCCGGCAGAGCCGCCTTCGCCTGCGCGATAATGGCGGTAAACGCCTCACCCTCGTGCATCGCGATATCGGCCAGGACCTTCCGGTCGAGTTCGATGCCGGCGAGCTTCAGCCCGTGCATGAACTGCGAATAGGTCAGGCCCTCGGCCCGGACGCCGGCGTTGATGCGCTGGATCCACAGGCCGCGGAACGTCCGCTTCTTCACCTTGCGGTCGCGGTAGGCGTACTGGCCGGCCTTTTCGACGGCCTGGCGGGCGACGCGGATCGTGTTCTTGCGACGGCCGCGATAGCCTTTCGCCTGATCCAGAATCCGCTTGTGCTTCAGCTTGGTGGTCGTGCCACGCTTCACTCGTGCCATGTGCTAGCCCTCCCTCAACGCAGGCCGTACGGCGCCCACGCCTTGACGTGAGCCACGTCGGCGTCGGCGAGCACGCTGGTGCCGCGGTTCTGGCGGATGTACTTCGCGTTGTGCGAGATCAGGCGGTGGCGCTTGCCCGCGACACCGTGCTTGACCTTGCCGGTGGCGGTGAACTTGAAGCGCTTCTTCACCCCACTCTTGGTCTTGAGCTTGGGCATTTTCGTCCTTTCGTTTCGGGCGATTCTCGAGCAGCCCTGGCAGCCCACACTGGCCAGGCGGCTCATCCGGTAAATCGCGGAAGTCGGCGCCCCTAGCCCAAGGGCGCGGTGTTTGCAACCGGCGCGCGGAACCGTGGGCAGGCTTGCGGGATTGAACCGTTCCATGGCCGACACGACCCAGCCCCGCCTGCCGATCCGCACGCCCCTCGCCACGACGGTGTCGATCCTCGCCACGATCCTGGGGCTGATCGTCCTCGCCTGGACCGTGCTCTACGTCACTAAGGGCCGGTTCCTGCGCCCGACCTTCGAACGTCTGGTCGGCGGCGCGACGAACCGCCAGGTGCAGGTCCGCGGGGACTTCCAGCTGTATTTCGATCCGTTCGAGCTGAAGTTCCTCGCCGAGCGGATCACCGTCTCCAACCCGACCTACGCGACCCGGCCCAATCTGCTCGAGGCAGACCTGATTCACACCCGGGTCGCCCCGCTGTCGCTGATCTTCGCGCGCTACCACGCCTATTTCCTCGACCTGCGGAACGCCGCGATCGACCTGGAGTGGGATCCGGCCCACCGCACCAACACCTGGACCTTCAGCGAGGAAAAGGGCGAACCGATCGAGCTGCCGGTCATCGATCGCGCGACGCTCTCGGGCACGACGCTGCGTTACAAGGACGCGCGGCTGCAGCTGCTGACCGACCTCAGGTTCGACACGGTCCAGTCGACAGGCACGCGGATCACCGATGCGGTGCGGTTCACCGGCAACGGCGTCGCACGCTCCACGCCCTTCACGCTGCGCGGCGGGCTGCTGTCCCCCAACGAGACGGCGGCCCAGGGGCGCAACCAGCTGACGCTGGAGGCCAGGGCCGCGGGCAACACGATCACCGTCGACGGCACGTTGCCCAGCCTGGTCGGGATCGAGGGCGTCCCGCTGAAGACCACGGCGCGCGGCGCGAACCTCGCCTCGCTGCTCGGCATCATCGGCGTCGTGCTGCCCGACACCCGCGATTACCGGATGGCGGCCAATCTGGTGAAGGCGGGCGACGTCTACACCTTCACCGGGTTGAAGGGGCGCTTCGGCGGCACCGACCTGTCGGGCAAGTTCGCCGCCGACAACTCTGGCCCGCGCCTGCTGATGACCGCGGACCTCGCCACCGCCAGGCTCGACATCGTCGATGCCGCCCCCTTCATCGGCTACAATCCCGACACGGTGGCCGCCCGCGGCGCCGTCGCCGCGGCCGCGGAGACCGGGGCGGCACCGGCGCGGGTGATGCCCGACGCAGCCTTCCCGATCGCGGCGATGCAGACGTTCGACGCGAAGGTCGCGTGGACGGTCAAGGCGGTGCGGTCGCGCAGCGTTCCCATCTCCGACGTGTCGCTGCGGCTCGACCTGGACCGCGGGAAGCTGGCGCTGTCGCCCCTCACCTTCGCGATGGCGCGCGGCAACGTCTCCACCGACCTGATCTTCGACACCCGTCAGCGCCCGACCGCGGCCAGCTACGATATTCGCCTCGCGACGACCCCGCTCAACCGCCTGCTGGCGGGCTGGGGTGTCGAGCAGTCGGGCACCTCCGGCACGATCCGCGGTCGCATCAATCTCGACGGGCGCGGCGACACGATCCACGACACGCTGGCGTCGTCGAGCGGACGGATCGCCTTCGTCCTGCCGCGGGGCACCTTCTGGACGCGCAACATCCAGCTGTCGGAACTCGACCTCGGGACCTTCGCACAGAAGATGTTCGAGGGTCGGTTGAAGGAGCCGGTGCAGATCAACTGCGGGCTGATCGGCTTCACCGTCCGTCGCGGCGTCGCAGCCGCCGATCCGATCCTGATCGACACGAGCAAGAGCGTGATGCTGGGCCGCGGCGGCTTCTCGTTCCGCAACGAATCGCTCGACCTCGCCTTCCGTGCCGATTCCAAGAAGTTCAGCCTGTTCGCCGGCCAGTCGCCGGTCGGGATCAACGGCACGTTCGCGGCGCCCGGCTTCGACGTGATCTCGGACCAGCTGCTCGGGCGCGCCGGTGCCGGACTGGGGCTCGCGATCGCCGCGACCCCGCTAGCCGGGGTTCTCGCCTTCGTCGACGTCGGCGACGCCCAGGCGGCGGCCTGCGGCCCGGTTCTCGCCGGCGCCACCGCCCGCGCCCAGCGCACGACCGAGGGCAAGCCCCGGGACGATGTCGGCAAGGGTACGACCGGCAAGGCCGAGGACGGCAAGCGCAGCAAGGGCGAGCGCAAGGAACAGCGCAAGAAGTTCCTCGGCATCTTCTGAACCGGCGACCCTACCGCTGGGCGAAATCACCACTGCCGCGACAGGCGACGAAACGGGTACCCGCCAGCCGCCCGACGACGCTGCGATGCCCATGAAAAAGGGCGTCCGGGTTGCCCCGAACGCCCTCCGCCACCGGGCCGCGCTTGGGAGCGGCCCGGCGTAACCGCGTGATTACATGCCGTTCGACAGGTTCGTGTCGGGATCGTTGGTCCGCATGTCCTCGGCCTGGTTCTGACCGGTCGCGCGCACCGCGTCGGCCTGGTTCTCGAGCGCCATGCTGCCCATGTCGGTGCCGGCGTTGTCGGCCATGTCTTCCAGATTGTCGGCGACGGCTTCGCTGTTCGCCTCGATGTTGTCGGCTGCCTGCTCGCGCGGGCTGGAGTTGCAGGCGCTCAGCGACGCCAGGCTGGCCGCGAGACCGAGAACGATCATCTTCTTCATCGTGAATCCCTTTTCTGAAAGGCTGGAGAGCCAGAGGAGCACAATACCCGACTCGGCGCGATGTTCCAGCCCGCGATGCGACGGGCCGTGTCGGGCCGGGCTAGTGCCCGCGACAGGCGAGTACCTCCAGGATGTCCTCCAGTCGCGCGGCGTCCCCGCACGCGATCACGTCGCCCTCGCTGCCGGCGTGGAGCGGATCGCCCGCCCAGTCGCACATCACCCCCCCTGCACCCTCCACCACGGGGACCAGCGCGGCGAAATCGTGGAGCTTCAGCCCGCTTTCGACGACGACGTCGAGGTGGCCGGAGGCGAGGCAGGCGTAGTTGTAGCAGTCGCCGCCGAGCACGGTCGATCGGACCGCCGCGTCGAGGTGCTCGAATGCGTGAAGCTCGTCGTCGGCGAACAGCGCGGGGCTGGTGGTGGCGAGCAGCGCGGCACCCAGTTCACGGCAGCGCCGCGTGGCGGCGGGCACCCCGTTCAGCTCGGTCGCCCGGCCCGTCACCCCCACCCAGCGTTCCTTCAGGATCGGCTGGTCGATGATGCCGAGGATCGGAAAGCCGCCCTCGACCAGCGCGATCAGCGTGCCGAAGATCGGCCGCCCGGCGATGAAGGCGCGCGTGCCGTCGATCGGATCGAGCACCCACTGCCGCCCGCTCGTCCCCTCGCTCACCCCCTCTTCCTCGCCGACGATGCCGTCGCGGGGCACCTCGGCGGTCAGCAGACGCCGCATCGCCGCCTCCGCCTCCCGGTCGGCACGGGTGACGGGCGACTGGTCGTCCTTCGTCTCCAGACCGAAGTCCGCGCGGAAGTAGCGGCGAATCACCCCCCCGGCCGCATCGGCGAGGGCGTGGGCGAGGGCGATGTCGGAGGGGTGCACGGGCATGGCGGGGCTGTAGGCGCGCCGGCCGGGCGGGGCTAGTGTCGGTGACACCCGTCGCGCTCGCGGCCGCCGTGTGCCGGAATGATGCAGCCGTTAAGCTTGTATCAGGGACATTGCGTTTCCTAGGGATCGGGCGTGCCCGTCGCCGTTGCCCCGCGCGTCCCACCGCCCATCTTCGGCATCGTGCCGAGTGCGATCGATTCGGCTGGCGCCGCGCGGCAGGTGCTGGAGCAGCGCCGGACCGTGCATGACGGCGTCGGCATCGTCGTCACCCCCAACATCCAGCACGTCGCACTGATGCGCCACGACCCCGAACTCGCCGAGGCGGTGCGATCCGCGACGCTGCGGCTATGCGACGGCTTCCCGGTCTATCGCTACGCCCGCGCTCGTGGCCACGATCTGCCGGGCCGCGCCGCGGGGCGCGAGGTCGTGGCGAGGATCATGGCGGACGTCACCTCGCTCGCGGACCACCGCTTGCTCGTGCTGGTCGATGGGGAGGATGTCGCGCGGGCGCTGCGAGGCTGGGCGGAGCGCAACGGGCTGGGCGGGCGCGTTCGCGCCGCGGTTGCGCCACCCGCCTTCCTCGACGACGCAGCCGCGCAGGACGCGCTCGTCGCCGAAATGCGCGCGTTCGGCACGACCATCGCCTTTCTCTGCCTCGGCGCACCGACCAGCGAGCTGTTCCTCCATCGTCACCGCGACCGCCTGCCGCCCTGCTGGGCACTGTGCATCGGTCAGTCCGTCAAGATCGTTCTGGGATTGGTGCCCACGCCGCCGGCGATCGTCGCCCGCCTCAACCTGGAATGGGCGTGGCGGATCGGGCTGGAACCGCGCCGCATGATCCGCCGCTACGTGCCCGCCGCTCTGGGCTTCGTTGCCGCGGTCCTTGCGGACGGCCGGCCACGGTGACGGTCAGCGCGACCCTCTCCGCCGATCCCGGGCGGATGCGGCCGATCTACTTCGCGGGGCGCTTCGCCTGGTTGCACGGCACG
>Ga0325400_1006595_pt1 | contig 11050 bp, 12 predicted proteins | sample PopdelMetagenome_2_FD_205662 | JGI IMG/M metagenome (GOLD analysis project Ga0325400, IMG submission 205662) | Populus deltoides microbial communities from Bellville, Georgia, United States - Xylem-PdKOR-R1 | ecosystem: Host-associated > Plants > Phyllosphere > Stem > Wood/Secondary xylem...
CATTCGATAATCAAATTCTATTTATTGGAAGAAAAGGTGTATCAACATAAAATGTCATGGCTACTTATAGTTTCAACATGCAATTCATGTTTGTGTGGGCAGGATGGGAAGACAGTGCACACGATACGCGTATTTTTCTTGAGACTATTGACAATAGCAGTATAAAATTTACAAAACACCAGAAGGTTGTGGTTTGAAATAAATTGAAGACTCGGTAGATGAGGGCATATAATTTATTTTTATTTTTTTGTAAAAAAATAGCATGTTGTTCTTATTTGCAGGGAAATGCTATTTGGTTGATGCTGGATATCCCAATGAGTTTAGGTATTTTGATCCCTATAAAGACAAGAGGTATTACTTACAAGAATTTAGGCGTCGTGGACAACCAAGCAGGCGGGAAGAAGTGTTTAATCATGCACACTCATCACTACGTAACATGATAGAACATTATTTTGGGGCATGGTAACAGAGGTGGGGAATTTTGCAAAAGATGTCTGCTTATCTATATAAAATACAAGTTGAGATTGTAGTTGCATCAATGGCACTACATAATTATATTAGGAGATCGCAAGATGATGAGGTTTTTTTGAATATGATCACAATTCCAATTTCATTCCATATGACTTTTTACCTGCTATTGTACCTCGCTCACCTATTCAAGGATCGCAGAGACCTTCAGATATGAATTTTGTACGCGATGGAATTGTAAATAGTTTGATAGGACAATGAAAAAATGAAAAACTTTTAATAATGTATAAGGATTATTCATTTCATTATGTAATCATAATTATAAAACAACAATGTTTTGCCATTTTATATATACATATACATTCTTTTAAGTAATTTTACAATCAAACCTCATACAAAAAACATATTAACAAAACACAAGAAAATATTATTTTTTTTTTAATCACAACAAACTTTAAAACAAACCTCATAAAGAACAATTTTTATTAAACAAATTTTTTAAAATCACAACCCCTATACCAAATAGACTCAAAATATTACCCTTCTCAAATGGAGGTTGAGAAATACCTGATCTAAAAATACACTTGAGAGCCACAGATGCTGCGAAAACAGCACGCACTTTTTCATTCAAGACCAAGTTGCAGGAAAACTAGCATTATAACCTCCAATTTGAAGAAATTGCATTTGCACAATCATTCACAGCTTCTGGTGGCGAATTATTTTGAGCGACGACAAAATAAACAGAAATACACATGAGCGGGCACACCCACAGACAAAGGAGGGAGATTTCAGCTGCTGGTCGGGGAAAAAAGGAATAGTACTGAATCTTATTGTCACAAATATCGTTACAATGGTATGGAGTTCTCTCATTCGAAGCTAAGCTAAAACATCTACAAAATTAATGGGGGGCCTAGAAACACAATTAACACTGGCAGTTACACTAATGACACAAAAACCATCGCTAGGAATATTGGCAGCAAGTAATTATCATGTCAAGAGGCGGGGGAACCAACAGAGGAGATGAAAAGCCTTTTTTTAGACACCATTCCTTTCAGATGGTGAACCCAGGGTCTTTCCAACATTGGGGTGATCAAACAGCAAGATTGTTACCATGACACTGATCCAGCTGAAAATAAAAAGAAACAGGATTCAAGTCATGCTAAGCAAATTGCGCACCCACAGCTATGCAAATTACCGAGCGTCCCTTTGGCCCAACCATGAAAAATTAATCACCTTTAATAAACTACTTGCGTCTTGCAAAATGCTTTCCACCTACATCCTCAAAATTTTGCAAGCAAAACAGGATTTTGCAGTAGTATTGCCATTACTGTCAATCTGAAATTGTTCTTAATTCGGCCACCAAGCGAGCCTTGAAAGGTCTGCCGAGGAACCTCTGGCACTATCAGATCCTTTAAAACTGATGCCAAATTCAATTTGGAAAGATGTATAGTACAACCACTGCTTCCCAGTAATCAACATTGGATACCAGGCATCAGCTTCTCCAAGCTTCCATGAGTAATCATATTAATTCCTTGACTTTCCATAATAATATTCAGTCTTGCAGAACAACAGCAGGGAAACCAAACAGATCCCTGAAATCTTCCTCTCAAACCTTCAAGAATATTTACTGTGAAATTATCACACTTAACTAGAGTGTCTCCCATCAGCTCCTATATCAAGTGGACCACAACAATCAATGCTGTCTTGATGATGCTCATATGATGTGCATGAATCATCTTGAACATCGAAATCATCTGCATTATTCCCAGAAATTTGACTGAAATGTTTATGTTCAGGATCACCAGCACGATCACCATGATAAATCCCAACTTGTGCTCCTGAAAAATCATCTACATCCCCCTCATACTCCTCATCAGTTGCAACTTTATGGACAACATTATCAACACCATCTTGAGAAGCAACAACTTCATCCTCATCCTCAACATATTCATTGCAATTCTCTGTATGGTCCTCTTGACAATAAGCGGAGGAATCTTGACCAGCCAGGGATTCCACTGCAGAATTCTCATCGTTCTCTATTGCTTCACCCTCAATTCCTTGCCATTCATCATCATCACTATCAATATTTAGTGGGTCAAACCTGTTCTGCTCAGCACGTTTCCGGAGCATGAATACATTGAAATAATAATTGACAAGGTCTTTTGTTGTTCGGGAAGGAAATGTCACCGACAGATTGTCCCAAAAGTTTCTGCCTAACGATACAGGATTAGATAAGACAACCTCATGGAAGATTTGCTCTTCCTCGACAGTCCATTTATTTGCAACCACTTCTCCCATATCACAGAACCCCAACCCCTCAAATATCTCTTCCCCAAGGTTTTCCCTAAGTTTCAGCCTAGCTTCTGAGACATGTTGTTTTATGCATCTGATAGAACCTGCATCGGGGCACCCACAGTCACCTTTGGTGGCTTCATAACAATAATTTGCAGGTACTTCCAGTTCAGGCATGGGAAGGACACAAGTGCCCATCAGATTCTCCTCATAACAACCATCAATTATAACACCTGGGCTAGATGACTGTGCATGTGCAACTTGAAGGTTAGACTCATCTAGCTGGTTCAGGGAGGTGCTTGAACCCTGTGAGCCCCACTCCGGAACATTAGCTTGATGCTCTGGTCCAATTGAAACCGACTTCCGAAAAGGATAATCAAGAGATGAGCAGGCCTCATCAGGGTCAAGTAAAGGCCTAAGCTGGTGGCCATCGTCAAAATATTCTGGGAAGAATGATAAATTATCTGCTTCAAGAATCCCATTGCTGATCCACAAAAACTGCGGAAAACAACCATTGTCACCAGTTTCAAACTCCTTGCTGGTTCCATTTGAATATTCAGTGACCAAGTCACTTGCAGACCTCCCTACATCTTGACACTCTCTGTAAGTGTCATCACCTTCATCATCATGTTGAAAGCAAGTCAGATATATAAACTAGGAAACTCCATGAAAGAATAAAAATATGGCATGTGATTATGGGAACACATGAAAGTGATTTAACAAACACAAAAATGAGTTTTTTAATCCCTATATGATCTGTAAAACTAGAATGTAAGCATCTTCCAGCGAATTTGTAAATTTGTAGACTTCTAATATGCAAAAAATATGACAGATAAGGTCCAGAATGAATTTGTTGCCCAGAATTATCATAACCATAGCAAGCATATAACAGCAGTCATCATGAAAAATCCACCAATAGACTCTTACAAAGTCAATGGTATAATGATTGATTATCCAAAATCTGCATCCTATAAAAGCAAGAATTTCATCCATAAGGTCCTTTTCAGTATCAAATCATCAGATTGGGCAGGCTAGATGAATAGGGAAAGAGACTCAAAAGTAATTTACTCCACAGTCCGCATTGTAAGAAGGTTCCGAGTACAAAGAATACTCATAAGTGACAGACACTACCAACAGTCCATTACCTGAAACTAGATGTTTCTGGTGAGCATTGTCAAGTGGAAATATAGGAGCAAACTGATCAATATGCTCCATTTGCCTGGGGTGCTTACAAGCAACCTCATATGAATTATCATCAGCAAAAGCACGTTTCTGAATCATTTTAATTTTGGCTGCATATCAGAATTATCTTTTATCGTATTAGCAACACGTAGAAACAAAGCAAAGATTCAAAGAAACAAGTGCTTTCAATAAACTACCATGCAGCAAAATGGTTTCTTAGCATCGAGAATCCCCTGATTATGACATAAGCAGCCTAGAAGGGATAATTTTCTTACTACTTTCTATTACATTTCTGAAAAGTTCAGGGTAGAAAGGTAAGATTCCTATGACATAACAGACAAGAAGGGGCTGAGTGGAAAAAACCCAAATTAAGAAAGGGACGGCACTAGCAGTCGAAGAATTTTGTGCATTTGCGAATTTTGGCATCCAAAATACTAATAAAAATGGTCAACCAAAGGGATACTTTTATGCATTTGGGAATTTTAGTATCCACAGTACTAATAAAAATGGTCAACCTATACCCTAAATATGTAGCCATTAAGAGTTCACTATACAAACTTCATTTCTAAATATTAATCCACCATTTTTTTCTCACACCCCATAAATTCCTTTTATAATTAATTAATTATGTTGGGTGCCTTGCCGTCTTTCGTTTTCTTTTATTTTATTAGAAAAAAAATAACAGATCAACAAAACCGTTTATGATTAAATTTATTACTTAAAAAGTAATCAACATTGAATAAGCTTGAGAAGCTTGATCTTACCGTAAAAATTGGTCTTTGAGCAGTAGATAATGTCACGTGATTGATGAATTTGAAAAACAAATCAAAATTTCCAAAAATCCTAATTCACAAATAAAAAATTATAGATCCCTAATTTTCTAGTATCGGAATAGCATTAATTTACAAACGAAAAAAATCCAAACAAGGGACAGATATGAACCAAGTTGAATCGAACAAAAAACCGATAGAAATTAAGAGATTCTAAGAGGCGCAAAGTTTCAAAATTAAAAAAAAAAAAACCGAAAAATTCAAGTGACCCAGATAAATTTAGGAAAAGAAATACAAATATACAAGCTTAAATTTAAAGATCGAACAAAACCCACCTTTGAAATTAAAGAGAGTCCAAGAAACCCTAACCCTAGAAATGAATCTAGAACACGGCAAGGGGTAAAAAAAGGTTCGATCGATGGAGAGGTAAAATAATAGAAGGAACAAGAGATCGAATTTAATAACAGATGAAGAGAAATAGAGAAATTGGAGATTGAATTGATCGAAGATTTAAGATCGAAAATTGATAAAGTTAGGCACGATTTATAGGAAATTTAGGGTGTGTTAGGTGATCCGAGGATAGGGCCTTCGAGGGTTTCACATTTAGAAGAAGGAAAATACTAAATGATGAAAGAATCAGTACAGGATTTACAGAAATTACCACGTGAGGATTCATGGATCTCGAAGGACAGATCGGGAAAACGACTTGTATGATGATTATGATATAAAGAAGTTTAGGAAAAGTAGTATTTTGACACGTGGAACATTGTTGACTGGGAGGTAAGGTTGAGTGTTAATTTAGCACGTGGAAATTATCTTGTCTTTTGTTGGATGGCGTGGTAAGGTGTGTTTGGTTAGTAATGAGAAAATGGTTTCCGTTAGCTCGATTATTTATCTCGAACTTTTTCAACTCTATCTCTAAGATCTAGCTCAGCCTTTAAGTTAGATTATTTCTACGAAATCCATCATCTACATGAAGATTCTAAGATCCCACTCACAGACATTCCCCTAGTTAATCCTTATAGAATATTAGAAAAAAAAAACTCTACTTTTATTTTAAAAAAAACTCTTAAAACCATAGTTTTTAAACCCGGTCAGGTCCAAGACCAGGGTTCCGGGTTTTGACAGGGTCAATCCCTATTTTAAAAAAATTCAAAACAACGTCGTTTTAGCAACAAAAAAACAAAGTCAACTAGTTGCAACTGGGTTTTGTCGGGTCGGCCATGTCACACCGGGTCATGACTTTTCCTATTTTTTTCAACCTGACCTAGTTGCAGTCCTGAATTGACCCGTCGGGTCGGGCCGGGTTTCAAAACTATGCTTAAAACCTTAGTAAGACCTAGATCTCCTCCTGTAAAGGAATTGTTCAAGCTTCATGATTTGACAAACATCCACTACACCATTAAACAGTTTTACCAACGAACTAATTACCGACGGTCTCAAGGACGGAACACGTCCGTCGGTATACCAATCGTCGGTAACTCCCATTTTCATCGCTAAGTCTGTCGTAAATAAAAAAACCCACCGACAGAACACTGGCGGTCTTACAGACGGATATGCGCGTGCCAAAAAAAACGTTTCCCCGGGAACATTACCGGCGGACTAAATCCGCCTGCAATTTCAACGGTAATTACCGACAGCATATCCGTCGGTAATTATGGCATGGCTGGTAATTGTTTGCCAACCCTCTGTGAAATACCGATGGATATTATATGTCGGTAAATCCATCTGTATTTAATCACCGACAGAATCTATCCGTCGGTAATTATGACATGGCTGGTAATTGTTTGGCAACTCTCTGTGAAATACCGAAGGAAATTATCCGTCGGTAAAGCCGTCGGTATGTATTTAAAATATATATAAAAAATAATAATTTATTAATAGTAAAAAACCTTAATAAACAAATAAAAATGGATTAAACATTAAAAATATAAAAGTAATGTTAAATAATATGCATTACAAATTTAATGTGTTTAAAAAATAAAATTAAACTAGAATAGCGGCGGAGCTGGAGGAGGAGGAGGAGGAGGAGGCTGGTTATTCCCAGGACCATACGGCTAAAAAGAAGCTGCACAAGTATCGTCACCCATCTTTGATCTCATCTCCATAACTATTTGACGGAGCTCATCATAATTCGTCGAGAGTTGTTGATATTGTTGTTTCAACACAATGAACTCCTCATACTGGGTGTTCGATACTGATGGAGAGCTTCCAACAATTGAGACACTACGAGCCGAACGCAAGTTTTCAGCCGTAGTGTTGGAGAGCCCGTAGACCTGATTTTTATCGTGTCCACCAGATGATCCCGCCTTCATCCACAAATCTGGATCGAAATCTAGATAGGTCGATGGATTGTCCCCATATCTCTCCCTCAACCGGCTATTATAGGTCTCCTGAAAATTCCGTCGGTAAAAAAATCATCAAATGCAATTCAAGATGCAATTCAAGAAAATAATAACTTACAAAATAAAATGAATGAATGAACATACCACGAAGTGCTGAGCACGATTGTCTGTTGCACCCCCTTTTAGCAGTCTTGACTCCGCACATGAGTCTCTACAAACAGCTTCATTGGACTCGGTTCACGTCCAAGAGACACAGCCTGTAACGAAAAAATAGGTTGAAAGTTAAATATATTACAAGGAACGACAAATTAATTAATAATATATTTCATTAAAATTAATCTTACCATCCGCTTTGCATGTGTGCTGAATGGGACGGATCCGCCAGTATGCGTGGTCACCGAACCATGAATTTGCCGGTTCTGATTGTCGGCGCTGGACTGTGAGCGCCGTGAGAACCGCTCTGAGGTCACATGCTCAATATATGCCGTCCATATTTCCCCCGAGATGAATGGCGGTTTGAATTCCTGCCAAACCACCACCTCATTCCATCCTTCAAAACCGTTATCCCTCGCATGTCTTTTTGATTTTTTTTTGGTGTGATACCAAAAATCACGTAACCTACTTCCATAGTAACAAATTAGAATTTAAGACATAAAATTATAAAACAAAAATAAATATTATTTTCGATGTTACCTAGTTGCCGCGTGATTTTCCCAAACCCTCCTCACAACATTGTTGTCCGCCCTATCCCGCTCAAATTTTTTCTATGTATATAAATAATTCATATAAAATAAAAATAGTACAAGATATAAAATTATAAAAATTACTTATTAAAAATAAGTTGGAAATTAAAAATTAACACCGACCTGAAATCGCTTAAATCATGCATCGATATTAGGTTTCCACTCAGGATGTCTGGAAACCTGGCTCTATTGAAACAATGAAATCTCCATCGATGATTTAAACGCCAATGTTATAGTCCTTGCAGCCTCAATGTTTGTGAACCTGAAATTAAATAAAAGTAGTAATATTAATTAATTGTTCATAAATTATGTTATAAGTATATAAAAAAAAACTAAAACTTAAACAAACTTACATTGAGAGGTTATCCTTCCATTGTGCCTGGTATTTGCGGGTGAATTGACCCCGCTGTGAAGGCACACCGCTTCTGCGTTGTGAAACCGCGCTAGAAGAGGCAGCATCACAAGTTGGCATAGATTTCTCGTCGTGATCAGCACCTAAGGATACGTCCTCCTCACTGCTAGAAAAACTAACTGCAACCGTCTTCTGACGACGTGCTGTAGATTTCATTCTACGCATCTACACAAATTTATACGAATTATTACATAATTAACTTCTATTATTTAAAAAAAAATCGACAGAGTCTCCCCTATACTGAGGTGTCCCAAGTTATCGACAAAATCATATTACACTTCCAATTTTATTGCACATCCCGATCCAATCATCCTGGATCTCAACCCAACTCATCATCATCAACACAATATTTTATTCAATATGTTAAAGTTGTCGATATTTGTGCAGACGGACACGTGTCAAACATGCATGCGCTTCGCGATGTGCGTCATTCTGTCGGTAATGTCGTCGGTAAAGCTATCGGTGATTGTGGCACAATCCTGTAATTTTTTTGCAACTCTTTGTGAAGTACCGACTGGTTCTTGTCTGTCGGTAAAGCCGTCAGTGAAAGTGGCACAATCCCGTAAATTTTTTTCAACTCTTTGTGACATACTGACGGGTTATAGTCCGTCGGTATACCCATCAGTGAAACCGTAAATTTTTCTTTTTTTTATGTAACCCTGTCACAAAATCTTGAATTGCAATCTTACAGCACACACAACACAATAACAAGGGCTGACCATTAAAGAAGAATAAATATTTCATGTTTCAAATTATTACATTATAAAATAAAGCTTTATAACATGTTTAGTTAGTCAGAATTTTCATCTTCGTCCTCTATTGAATTGTTATCATCAGCTTCATCGCACTCTTCAATTTCGTTATCATCTTCTTCAACAATATTCTTTTTTCCACTAGTAGAGCTCAGAACAACATTTAACTCCTCTGCGTCAACATCAATAAGACAATCGTTGAAAACACGAAAATTCAAATTTTCTTCTTAGTCACTCGACGGAGCAACTCGGTATGGTTCAACCAACTCACTAGCTTGAAAGACTTCATATATCACACTTGTGTCTTCATTCTCATCCTGAACAACCTCGACACGACCCTTGGGTTTTGTTTTTAAAACGGATAATCAATCAACTCTTGATCGGTCCTTTCTAAAGGAAGGGGTATATGTGTAATAAACTTGTTGGCATTGCTTTGCGAAAACAAAGACGTCGTTTACGTTGCGGTGTCTAGCTTTTGAGTTGATTACAACGAGACCATAGTGAGGATCTACTCTGATTCCTCTGTCAGTTGTGTCATACCAATCGCATTTGAATAAAAACACTCTATTTTGCTCGTTAAGATATTGCAGTTCGATGACCTCTTCCAATCTACCGTAATAGTCAACTTCAAAATCACTAGAAGTCGATCCCTTAATACAAACACAGTTGTTGCATGTCTTTCTTCCATGCCCGTATTCTTCAGCATAAAAGACATATCCATTAACAAAATACCCGTTATAGCACTTGACTTTTTTTTCAGGGCCCAAGCATAGTAAAGACAGTGAAATTGCAGCACTACCTCCCATTTGATAAACCTAGCTTGTAAATTAAATACAACAATAATCAATAAACGAATATTATGTAACATTGACTACAATTAATTACATTGCAAGAGATAATGAGTTTGCGATAGGACTTACATGTGTTCTAAACCATGTGGCAAATTGTTCATCTTGTAATTGAAAGATCTGAGATTCGGTCAGCTATGAGTTATTGGACAGTAAGTATCATCGATGTTGCCTGCAAGGTTGTTCCAAATTATATGAGTGTATGGTATCACAAAATATAAATAGTACACTTTTGACGAAGTTTAAGTCGAACATCTACTTACTTAATAAAAGGTCTCAGCTCATCACAGTTAAATGGGACATAATTATGTGCTTGTCTGAACTCTATTTCAGACAAATATCTTCCCCTCACGACATTTTTAGGTGTGGGTCGTCCAGGATTGGAGAATATTGACAAGTTCCCACTTGAATGCACTTCACCACCATCATCATACCGTGGAACATGGTTTATCCTCGTTCTCAAATGAGGTTCAAAATAGTATGAGATAAATGTTGAGATCTCCTCAACAATATACGCCTCATATATTGACGCCTCAACATGCGCCTTGTTCTTAACCTTTTTTTAAGATTGAAGAAGTACCTGCATATATATATATATATATATAATTATCAAATTAAAAACATTAAAATAAAAATAAAAACATTTAATTATAAATTATATAGCTCATGTAATATCTAACCTCTCGAATGGATACATCCATTTGTACTGGACCGGTCCTCCAACTTTTACCTCAAACGGTAAATGTACGGGTAAATGCTCCATTGAGTCAAAAAATGATAGAGGGAATATCATCTCAAGTTTGTATACTGTCTCAACGATATTCTTTTCAAGCCTTTCAATGTAATCAACATTCAACTTGCTGGAGCATATATCTCTGAAGAAATGACTGATCTTTGTTAGTGCGCAACAAATCACGAAAAGCTAATGGGATGAGTGTTTGCATAAACACATGACAGTCACAACTCTTCATTCTATATAATATGCATTCCTTCGTATTAACCAGCATTGATATGTTCGAGGCATGTCCATCGGGGAAACGCAGACTTTTAAGCCATTTTTAGACTAGTAGTTGTGCGTTTTTCTCTAGCACGAAGCTTGCTCTTGGTTTTACGACCCGTGACTCATCATAAACCAACTCCATATTTTTACGGTTACAGTATAAAGCTATATCCAATCTAGCCTTGATGTTGTCCTTTGTCTTCCCCTTCACATCCATGACGGTGTTGAAAATGTTCTC
>Ga0325400_1006596_pt1 | contig 11050 bp, 8 predicted proteins | sample PopdelMetagenome_2_FD_205662 | JGI IMG/M metagenome (GOLD analysis project Ga0325400, IMG submission 205662) | Populus deltoides microbial communities from Bellville, Georgia, United States - Xylem-PdKOR-R1 | ecosystem: Host-associated > Plants > Phyllosphere > Stem > Wood/Secondary xylem...
GATCCCGGTCTTGCCGGGTTATTTATTACTTCGACATTCCTGCACTTGGAAGAAGACATCAATCTTTTGATCGTGTTATCTATAACCCTTAATCTTAGATGGGTTCTTGAAATTTTAGTTTCTCTCTTGATTTGCAAAAATGGATACAAAATCTCCCCCTTTTCTTTCCTTACAATTGCTATAGATTTTTTGTGAGAAAAGGAGTATTTATGCTTTATAATTATTCTTATTTGCTTTTAAACCTCATTTTCTTTAAGTGTATCATTTTTTGCCCCCACATCTTTTTTTCTTCTTATGATTAAGTTATACCTCTTTTCTTTTCTTATAATTTCACCTCATAATTTTTAGTTTAGTTTATTTTCTTTAATTTAATCCAGCCTTGATTTTTTTTTCTCGGGGTTTACACCTTTTCATTCATAATAACAACTTAAATAACAATACAATTAACCAACAGTCCACTACTTACGGAAATTAAGCAATAACTAACAGCCCATAATTAATAACTACTGCGTAAAAGACTCTAATGTGTTAACAACCAAATAACTAACTGCAGATCCTAGACATATTGAATACCCAAAGACTCGGGCAACATTACAGCCCCACTTTTCCAAGACCTTACGTCCATATCACCTAAGGTCACATCCTCCTATCAGACCCATGACATTGCCCCCAATAATCCCAAATCAATCAGATCCATTTTAACCAAAAACAAACCCTAAATAATTTATAAACAAAATAAAACAAGGTAAGTATTACTAAACATTCCAGCCTTGAGGCAACCAGAAATAACCTCAACAAATCAAGATTTTGGACCTAGTGTGCCTAAAATCTGTCATCGCTAAGACACTCTGCAAAAAAATCATAATAATAATAAGAAAATTAATCGAAAGCAATAATGAAACTACAGATTTTAAACTAATAATAATAGTTGCAGTAGAATGCTTATAGATTTTGATGGCTCCAGAACTGAAGCCATCCTTATAGGCTCCTCCAATAGCAAATGATGTGAATGCATCCTTCTTTCCAAGTTATTAATCACCATTACATTCTCTTTTAATTATTAAAGACAAACAAAGATGACTCCCAAGGACGGGAGGATTTGTGTTGTTTTCTAAACCTACTAAAGTCGCAATAACAATATAAACAATAGACCCACAATGCTTCAGACAGTAAATTTTTTAAAAAAGAATTTTTAAACTTGTAAATTATTTTTATAAAAAATTGTATAAATCAAAAAAATAATATAAACATTTAATCAAATAAATTGATAATTATTTATATAAATAAATAAATAAATAAAAAGTTGTTAATAATAACAAAAAAAACTGAAAATGAGAAAATAAAGTAGGCCAAGATATTTAATACGAGTCATTTAACCAATTGTGTTTAATGAATTTATTTATAAAAATCAATTGTAACAGAAATTGACACACACATATAATTTATTGAATAAAATAAAAGGAAAACAATTATATTCAAGGTTGCTCATATTAAAAATATTTTTTAAAAAAATATATATTTTTAAAAATAAGTTTAATCTATATAAGATATAAAAAAAATAAATTATAGATAAATCATATTAAGCTCATAAAAAAATTAAACACACTCAATATAATAATAATAATAATAATAATAATAATAATAATAATAAATTATTGTTTTAAAAAGGCTAAATAAGCCAAATAACTCACAAAGAAGTGGTATTAATCAAAACATAAATGTAAAAATTATTTTTAAAAATATATATAAAATAGTTCTTTTAAAAAATTGTATATATAAAAAAAGAAAAGAATGGTGTCAGGTATTGTGGGCCTGGTAAGTCAGGCATTATGGGCATGGTGAGTTAAGCCTAGCACATGGCCGATAAAGAAAGGATTGCACGCAGACCTACAAGTCTAGTCTCATGCGCACAGGGTTTTTTTTTTCTAAAGTTAATGGGGCGAACAATTCGTTCTTTGCCAAAAACAAATGACGATGCGTCATCTATAATTTCCTAGAATCCGGCCATTGTGGTGGCCGGAAAAACAGGGTTCTTGTTTTTTCAACCCACTTTTAACCCAAAACACCAAGGAAATACTCTTAAAACCTTGTCTAACCAATATATGGCCTCCCAAAACACAAAAAACCACCCCAAAACCCATATTCAACCTGAAACAAAAAATTTTCTAAAGCTCATATCTATTTTTATTTTAGGTGTTTTCAAGGTAAGAAAACACTTAATCTTAACACCCTTCATCATATGGAACCATTTGACACAAAATCGACCTGTTTTAGTGGTTGAAATCGTTGTCAATGACAATTTTTTCTTTTTAAGCCGGAATTCAGCAAACCCCTCTCTTTTCCACTGAAAAAAAGACTGAAAAAAAATAAAGTATGATATCAAAATGTAATATTTAAAAATCATAAGGATCGATTACCTAATAGTTTTAAAAGATAGAGGACTAAAATGAACAAAAGTAATATTTAAAAATCATAAGGATCGATTACCTAATAGTTTTAAAAGATAGAGGACTAAAATGAACTTTTCAAACATATTACAGAGCTAACACCCATTTACCTGTATTTTTCACTTAAGCCCGCTTCCTTTCAATTCAACCCTCACCCAAAAAAATGCAATTAGGCTCCAATTTGTGCTAAAAAAAGGCTCAATTGTGTAAAAGAAAAGTTTGAAGATCAAATTGAAAATTTTCAAAATTTTCACTTTTAACATTCACAGTAAAATGTGAGAGGATGAACAATAAAATGGCTATAGTAAAAAACGTCACATGCTTTATAGTTTCTTATAACATATGCCTCTCCTGTTCTACCAAGCACCTCTAATAAACTATGTTTTGTTTTCTTACAATAAACACAAACCTCGTAGTAGTCCCCCTTAACTTTTCATTTCTTTCATTTGGTTATTGTCGACAAATTACTTATATCTGCTTAGTGTCCTAGTATTGAATGGACTGAAGGAATAGAAACAGTTTGGTTAGAGGATAAAAACAAAGACATAAAATAAATATCATTGATATTATCTTAAAGTGAATTTTTATTTTTGAAAAATAGAAGGTAGAGAAGACATGTCCATTTTGTTTTTATTATCTACATCTCTCATGTCTTAAGAAAGTAATCAAATGTTATCTTAGAGATGACATTTTAACTTTTTCATGCATTCAACAAATCTTATTATATGAGAAAATCATTATTCCCCTTTTTATTTAAACATTTGTAACTTTATTATTCCTTTATTTGTGTTTTTTTTACCTAACTAACAATAGTTAAGCATTTAATGTAGGATAATTACTGTTAATGTTTTCTTCAATTATTTTAGAAGAAGATATGATTCATTAGGGAAATTTATTGGATGGGGGATTCAAATGATAAATTTGGTAGTTTGGAGGCTAGATTAATATTTTATATATTGTTGGGGATTGTTATAAGGTTTGCCTTGGTTTGCCTTTATTATTATTATTATTATTAGGGTAAATTATAGTTCGCATTCTGTTGTTTAGTCAACTTTTTACTTTGTTTCTATTCTTTCAGAATTTATAATCTATAACCTGGAGTTTACAAGTTCATAATAATATACATCATCACTCCGACACGTCAAAAAAAGTCAACAAAAATATTTGGATTATTTGTAGGATTGTTATTATATTCAATTTAATGACTAAAGAGCTTATGTTGCGTGAAAATAACAAAAAACACCATTAAAGTTATCATTGCTTATTTTCTAAGAAACTAATCGTTGTGCATTGCATTAGAAAATATCATCCTTAAATATTTTTAACTATTTTTCTTTTTTTTTCTTATCATTTCCAACCACAAATACAATCAAATTCTTCATAGTGTTTTTACACACTATTCTCTTAACTAAGTAACCATTTTCAACAATTAAAAATTCTAACAACATTATAACACAAACACATCATTTGAGCAAAAATACCTGTTAAAATTTCATCGAACACACCTAAGAAAATTTCATCACACAACCAAAAATTCAACATAAAAGTACAGAAAAAATATAGTAAAAAATTCCCTCACAAACACTACCCAAAAATCCAAAACACACACTACCCAACAACAAACATACACTACCAAGTGTTTTAGCACAACAAGCACACACATTATCAACATATCATCATCTCCATCAATTTATAATAGCATACAATCTTGTACCAACTCAAATAAAGTAAAGTTCAAGAATGAAAAGCGCATGAACTATAGAAAAAAAGTAGCTGTCAAGATATCGAAAACCAAAGCTAGTAAAAAATAAGTTTATTTTATAGATGTGATTATGGGTCATACAACAATACTTTTATTGATTAGTGTAAACCTACAAATAAATTTGAATTAACTAGGGGGGAGTTAATGATGTTGAGGGGATATTAGATGAAGTAAATACAATGAAAGATAAATTACGTAGAGGTTGGATTAATAATAGCAATATGAAGGCAAGTTTGCAATTGTAAAGTTATTATTGGAAGTTAATTTAGTGTATATAATATCAATGTTTTTAACTGTTAACACCAATATTTTAACACAAATAAAATAAAATAGAATTATCTCTACTAGTATTTTCTAGTAAACAAAATACAAAAAACATTAATATCAAATATAGCAAAACAAAGCATTGACTAACATTTTAAAACAAAGATCCATAATATTTTCTGTTTGCTTGAAATAGTTAAAACAAACTCATGAAGATCCATGATATTTATGTTCTTGTTGCTTTAAATGGTTAAAACAAACTCATGTTGCTCAAAATCACCATTCATCTACATTCTTGAATCATTATAGCTAGTTTGGTAAAGTGTTGAGAATCCTTACTAGCACCAACTTGAAATTTCAAAGAACATTGATTACTAATACAACTTTAATTACACTAACATAACTATCATGCATATTTATAACACTAACTTATGTTTATGTTAAGGGTTGAGAGGAGACACCACTTTTATTATTCTGCCAATACCACTAAAACCCTTGGTAACACCTCTGAACTCCCTACTAACACCTCTAGATCCCTTGCCATCACCATCAAATCCTTTATCACCACTGCCATTTGTAAGTTATGCAACACTATCTCTCTACCATGTTCTGGAATTATGGCCATATTGTTTATAAATGTTACATCTATGTGTGAAAGCCATTTTTCTTATACTACCAAGCTGATCTAAAACCTATAAATTGCGATGTAATTGATCTTTTTTTTCTTCTCATTTTATATTAGATTGGAAAGGTTATTACACATAATGTATTTCTCAGTAATTACCTTATATATCCTACATCCATCTATATGAAGAAGAAATCATGTAAAGAAGAGGATTCTTATTTATACAAATAGTATTTCGAACTTGGAACGAGCATAAATAAATTAATGATACTTTTTATCCTTTAAGTTGTTCTACTAAATCAACTGCTCAAGACTTTGGTCTCTACCCTATATATCTTTTATTATATTCATATATTCTTTTTTAGTCTACCTACACTCCTTTTAAAGTTTGGAGGTAGAACAATTATATCTCCTTCTTTAGATTGTATATAAACTTTTAGTAATAGGTACACCACCTTAGTGTATGTCTTTCTATGTGTTTTAACAATGTAATACTTATGACAAAAATTCTCTAATTTTATTCTCTTATGAATAGACCATATGTCTTTATGGTATGTTAGACATAATCCATTCACCACATGAGCATTTGTTTTAGCCATATCAATATAAATTTTGGTTTGGCCTTCAGAGACTTTATATTCATTAGAATTTGTTGCAAGTATTTTTATATTTCTTTACTTCTCAACACAACAACTTTCTAATATAGGGTGTAGTCTTTGTTTCCTAACTTACAACCTTAGTAAATTTATCTCGAAACCTAGACATAAGTTTCAACCTAATATTCACTAGTAACATAATAATTGGCATACTCTTATTTTTCAATCCAACTATTGAATGACTTGGTTAAACTGCTAGTTATATTTTTAACCTTAACTTTGGCATTAAACAAATACCTAGCCCAAGTCTTATAAGGGATGTTATTCAACCAATTTAAAACTCCAGTATCAATATCTCTCATATGGATAATGTAATTGAGATTTGTATAAGCTTTTAAGGTGTCTTAAAATCTATTTTCCATTTCAAACCATGAGATCTTTCTTTTTTAGATTGGCATATATATGCCATGAACAATGTTTGTATGTTACATTGGGGAAAATTTCAGCAACAACTTCTGGTAGACTTTACAAAAAAAAAAAAGGAAAATATTTACAATTAAAGGGGAAAAAAAAGGTAAAACAAATGCAAGAGTTACATAAAACAAAATATAAACTGAAATATACCTTGTGTCTATCAGACATAATGAAAAATAACCTCTAATGTATTCCATTCTTGAAGGACCCATATAGAGCATACAAGAATCATTGTCATGTGTTGTTGTTTTCAAACCCAACAATTATATAAGCAATAAAAAAACAATCCATTATTTTCATCCAAACCTATTACCGATAATAAGACATCTCCATATAGACCATTAAGATGACATCAATCAATCCTAATGAATTTTCGATAACCGTTAACAAGGTTATCCTTTATATCTTCTAAACTATATAAACTCGTTGAAATGTTCTTGGTGAATGAGCATCTAAATTGAAATTAGGGTCATACCCTAAAAAAATCAAAACTCGGATTATATTGTTCCAACAACTAGATATATCTTGGGAGTCCTTTAAAATACTATTTGTGGCTTCCTTCAACAAAGTATTTTGCATTTGTCCTAGCTCTTCAAATTTGTAATCCTAAATTTATCATCCAAAATTATTTCAAGGGCTTTATTTGAGATGTTTAGTTTGACATTGATTATTAGTAGCAACATCTTTGTTATCCATGTTGAACTAACAACTATTATATATGTAGATCAAATGCAAATATGATTATCTCTCAATAACTTTACAATGAATCTTGTGCTACTATACCAGGGAAATATATATCCTCCATAAACAACCATCACCTATACATATGACTTTAACCTTCTCTTTTTTATTGATATATTTTTTCAAATAATATCTTCGATCCACTTTATATTTTTTCAAAACATTAGAGTTGTAGACATTAATTAAAATTTGGCACTCTTCAAACTTATTGATCCATTAATTGTAATCTTAAATCTCTTACATCTAAAACCAATTGTTGAATCAACATTCTTCTACCTTATTGATCCATTAATTGTAATCTTAAATCTCTTACATCTAAAACCAATTGTTGAATCAACATTCTTCTACTTCTACTTTTTTCTCCCTCTTATATATTTCTCATCCTTATTACCACTTTTAAATGTTTCACTAACTTCAATATCAATATCATCATCATTATCACTACTTAAATTTTATTAATTCTTAAAATTAGAGGCACCATCTAATATTTAACCAACATCACCATGTAATCAATCAGTCCACTCATGTTCAGTTTTTTAGTTTTGTTAAAAAAATTCAAATCCTTCCTAATCAAAAGGAATATAGTCATCATCATCTTACTTATATTCATTAATAACCTTCTTTATTTACACCAAAAGTACCAACAAACCCTATCATTTCCAACATTAACACCTAAATTACACATATTAGCACTAGACTTACCAATGCAAAACTTATCATCTACATCAAGACCTTCTTTCTCAGTAAGTAGTACTACTTTAATGTTTCTATCAACATCATTATATGCTGCAAAATATTTAGTTTCAGGTGGCTTGTCATTATTAGGTTTGTCTGGATAACACATTAGCATTCTTAATGTTAAAGGAGTAGTAGTATGATCAAAATTAATATATAGATGAATCTCCTCCACCTTCATGCATATTAAATACTTGCAACATCTATGCATCAATAAAAGTTGGGCTCTCTACGTTATCCATTATATGAAAGTCATTTAAGTCTATGTCAAATACTTACTTGCACATAAATAATATGTTTATATAAGATATAATGATAGTTGTAACTTCTTTTGATATATGAAGAATTGTCATGATAAGCAAAGATATTTGACATTTTATATCTTGCATGATGTATAATACAATATTGAATACATGTTAAACAATATTTATATAAAGGTTAAACGTTAATTAAGCATGCTTTCATCTAAGAAATTAAAAGTAGGGTTGTGTAAATAGTGACCCATAAACTTTAGTTGGAGTTTTTTTGGCTGCCTAATGAGGTTAAATAATGGTTAAAAGAAGTTAGTTGATAGATTAAACACAAATTAAACATGTTATAAGCAAATAAATTAAAATTAGGGTTCTGTTAACACTAATTGGTAAGGTTCACTTTTGGGTTTTTTTTTTTTTTAAAGATTTCTAATAAAACATGCCTAATTAGGTTAAACAATAATTAAACAAACTTAATAGAAAGGGTTCAATTAACAAACTACATATGTTATAAGTAAAGATTAAAAAAATTAGGGTTCAATTAATTGTAACCCTAAATTTTTAATTTTTAGTTTCTGTATGGTTTTTAAAAAAAAATTATTGCTTTTTCTCTAGTAAAAACATATATGAGATTTTGAATATTATCAATTGAACAAAAATATTGAATTTTTAAAGTAATTTTAGCTTTGGGATTTATGTTTTTGCAATAAGAAATTTGGGATTTGTTAGTTACACCAAGGAGAAACAATCTATATTCTAATTAATGGATGATTTTTAAGAACAAGAAACGCATTATCAATGATTTTCAAAATCTCAATTAAAAATATACATGCATGTTGTTGAGTGCTAGCCAATAAGCATGATAGATTCTAACAGTGCAACGTGAGAAGAGGCAAGATTTTATGTATAAAAAGAAGAAATCGTGCAAGAACTGATTAAAAAAAAATTGATTTTGTGTCAAATTTGGTTTAGATTGTCGGGTTTTAGGAAAGAATAGTGTTTGAAAGAGAGAGAAATCATGAATCAAAAGGAGAGAAAATTCAAAATCTTATTTGGTCCAATTTCAAATATAATATATAAGGATAATTTGATCTTTTTTGTATGATTTAAAATTTTGGTTCAACCTAGAATATAAACTATAATCTCTAAGAAAATAAAGATAAATTGAAAAATTAACTAAACCATAGAATGTAAAGACTTTACCATCATCATCATCATCATCATCATCATCATCATCATCATCATCATCATTAGGGATAATTACACTAAACATCCTATAATTTATTCCTCTTTTTTTAGCTTTGCCTTCGTTATCTTGAAAATTACACTTTACATTCTGAGTCAAACTAAATTTTTAAATTGAATAAAAAGACCAAAATATCCTTATATATAATATATTAAAAACATCACAAATAACAAATTATTTAAATAAGATTTCTCTCTCTTCAAACATGACTTCTCTTTTCTCTCCATAAAAATACAAAATCAACAAAAATCAAAATCTGGGTTTTGATGGATTATTTACTAAGAAATGTTTCAACATATTCTACTAAAAGTAATCTTTGTAATGAAGATGATATCTTCGCCCAAACATCCACAACTAGGTCTTATATTCTCTCTAATAAACACTAAAGAAATGGGTTGTTTTTGTTGTGGTCACCACATATAGCCATGACACTGCTCACTATTGACCAACCCTTATTCATCAACCAACCAACCTGACACTAATAGATCACCACCAACCAATAAGCCTAACACTATCATATCACCACCACCTACAACCATGCCACCATTCATAAATAGTAGCCACCCACTGCCAACCAACCCATCTTTATTAACCGACTAGCCTGACACTAACAAATCATCTCATATTGAATCAATGTAATAGCCCAACCAACCAATCTGCCCAAATTAAACCAACCTAGTAGCCCCTTTTTATCTTCCTCTATCTCTCACTCAATCAACACAACCGTCATAAACTCAACCCTAGTCCCCACAACAACAATCAACATATGTCTAATAACATACCAATCTTCTCCTTTCTTTATCACCAACACTAACAAACATAAGTGATGCAACTATATTATTCGATAGTTTCACCCACATTTCACTAGTGTTTTGCCTATGTTTCATATATAAAATGCCTTGATATTCTTTGTTTTATGTTTTGAATGCACTTTTGGATAAAAGATGCAAAACTGAGTAAAATTGAGATAATTGGCAGATTTGACTTTCAGTCGACGTTTTGTGTAGAGTGTGAGCTCTAGAGGTTGAAATGAAGTGATTCCAGTGGAATTAAAAAGCTAACATCCACACCTTTCTGGGCATCTAAGACAAGAAAATAAAATAAGAAAGAGCATGGAAATCACAGCCTTCAAAGTCAAATCTCGCAATCTGCTAGTGTTGACCTTTGGCAATTCCGACTTGAATATCTGAAGCTACAGAACTCTAATTGATACAAACTCAATTGTTTTGTATTACTGACTCAAATTTCTATAAACGCTCCAAATTTCAGCCAAAAAGGATGTCATATGAGGGAGATATGATTTTTCAAATATGACAACTGAATTCTACCAACAAACAGGTTTCGTGAAAAACGAGTCCAAATTACGTTACGAAGGATCAAAACCGATATCCAAGTTTTTCTTTCAGCAATTTAGCTCCTCTAAGTCAAAGCTTGAAGATTTCATGCAAGGCTATTTCTTTTTTTTTAGGAAAATAGTTATTGAAGTATTTAAATGTAAACACTCTACTTAAGGGAGGACTATTTTGTAAAATAGAGACTAGGGTTTTCTAGGATATAAAAAGAATGAGAGAAGAGAAGGGGGCAGCCAGCCAAGAAGAGAAAAACACCCCCTTCCTCTAAGAAACCCGAAATCATGCATTCTTCCTTCTTTTTTATTAGTTTTTCAACAAACATGCAAGGCTAAACACTTTTTCTTGGTTGCAAGGACATGGAAACCTTCAGATTTAAAGAACTGTGAGATTTATTTTACCTTTTCTTTTCAGTTTATATGATGAATTTGTTCGTTCTCCTATGCTTATTTTTCCTATGATTGTTTATTTTAATTGCTAGAGCGGACTCTAAGTTATTATTGTAGACAATCTATTGCTAAGTTTGATATCAAAACCGGAGTTGTGGTATATGAACTTGT
>Ga0325400_1006597_pt1 | contig 11050 bp, 13 predicted proteins | sample PopdelMetagenome_2_FD_205662 | JGI IMG/M metagenome (GOLD analysis project Ga0325400, IMG submission 205662) | Populus deltoides microbial communities from Bellville, Georgia, United States - Xylem-PdKOR-R1 | ecosystem: Host-associated > Plants > Phyllosphere > Stem > Wood/Secondary xylem...
CGCGAAGATGATTGGTGTCGCTGCAAAGAAGTACGGATTCATGGCGACCGACAAGGCCGGATCGGTGGCCGTCATCGCCGAGTCCGGCCGCCCGTTCGCACAGGCAACGGACGGCCCGAACCCTTGGGACGCAATCCTCAACGGAACCCCGCATTACTCAGTGATGCGTGGCTTCCCCTTCGATCAGTGCGAAGTTCTGCCTCTGGACTACGGGAAACCCGCGTGAAACCCCACCCTTCTCCCAGCAACGCCCGAGAGCAGGAGCCCCAGCGATGACCGTCACCATCACACCGAGCGCGCCGACGATCGGCACCGGCTCGGTCCTCTACGTGCCCTTCGACGCCTGGCAGCCTGGGGACTTCATCCAGGCCATCATCATTTCCGACTCCGACGCCACCCCGTTCAGCAGCGGCTGGACGAAGGTCATGGACCTCCCCGGCGAGGCCGAGGTGTTCCAGCGCACCGCTTCCACGGCCGGTTCCAACGGCAGTGCGCGGTTCAACCTGGCCGTCTCCGGAGACTTCCTGGCCTGGGCCGAGGTAGTGCACGTCGAGGCCACTCCGGGCCCTAGCGAGCCTGGCGGGGGTTCGACCGACCCCCGCCAGGGGCTAATCCTGGGCGTCGACAAGCCGGCCTCGGCGACGACCGGTGTCCCCGCGGGAACCGTCCTGACCCCCGTCACCGCGCACACCCCGGTCTCCGGCGCCGAGTACAGCGACCTGGACATCCTCGTCGACGTGAACCTCGCCGGGACGACCGGCGTGAAGTACCGCCGCTGCCGACTCCGCGGGAACTCCGGCGCCGGCGGGTCCGGCGCGGGGCTCGTCCGAGCCACCGGAAACCACGGCGGCGGGCACGTCTTCGAGGACTGCACCTTCGACCCGCAGACCCCGCACCACAACCGCGACGGGATCCGCGGCTGGGGTTTCACCCTCCGCCGCTGCGACATCTCTGGAGTCGTCGACGGCGTGTCCGTCTTCAACACCAGCACCCCCAGCTCGAACTGCGCCGTGACCATCGAGCAGTGCTGGATCCACGACCAGGCCTACTGGCCGAATCCCCCGGACACCAACCACTCCGATGGGTCGCACTGCGACGGCGTCCAGTGGCAGGGATCCCCGGGCCTCGTCGTCCGAGGAAACCTCATCTCCGGGGTCCTCCGCACGGCCTCGCAGCCCGGGCAGTTCGGGACGAAGCACACGAACTCCTGCATGATGATCAAGCCCGACGCCGGGCCCATCGGGTCCGCCGTCATCGAGGGAAACTGGTTCTACGGCGCCAACATCGGGATCAACATCAACCACGACGCACCCGACCGGTACATCAGCAACCTCGGGACGTTGACCGGCAACCGCTTCGACCACGACCAGCGCGGCCAAGGCGGAGGCGGGAACGACACCTGGACCGTCCTGAAACCCACCTCCACGGCGGGCACGTTCACGGGCAACGTCTACGAGGACAACGGCGCGGCCGTCAGGATCCGAACCCAGTGAGCCCACGTCAGCGCATCGAGCTCGGCGGCTACTACGGCCTCGCCGCCCTCCTCCTGGCCATCGACCTCGTCGGGGCCCTGTACCTCATCCAGACCCCCACCGGCGTGTTCCGCTCGAGCCCCGTGTGGGACGGCGTCCTCGACGTCTTCGGGTCCATGGCCCCCGTCGGGTGGGGTTTCGCGGTCGTCGCCGCCGTCACCCTCCTCGGGCTCTGCGGCGTCCCGCTCGCCGCCCGGGTCGGCCTGTTCCTGGCCCTCGCCCCCTGGGGCGCGATCGTCGCCTCGTTCGTCACCGCATGGATGCAGACGGGCCTGGGCATGCTCACCGCCGCCATGGCGGCCGCAGTGCTCATCCTCCATCTCGCCTCCGTCGGGCACTTCCCGGAACGGAAGCCACACCCCTCCGGGAGGTGAAGTGCTCATCGACTCCAACCTCATCGTCGCGCTCGGTGGGGCCCTGGCCGCGATCCTCGGCGGCGTCGGTGCCGTCCTGGCCGGCATCAACAAGATGCACGCCGGACGCATCGCCGCCCTCGAGAAGGACCTCGCCGACGAACGCACCGAAACCGCGCGCCTGACCACAGCCCTGACCGTTTCCAGGGCCGAGACGGACGTCGCCCGCGGCGAACGAGACAAGGTCCGTCAGGAGAAGGACGACGAGATCCACCGGATCGAAGCGGCCCGCCGCGCGGACCGGCTGCAGCACGAGGCGGACATGCAGGCCCGCACCGCAGAACTCAGGACCGGGGGCCAGCAGTGAGCACCTACCGCGACCTCCGCAACCGCCCCGGCCTGTTCTGGACCGTCACCGTCGGCCTCGTCCTCGTCGTCGGCGGCCTCGCGTTCGCTGTCGCCCTGGTCTTCAACACCGTCCGCGACCAGGGCGACGCGATCCAGCAGCTCCTGCAGGAACGCGACGCCGCCGGCGGGGCCCTCGATGTCGCCAACGACAAGCTCGTCGAAGCGGGTGAGGACCCGGTCCCGGTGCCGTCCGCGACGGCCACCGCCGTCCCTGGGGTCGCAGGCGCGACCGGCCCTCAGGGGCCGCAGGGCCCGGCACCCTCGGACGCGCAGGTCCGAGACGCCGTCACCACGGTCCTGCAGCGCAACCCGTCGCTGACGACGTCCCAGGTCGCGGCGCAGGTCGCGATCTACCTGCGCGCGAACCCACCCGCCGATGGAGCTAACGGGCAGAACGCCACCGACGCGCAGATCGCCACCGCCGTCTCTCGGTACCTGGCCGCGAACCCACCCCGGGCCGGAGCAGCTGGCCCCGCCGGGCCGGCCGGGCAGGACGCACCCGCTGTCACCCCCGAACAGCTCCAAGCCGCGGCCGCAGCAGCGCTCGCCGTGAACCCTCCACCAGCGGGCCCGGCCGGGACCAACGGCAGCAACGGAGCCGACGGGGCACCCGGGGTCGGCATCGCCACCCTCGTCCGCGACCCCGACACGTGCGAGCTCGTCGTCACCCTCACCGACGGGACCGTGCTGAACCTCGGCGTCATCTGCGGACCACCAGGTCCCGCGGGCCCTGAAGGACCCGCCGGGCCGCCCGGGGAGGTCGTGACCATCCCCGAGCCGTCACGGCCCGCCGACCCGGACACCCCCACCGGCGAACCCACCACCACCCCGCCCATCACCGAGGAGGCCCAGTAGTGGCGATCTACCCGGGAGCCGTCGTCAAGCTCATCCCCCGCCACAACCGGCCACTGAACCCGTCGCAGCTGATCCTGCACACCGCGGTCTCGGGGACGTCGAGCCTGTACGGGTACTTCTCCCGCGCCGACACCGACGTCTGCTCGCACTTCTACGTCCGCGAGGACGGCACCGTCGAGCAGTACGTGGACACCCGGTTCCAGGCCCCCGCGAACCGCAACGCCAACGCGTCGGCGATCTCGGTCGAGACCTGGGACGACGGGCGACCGAACACGACGCCCTGGACGGCCCGGCAGGTCATCGCCCTCGTGGCGCTTGCGCTGTGGTGCCACCACGTCCACGGCGTGCCGCTGCGGCTGTGCGCCTCCCCGACGTCCCCGGGGGTCGGATGGCACTCCCAGTGGGGCGCCCCGTCCGCATGGACCCCCGCAGCCGGGAAGACCTGCCCCGGCCCCGCACGCATCCCCCAGGTCGCCGCGATCGTCGCGGCCGCCGCCAGCCCTGAAGAGGAGCTCCCCGTGGACGTCCCCAACCCCTACAGCGGCCAGAACGAGCCGGCGGCGGTGGCCATCGGCTACGCCGAGAAGCGCATCCGTGAAGGCGTCCTGGCCGACCTCCGCGCCGCGCTGCCCGGCCTGATCGCCGAGGCCGTCATGAACGCCGAGGTGACCTCCGCGGTCGACGGCAAGACGAAGGCTCCCCTGCGCCAGTTCATCGCATGGATCGACCGCGCCACCAACGCCCTCGCGAAGAAGGAAGGACTCTGACCATGTACCGCGAACCCGCCGCCATCATCGGCGCCATCTCCACCGCCGTCACCGCCGTCCTGGCGCTGCTCGTCGCGTTCGGCATCGACCTCACCGACGGCCAGCAGGCCGCGATCCTCGGCGTCATCGCCGGGGTCGGTCCGGTCGTCACCGGCATCCTGATCCGCCGGACCGTCTACTCGCCCGCGACCCGGGACGCCCAGGTCGCCGCCGCGGCCACGTCCGCCCCTGATGCCTCCTGACGAGGGCGAGTTCGTCGCCCGGCACTGGGTCTGGACCCACAAGTTCGCGGCCACCCGCTGCCGACGCGCCCGGGTTCGCTGCGACCCGGCGGCCGTCACCTCCGACGCCCTCCTAGGGCTCCTGCGAGCCGCCCGGACGTGGTCCCCAGACGGTGGCAGGTCGGAGAACTCCTGGGTCCTGTACTGCGTCGACCGGGCCGTCACCGACGGGTTCCGCCACCGGCACGGCGACCTCCGCCACGCCGGGAAGTCCACCCTGCAAACCGTCCCCTGGGACGACCGGACGAACCTCGTCGCCAAGGACGACCTCGACGCCCTCTACCAGCGCGTCGACATCCACCACGCCCTACGGCACCTCGAGGACCGTGAGCAGCTCGCCGTCGAGGCGTACTACTGGGACGGGTGGACGCTGGCCGAGGTCGGGCGCCTGCTCGACCTCACCGAGTCCGGCGCATCCCTGCTGCTGAAGCGGGCCCGCGCCAAGATGCGCCGCCAGCTCGCCACGCACTGAAGAAGCCCCCGACACCTCACGGTGTCGGGGGCTTCTCGTCGTTCAGACGGGGACGCGTTCCTCGCGCGGCCGGGCGAGGTTGATGGACTTCAGCGGATCGCGCCAGCGGCGGACGAGGGCCCAGGCCAGGCACACCCCGAGCGAGGCGACGCCGAGGGCCATAGCGGTCCGGGACCAGCCCTCGAACTCGATCAGCGACGGCAGCACCAGCACCGCGGTCGACAGGATCAGGTACGAGTCCAGGGATCGCTGGCCGAGCAACGTGACCGGCGACAACACCTTCGCGAGCGCCGTGATGCGTTGCAGGGCGCAGAGGATGACGTAGGCGCCGGCGTAGAACCCGACGCTGGACACGACGCGGACCGGGCCCATGAGGTCCTTGTTGGTCAGCGCCTCCGGGAGGCGGGAGTCGAGGACGATCGGGGCCAGGAGGACAAGCACGGCGGCCGCGACAGCGACGACCTGCACGCCGCTGCGCTCGAGGGTTTCGGAGACGCCGTGTCGCCAGAACCACCCGGCGAGCAGTCCCAGGGAGAACAGACCGAACCAGGCACCCCAGGACAGGGTGAGGTCGACGCCGGCCTCGCGGGGCAGCTGGGTCCACTCGGGTCGGACGACGCCCACGAGGTACACCGCGGTGGCCCACCCGGCGGCCCACAGCGCCCGGCCGCGGCGCAGGAGTTCGATGGTGACGAGGCTGAGCAGCATGACGACGACGTACAGGCTCAGGATGGAGGCGAAGTACGGGTTGATCTGCAGGGTGAGGGCCCGGGCGATGGCCCAGTCCCAGCCGCCCTGGTCCTCGGGGGCGGGGAGGCGTTCGGCGCCGATCGGGTCGAGCGCGGCCACGACGAGGGCGAGGACGGCGAGGTAGAGGTGGCCGACGTAGATCAGGCGGACCCGTTTCAGCAGCTTCACCCGGCCCGCGCGGGCGCCGTCGCGTTCGCCGGTGCGGCGCTGGACGATGCCGACGAGCAGGCCAGACAAGAGGACGAACCCGGACGCGCCGTCGACCCACGCAGAGGGGTGGGTGACGCGGTCGAGGATGGACCCGTTGGCCAGGTGCGAGCCGGTCATGCTGATGATGCACAGGCCGCGCACTGTGTCGATGGACAGGTCACGTCCAGTTGATGTTCGGGTGGGCATGGCCACAGCCTGGCACGACTCGACTCCGATTTGTGACCGGTTACCCCAAGAGTGGGTCACCCTCCCGCGCGATCCCGCAGCAGCGCCCGTCCCGCCGGCATCAGCACGACCTCGAGCGGCAGCTCATCGCCGGGCCACCACACCGCCTCCACCAGACCCGCGCGGTTCAGGTCCCGGTACACCCTGCCCACGGCGCTCGAGGACTCCGCGACGTTCTCCAGCACCCGCTGGTCCAGAGCGTGCTCCAGGACCAGGCGTTCGAGACCGGACAGTCGCACGGTCGTGGTCTCCTGTTCGTCGTGCACGAGTACCGCGTCGTATTCGCCCAGCGTCCCGGCGAGCCCTACCGCACCGCCGTGTATGTCGAGGCCGTCAACGACGCCGACGCGCTCGAGCAGGTCCGGTCCCGGTGGACCCGGGCGGACGGGGTCGTCGCGGTGCACTGGCTCGGGCCGAACCGCTGGTCCCAACGAGCGGTGTGGATCCAGCGGGGGCGGATGAGCTGAGGGTCAGAGCCCGCCGCCGCCGAACGCTCCGTCGCCACCGGTGCCGCTCGAGGCGCCACGCATGAACGCCACTCGGAGGCCCCCGCCGACGGCCAGGCCCAGCAGGCCGAGGAGCAGCAGCACGGGCCCCAGGAGCGCGACGTCCGCGACGAAGCAGACGACGGCGCCCAGCACCCCGAGGACACCCAAGGCCAGGATCCAGCTCGCGATGGTGCGCATGGTCTTCATGGCTCCTGTATCGGCGCGAGGGGGCGAAACGTGACACCGGACTTGCTATGCATGTTCGGTCGAGGTCTGCCCGGGCAGTGCGAGCGCCACATCGACGAGTGCGGCCTGTCGAGACATCCACCCCGGCATGAGGTGGCTGTACGTCCCCTCGGTCGTCTTGATCGACTCGTGCCCCAGGCGCAGCTGCACGTCCCACAAGCTCGCGCCGGCTGCGAGCATCAGGCTCGCGTGCGTGTGCCGCAGGTCGTGCAGTCGTGGGCGCTTCCCCAGCCGTTGCCCCGGCGGCGCCGGGGCAGGACGGTCAAGGGGAACCCGTCGTCGCATGGGCGTCTCTCCGTTCGCCAGCAGGACCGCCGGGCGCCAGTGCAGCTCGAAGAACGAGGAGTGCCGAACGGGGCGGTCCCGTTGGGTGACGAAGAGGTATTCGTCCCCGTCTCGGCCTGCGACCATCGGTCGCAGGAGATCGACAAGTCCTCGCCCGAGCGGGACATTGCGCAAGGACTTCCGGGATTTCGGGGGGCCCATGACCATGGCCCCGGTGTCGGTGTGTTTCCAGGCCTGCCGCACTCGCACGTGCGGCTCTGCGACGTCGAGGACCACGTTGCCGACGGTCAGCGCAGTCGCCTCGCTCCAACGCAGGCCGGTGCCGGCCAGGAACGCCACGAGGGGCCGCCAGTACGGGGACAGGAACTCGGCCAGGAACGCCAGCTCTGCCGTGGTGAGGGTGACCATCTCCTCGCGGACGTGGTCGTCTCGCGGGATCGTGACGCCCTGGGCGACGTTGCGGACGAGGAGCTCGTCGCGGACGGCCTGCGTCAGGGCCGAGGACAGCAGAGAGTGACGGTGCTTGATTGTCTTCGAGGCCCGCCCCTTGGCCACCTGCTCGTTGATCCACCGGGACACGTGGTCGCGCTTGAGGGCGTCGAGACGGATCTTGCCGAACGCGGGGGCCAGGTCGTCGCGGATGTAGCCGCGGTAGTCGGAGCGGGTTCCCTCGGTGATGCCAGAGCGGGCCTCCACGAACCGAGTGAGCCACTCGCCGACCGTCGGCATGTTCGGGGCTGGGGCCGGGCCGTCGAGGCGTTCGAGGGCGTCCGCGATGCCGATCGCGTCGACTTCCTCGAGCCATCGCTGCGCGGCCTTGAGGTTGCCGAAGGTGCGGCCGCCGTTCTTGCCGGCATGTCGGTAGCGGACCGTGTAGGTCGTTCCGCCGCGTGCCGTGGCGTTCTCTCGGATGCGTTTCACTGCACCAGTATGCACATAGCGCGTGTACGTGCGGTGTACGTTCTCCCGTGTACACGCGCCGCAGGCCTCTGACCTGCGGTTTTGTTGTGTCCGAGGGGGGACTTGAACCCCCACCCACTATACGTGGACTAGCACCTCAAGCTAGCGCGTCTGCCTATTCCGCCACCCGGACGAGTGGTGTCCTCCACAGCCTTTCGGCTTGCCTTGCGGCCGCTTCGAACGAGGAAAACCGTAGCACGCTGGGAGCCCCTCTCACGCCACGTGGCCACGGGGCGCGACTGCTCCGGACGGGGGACGGCAGGGCGCTGAACTGTGGAGACCGGGACCGGGTGCCGATCCAGACCAGGTGAGCCACCAGCTGATCGAGCCCCTGTCCTCGCAGGACCCCGCCGAGATCGCCCGGGCCCTGGTGGACGGCATCGAACGGGTGGTGCGGGGCCGCCGCCCGGCGGTGGAGGTGCTGGTGGTCGCGGTGCTGGCCCGCGGGCACGTGCTGATCGAGGACCTGCCGGGCAGCGGGAAGACGACGCTGGCGACGGCGTTCGCCGCCTCCGTCGGCGCGGACTGCTCCCGCATCCAGGCCACCGCGGACCTGCTGCCGGCCGACGTGACGGGGTCGGGGGTGTGGGACCCCGCCGCGGGCGGGTTCCGGTTCGTGCCGGGGCCGGTGTTCGCCCCGGTGGTGCTGGTGGACGAACTGAACCGCACCTCACCGCGGACGCAGTCGGCGTTCCTGGAGGCGATGGAGGAGCGCGCGGTCACGGTCGACGGGCAGCGGCACGCCCTGCCGGACCCGTTCGTGATGGTGGCCACCCAGAACCCGGTGGAGCAGCACGGGACCTACCCGTTGCCCGAGGGCCAGTTGGACCGGTTCGCGGTGCGTCTGGTGCTCGGTCCGCTCGACGAGGACGTCGAGCGACGGGTCGTGCGCGAGCAGCTGGCGGGCAATAGACCGGAGGCGTTGACCCCGGTGCTGGACCTGGCCGGTCTGCTCGCGCTGCAGGCTGCGGTGCAGCAGGTCCACGTCGCCGACGCGGTGCTGGAGCTGGCGGTGCGGCTGTGCCGGGCTTCGCGCACCGACCCCCGCATCGTCCTGGGCGCCGGGACCCGTGCGGCGCTGACGTTGGTGCGGTGCGCACAGGCGCGGGCGCTGCTGTCCGGGCGCGGCCACGTCGTGCCCGAGGACGTCCAGGGCCTGACCGTGCCCGTGCTGGCGCACCGCCTGATGCCCGCGCAGGGTCAGGGTCAGGCGACCTTGGCGCAGGAGCGGTTGGCCGCCGACCTCGTGCGCGGCGTGCCCGTCGGGCTGCACTGATGGTCCCCCTCACCGATCCCGTCCCCGGGCAGGGTTTCCGGCTGCGGCCGGTGGTCGCGACGCTGGCCGGGCCGGTGCTGCTGCTGCTCTCGTTCGGGGTGGCCAACCGGTGGGTCGCCCTCGTGGCGTGCCTGGTGGTGGCCGCCCAGGTGGTCGCGCTCAGAACCGCCCCGCGCCTGTCGGCCCTGGCGGTCTCGGTCACCGTCCCGCTGCGCGCCGGGGTCGGTGAGGGCGTCGAGCACGTCGTGACCGTCACGAACTCCGCGCCGAAGCCGTCGGTGCCGATCGTCCTGCGGCTGCGGGACGACGGTTTTGCGCAGGTGCACCTTCCCGTGCCCTCGATCCCCGCAGGGGCCACGCTCGAGCTGCGGGTGCCCCGCCAGGCCCAGGAACGCGGTCGCAGCCTCGGCCCCACCGTCGTGGCCCAGGGGCCCGACGCGCTCGGTCTGCTCACCCACCGGCGCAGCGCCCGGGTGCCGGCGCCGGTGCTGATCCACCCCGCGCCGACGTCCGCGCCGACGCTTCCCGCTCCTGCCGCCCAGGCCGGGGCGCAGGACCTGGCCGGTGTCCGCCCGTTCCGCGCGGGCGACCGGGCCTCGATGGTGCACCGGCGCGCCTCGGCCCGACGTCCCGGGTCCCTGGTCGTCGCCGAGCGCGAGGCCGAACCCGTCGGCCGGCTCGTCGTCGTGCCCGACCTGCGCGCGGACGACCTCGACCGCGTGCTGGGCGAGGTCACCGCGGTGGTCCTGGACGAGCTCGCCGCCCACCGCCCGGTCGCCGTCGTCGGGCCTGAGGGTCTGGTCGAGGGTGAGGGTGCATTGGACGTCCTCGCGCTGATCGGGGTCGGGCCCGGGGTCGGGGTGGTGCCCGCGTCACACCGGGGCGACCGGGTCGTCGTCGCGGCGGGTCCGGGCTGGCGGAGCGCCTCGTGAGGCTCACCGTGCGCCGCCCCGTCGATCCGCACGACCCCGACGACCTGGCCGCCACCCACGCGGTGAGCACGGCGTCACGGGTGTGCGCGGCCCTGGCCGTGGTGGGCGCCGTACTCGGTCTCGTCGTGACCGGCGGGGTCCCCGCACCGGCCGGGGTCAGCACCGCGGTCGCCGTCGGGCTCTCGTTCGTCGTACGCGGCCGACGGGCCGGTGAGTCGATCGTCGGCGGCGTGGGGGCCGTCGCGAACCTCCTCTGGGTGCCGTCGGCGATGGCGGCCGGCGGGATGCTGTCGATGTGGCCCGTCGTCGCCTCGGCGCTAGCCGTCTGGCAGTTCGCGACGGTCGCGACCCTGCGCCAGGTGCGGCTCGTGCTGGGCCTGTCCGGGCTGGTGGTGCTGGCGGCGGCCGGCATCGCCCCCTCGAACGCGTTGATCGGTCCCCTCGTGCTGGTCTGGGCCGCGGTCCTGGCGGGTCTGGCCTGCTCGGTGCCGCACCGCGCCGTGGGCGCACCCGCCCGACGCCGGACCCTGGCCGCGGTCGCGGCCAGCGCGGCCGCGGGGCTGCTGGTCTTCCTGCTGCTGCCCGCACCCCAGGGCGCCGCGTTCGGGAACTCCGCGCTGGCCCGGGCCGCCGCGGTCGCCAACGGCTCGAACGGCTCGGTCGAGCGCACCGCCGCCGCGTACTCCTCAGGGCTGCTGGACCTCTCGGCGCGAGGGACGTTGCCGCAGACGGAGTTGCTGCGGGTTCCGGCGGACTCACCGTCGCTGTGGCGGGCCTCGGTCCTGGACGTCTACGACGGCCGGACCTGGACCTCCTCGGACCCCACGCAGACCTGGACGTCCGCGACCGGGTCGACCGGCACGACGTGGACCGCGAGCGCCGAGGAGGGTGCGGCGGGTCCCGAGCGCACGGACGCAGTGGTGCCGTTGGCGGGTGCGGCCGGGTACCCGGCGTTGGTGGCGGCGGGGTCTCCCGTCTCGGTGCGGATCGGGTCGGACGTCGGGGGCGTG
>Ga0325400_1006599_pt1 | contig 11047 bp, 10 predicted proteins | sample PopdelMetagenome_2_FD_205662 | JGI IMG/M metagenome (GOLD analysis project Ga0325400, IMG submission 205662) | Populus deltoides microbial communities from Bellville, Georgia, United States - Xylem-PdKOR-R1 | ecosystem: Host-associated > Plants > Phyllosphere > Stem > Wood/Secondary xylem...
TGGTCGCCAGCCCCGGCCATCGCGCGCTGGCCCGGACGGTGGCCGCGCGCGGGGCCGTGCTGCTGAAGAATGATGCCCTGGCGGATGGCACTCCGCTGCTGCCCTTCGCGGCGGACCTCGGCAGCCTCGCGGTCATCGGCGCCCTGGCCACGGCCGCCAACCTCGGCGATCGCGGCTCCTCGCTGGTGCATCCGCCCAGCACCTCCTCGCCGCTGGACGGGCTGCGCGAGGCACTGCCGCGGACCCGCGTCCTGCACGCCGACGGGGCCGACATCGCGGCCGCCACGGCACTGGCGGCGCAGGCCGGGGCGGCGGTGCTGGTGGTGGGACTGACGGCTGAGGACGAAGGCGAATCACTGGTCAACGACAATATTGGGGGCACCGCGGTGCTCGGCTTCCCCTTCTCGCTGCGCCCGGTGCAGTGGCTGATGAAGAAGTTGTCGGGCCACGGCCTCGCGCAGTTCGGGCGGGGCGGGGACCGGCGCCGGCTGACCCTGCGGCCGGAGGACGAGGCGCTGATCCAGGCCGTCGCCGGGGCGAATCCGCGCACCGCCGTCGTGCTGATCGGCGGCAGCGCGATCCTGATGGAGGAGTGGCGCGCCCGCGTCCCCGCCATCCTGATGGCCTGGTACCCCGGCATGGAGGGCGGCCGTGCCATCGCCGACGTGCTGACCGGCCGCGAGGAGCCAGGCGGGCGGCTGCCCTTCGTCATCCCCGCCGACCCGCGGCACCTGCCCTTCTTCGACGCCGACGCCAAAACCATCGTCTACGACGCGTGGTGGGGCCAGCGGCTCCTGGACCGGGACGGCCATGCCGCCGCGTTCCGGTTCGGGCACGGGCTTGGCTACGCGGATTTCACGTTCGAACTCACCGGGCGTGGTGACAACGGGAGTGCGACCGTCCTGGTCCGCAACACCGGGGCCCGCGGCGGCGCGGCGACGGTGCAGGTCTATGCCTTCGACGCCGAGGCATCCCCGCCGATCGCCCAGCTCGTGGGCTTCTCGCGGGTCGAACTGGCGCCGGCGGCCGAAACCTCGGTCTCGGTGATGCTGGACCCGGGGCCGCTGCTCCAGCGCGACCCGGCCACCGCGACCTGGTCGCCGCGTCCCGGCGCATGGCGGCTCGTCGTCGCGAAGGCGAGCCCCGATGCGGCGGCGCTGGCGGCGGAGATGGCCGGCGGGCGGGCGCTCGACTGGTGAGCGCGGGCCGGCTTCCCGATCCCGCGTAGCAACCGGACGCCACGACCCACCGGCAGATGCCCGTAGCCGGAGAGCGCGCCATGACCACCAGCACCACCATGCAGGACATGCCAGCCTGGCGTATGGGCACCGAAGGCCAGCGTCGCGGCGACCTGGGCGACGGCACCTACCGCAACCCCGTGCTGGCCGGCGACCATCTTCCTGACGTCCGGAATATCGCAGGTCGGCTTCGTGACGGTGATGGCGCTCAAGGCGGTTCTGGGCGGCGTCATCGCTACCGTCATTACTCCCTCCGCCGTCGGCCGGGCGTTCCGGGGCCGGGGCTTGCGATAAGGCGCCGTTGCCAGGGTCTGCCACGGATCGCGGCGCTTACTTCGCCGTCCACAGATGAGATAGGACAAGCTTATGCAGTTGCGCGACAAGGTTGCGATCATCACGGGCGGCGCCGATGGGATCGGCGCCGGCCTGACCCGGAAGTTCGTCGAGGAAGGCGCGAAGGTCCTGTTCGTCGACATCAAGGACGACAAGGGCCGCGCGCTCGAGGATGAACTCGGTGCCGGCGCCAGGTTCCTCAAACAGGACCTGACCGCGTCCGGCATGGCCGATCGTATCGTGGCCGCCGCGCGGGAGGCGTTCGGCGACAGGCTCGATATCCTCGTCAACAACGCACAGGCATCCAGGCCGCAGCTTCTGCTGGAAGCGGACCAGGCGTCGATCGACCTCGCGATGGACAGCGGTCTGTGGGCGACCTTCCATTTGATGCGGACCTGCCACGCCGCGCTGGCGGCATCGAGAGGCGCGATCGTCAACTTCGCGTCGGGAGCGGGGCTGGACGGCCTGCCGACGCAGGGCGCCTATGCCATGTCCAAGGAGGCGATCCGCGGCCTGACCCGTACCGCCGCGAACGAATGGGGCAAGGACGGCATCCGCGTCAACGTCGTCTGCCCGGCGGCCGAGACGGCCGGCTTCCTGTGGTGGAAGGGCGAGAACCCGGACGCGGCGAAGGCGATGGAAGCGCAGGTCCCGCTCGGCCGCGTGGGCGACGTGATGACCGATGTCGCACCGATCGTCGTGTTCCTGGCCAGCGATGCGGCGCGCTACATGACCGGACAGACGGTCATGGCCGATGGCGGCGCGATCAAGCTGCGCTGAAGCGCGTCGCCGACCCGACGCCGTGATGAGGGGAGCCGGCGTCACCGGTCCGCGGCATTCAGCGCAAGGCGACCGGGCGACCCTCGATCGCCCGGTGATGGCGAGCGGTCCGGCACGTTCTGGACGGCGAGCCGCTTATCCGTACCGCCCGTACTGCCGGGCCAGGCCGATGATACCCTCCCTCGGCGCCGCTTCGTCGTCAGCCACCCCGATCATCCTGCGCTGCATGGACCGGTGCTGCCCCAGCACCCGGCAGGCAAACCGCTCTGGGACGTCGAGCTTGCCCGCGACGTGCCTGACGCAGGCCCGACGACGCGCGGCGCTCACGGGTTTCCCAGGGCGGCTTCCTTCAGCACAGGCTTCTCCAGCGTGAGATCCGCTACCGCCCGGCGAAGCCTGCCGTTCTCCCTCTCCAGCACCTTCAGCCGCTTCACCTAGTCCAGCCTCGGGGGCCCGTACTCGCTGCGCCAGCGGTAGTCCGTCTGCTCCGCCACCCCGATCACCCGCACGGCTTCGACCGCCGACCTCCCCTGCGCCAGCAGCACCTCGACCTGGCGCAGCTTCGAAACGATCTCCTCCGGCTTGTGGTACTTCCTCGCCATCCCCAGACCCTCCACGGATCCGCCGGACTCACATGACCGACGGATCGCTTCTACGGGGGCAGGTCAGTGGCTCTTCTAAGGTCGTGCAAAGACACCTTCGAAATTCCGAAAACCTTTCACCTCGATCGGATTGCCTGAGGGATCGAAGAAGAACATCGTCCGCTGCTCTCCGGACTCGCCTTCGAACCGAACAACGGGCGAAATGTCGAAGCAGACCTCGGCCTTCCCTAGGCGGTCCGCCAGGACGAACCAGTCATCCAGTGGCAGCACGGCACCGAGATGCGGCATCATCACCATGTGGTCACCGACGCGTCCGGTGCGAGTGACCTCGAACGGCTTGCCGAGATGCAGGGAGAGCTGGTGGCCGAAGAAGTCGAAGTCCACCCAGGTCTCGGTGGAGCGACCCTCCTCGCAGCCGAGGACGTCCCCGTAGAAACGCCGGGCCGCATCGAGGTCGGTCACGTGGTAGGCGAGGTGGAACAGGGATCTCATCGTTTGTCCTGAGGCTGCGGAATGGGATGGGAAGGGCCGGTGAGACGCGACACCGCCTGGGAGCGTCGGCCCTCGCCGGCTCCGGCGGACGGGGCCGTCGCCAGGCCCGAGGAGTGCGCAGCGCGCTCGAGATGGCGCCGCAGGGCCGCGGCGCCGCGGGCGAGATCCCCGGCCGCGACGGCGTCGAGCACGTCGAGATGCTCGCCCAGCCACAGCCGCACGCGCGGCGAGTCCTCGTTCGCGGCGTACTCCATCAGGCGCCGCAGGTCGGTCTGCTGCCGGATCGCCGCCGCCATGAACGGATTACCCGAGAAGCCCGCGAGCGCGAGGTGGAAGTCCGCATCGAGCGCGACGAGCTGGCCCGGTGCCGTGCCGCGCCCCCGCCCGTTCCCCGGCCCGCCCCCTGGCCCGAGATCGTCCAGCGCGGCCCGGTGCCGGTCGCCCAGCACCGCCAGCACCTCCGGATCGGCGCGAAAGCCGGGCAGCAGCAGGGCCGCGGGCTCCACCACCAGCCGCAGCTCGTAGCTCGCGCGCACGCTGGCCTCGTCCCCGACCGAGGCGGCGAAGCGCAGCAGCCGCCCGCCGCCGCGCAGCAGCAGTCCGTCATCGGCCAGGCGCGCGATCACGCCCTCGATCGCCGCCCGCCCGCTCTCGTAGCGCCGCAGCAGCAGGCTGCGCGTGACCTCGGTCGGGAGATCGCCGGAAACCCGGTCGCGCAGGATGCGGGCGAGCAGCGCTTCCTCGGCCGTCGGCCGGGGCTGCGGGCGCCGGCGGTCGGCCTCGGCCCCGTCCAGCCGCAGGTGGAAGCCGCGGCCCGGCCGCGCCTCCACCACCCCCCGTTCCTGCAGCAGTCGCAGGGCGCTGCGGACGGGGGTGCGGGAGACCTGAAGCGCTTCGCACAGCTCCGCCTCGGTCACGTGCCGCCCCGCAGCCCAGCCGCGCTGCGCCGCCAGGTCGGTGACGCGCCGGGCCAGTTCGCCGAGTCTCGCCTCGGGACGTGTCGCCGCCATCCTCTCTCCCGTCGTCCGGCCCCCGCATTTGCGGCTTGACGGCCTATGACCAGACCCATAGCGTACTTCGTGAGACAAAAAATACAATCTTAGGGAAGCGCTGCTCGATGCATCCGGTTCGGGAGGGGCCGCCTCGGTCTTTCCCCGCGCCGGTCCATGCCACGGCCCCGTCCACACGCGCCCGCTCCGCCGGGCGCCCTGAGGAGCGCGTCGCGATGCCCTCTCCCCGTCCCGCCGCCGCCCGCCGCGTCGCGGCCGCGCTCGGCCTCGCCCTGCTGGCCGGTGCGCCCGCGGCCCGCGCTCAGGCGCCGTCGGACCTCGTCGCCCCGGGCCGGCTGACCTACGGCGTCGCCGCCACCTTCGCGCCCTTCGAGTTCTCCAAGGACGGCCAGCTCACGGGCTTCGACATCGAGTTCGGCGCCGCCATCGCCGCGAAGCTGAACCTGGTGCCTGCGCCGCTGAACCTCGAGTTCCGCGGCCTCATCCCGGCGCTGCAGGGCCGGCGCGTCGACGTCATCAACAGCGCCATGTACATCAACCCCGCGCGGTCCGAGCAGGTGGACTTCGTCCCCTACATGAAGATCGGCCAGCAGATGGTGGTCCGCCGCGGCAACCCGCGGGGCATCAAGGGGCGCGACGACCTCTGCGGCCGCAGCGTCGCCGTGACGCTCGGCGGCATCCAGGAGAACTACGCACGGGACGACGCGGAGAAGTGCCGCGCCGCCGGCCGCCCCGCGATGACGGTGATGACCTTCCCCACCGCGCAGGACTCCGCCCTCTCCGTCCGCCAGGGCCGCGCCGACGCCTATTACGAGAGCACCGCCGGCGTCGCCCGCATCGTGCTGGAGTTGGCCGACGCCTTCGAGGCGACGGGCGAGGTCTTCGAGTTCGGCACGCAGATCGGCCTCGCCGTCCGCAAGGGCGACGCGGCGATGGCCGAGGCGCTGCGGGGCGCCGTGCAACAGGTGGTGGCCGACGGCACCTACGGGCGGCTGATGGCGAAGTACAACCTGCCTGCCGAAGGCAGCCTGTTCTGACCGCCGGAGGGACCGGACGACCATGCCGCTCGACTCCCCGGAGCTGATCCTCAGCTACCTCTCCAGCGCCCGCTTCTTCACGGCGGCGGCGATGACCCTGCTCATCAGCCTCTGCGCGCTGGCGGGGGGCATGGTCAGCGGCCTCGTCCTCGCGCTGCTGCAGGAGAGCCGCTTCGGGCCCCTGCGGCTGCTCGCCGTGGCCTATCTCTGGCTGTTCCGCGGCACGCCCGTCCTGTTCCAGCTCATCTTCGTCTTCAACGTGCTGCCCTCCTTCGGCGTTGTGCTCTCCGGCTTCGCCTGCGCCGTCATCGCCCTCTCCCTCAACGAGGGCGCCTACATGGCGGAGATCATGCGCTCGGGCATCCGCGCCGTCGGCCCCGGCCAGCGCCAGGCGGCGCGCGCGCTCGGGATGACGGAGCCCGCGGTGATGCGCTGGGTGGTGATCCCGCAGGCGCTGCGGATGATCGTGCCGCCGATCGGCAACCAGTTCATCGGGATGCTGAAGCTGTCCGCCCTCGTCTCCGTCATCGCGGTGGAGGAGCTGCTGCTGGTGGCGAACCAGACGGCCTCCTCGAACTTCCGCTACCTCGAAGCCCTCTCGGCCGCCGGGATCTACTATCTCGGCCTCACGACGCTCTTCATGCTGCTCCAGGCCTTCGTCGAGCGGAAGCTGGCGCGGCGCGGGCGCGCGGCCCCGCGACAGGGATGGACGCAGTGGCTGCTCGGCGCCACCGCCGATGCGGGGCGCGTGCGGTGAGCGACGCATCTCCCCCGCCCGTCCTGAAGGCCGAGGCGATCCACAAGTCCTACGGGCCGCTCGCCGTGCTGCGCGGCGTGGACCTCTCGGTCGGGCGCGGCGAGTGCCTTTGCATCGTCGGCCCCTCCGGCTCCGGCAAGTCCACCCTGCTGCGCTGCCTCAACCTGCTGGAACCCGTGGGGGACGGGCGCATCACCTTCGAGGGCCGCGACATCCTCCGGGCGCGCCGCGCGGAGGCGCCGGCGATCCGCCAGCGCATCGGCATGGTGTTCCAGAACTTCGAGCTGTTCCGGCACCTCAGCGCGCGGGATAACATCGCCCTCGCGCCGATCCGGACGAAGGGGGAGGACCCCGCGCGGGCCCGCGCGCGGGCCGACGCGCTGCTCCGCAAGGTATACCTGCCGGAGAAGGGCGATGCCTACCCGGACGAGCTCTCCGGCGGCCAGCAGCAGCGCGTCGCCATCGCCCGCGCCCTCGCGATGGACCCGGTGCTGATGCTCTACGACGAGCCGACCAGCGCGCTCGATCCGGAAACGGTGGGCGAGGTGCTGCAGGTCATGGGGGAACTCGCGGAGGAGGGCATGACGAGCGTGGTGGTGACGCACGAGATGGGCTTCGCCCGCCGCGCCGCCACCCGCGTGATCTTCATGGATGGCGGGGTCGTGGTGCACGCCGCGCCGCCCGCGGCCTTCTTCGACCCCGCCGCCCCGAAGCCCGAGCGCCTGTCCCGCTTCCTCGGCCGGCTGGAGCACTGACCTTGGACCCCGCGCGCCTGCTCGGCGACCTCGCGCGCCTCGTCGCCTTCGACACCGCGAACCCGCCGGGCGCGCGGGAGGCCGCCTGCGCCGCCTGGGTCGCGGAGCGCCTGCGCGAGACGGGGATGGCCGTGGAGCTGGACCTCTTCGAGGAGGGCCGGGCGAACGTCGTCGCGATGCTGGGGAACGGTCCAGGTCCCACCTTCGCCTTCAACACGCACCTCGACACCGTCCCGGCCGGCGAGGGCTGGACCACCCCGCCCCTGGAGCTGCGCGAGCGGGACGGCCGGCTCTTCGGCCGCGGCGCCTGCGACGCCAAGGGATCGCTCGCCGCCATGCTGGAGGCGGTACGCCTCCTCGCCGCGGATCCCGCGGCGTGGTCGGGCACGCTGCTCGCCGTCTTCGTCGCGGACGAGGAGGCGTCCTCCCGCGGCGCCCGCCGCTTCGCCGCCACCGCCCCGGGGATCGACGCCGTGGTGGTCGGCGAGCCCAGCGGCAACGCCCCGATCGTCGCCCACAAGGGCAGCCTGCGGCCGCTGCTGCGCGTGATCGGCCGCAGCACCCATTCCGGCACGCCGGAGCTCGGCCTGAACGCGATCTTCGAGGCCGGGCGCCTGCTGCCGCGCCTCGCCCGGCTGCACGACGCGCTGCGCGGACGCGCCCACCCGCTGGTCGGCGCCCCGAGCCTCACCGTGACCCGCGCGACGGCCGGGCGGGCCGACAACGTGGTGCCCGACGCCTGCGACCTCCTGCTCGACCGCCGGCTCGTGCCGGGAGAGACCGAGGCGACGGCGATGGCCGAGATCCGGGCGGTGCTCGACGCCGCCCGCGCGGAGGACGGGATCGAGACGGAGGTGCTGACGCTGAAGCCCACCACCGGCGGCGCGGCGGAGACGCCGCCCGATCACCCGGTTGTTCTCGCGGCCGTCGCCGCCGCGCGCCGGCACGGCGTGGCCGACCCGTCCCCGATCGGCTTCGGCGGCGCCTGCGACTTCACCCATTTCCGCGGCCTCGGCGCGCAGGGGGTGGTGCTGGGGCCGGGCAGCCTGGCCGCGGCGCACGCGCCCGACGAGTTCGTCCCTCGCGCCGAGCTGGAGGCCGCCGTGCCGATCTACCGCGACGTCGCCCTCTCCGTGCTGGGGCGCCGCTGATGCCCCGCCGCATCGCGATCGAGCGGCTGGACCTCTCCTACGAGGGCGGGCTGGTGCTGCACACCGCCACCTCCGGCGCCGTGCCGGTGCTGCGGGAGCTGCGCCTGACGGCGGAGCGTGACGGCGCGCTGGAGGCGGTCGGCGCCTCCCGCACCAACATCGCCTACCTTTCCGGCCTCCCCGCGGAGGCGGTGGAGGCGGCGATCCTGGCGGTGGCGGGGTCGCTCGACTGGTCGGCGCCCTGGGACGCGCTGGTGCCGTCGATGGATGCGCGCCACCCCGCTCTTCCCGCCCCCGCCCGGATGCTCTTCGAGATGGCGGCGGCGGATGGGCAGGCGCGCGCGGCGGGGCTGCCGCTCTGGCGCTGGCTCGGCGGCACGGGCGGCGCCGGGACGCCGGCGACCGGCACCAACCAGACCCTGTTCTGGGAGGACGAGGCGGCCATGATCGCCCGCGCGGAGGCCTACGCCGCGCGCGGCTTCCTGGAACTCAAGCTCCGCATCGGCATCGCCGGGTTCGAGGAGGACCTCGCGCGCTTCCGCCTCCTGCGCGAGCGACTCGGCCCCGCCGCGCGCCTCTCGGTGGACGCGAACGGATGCTGGGATGCGGCCGATGCGCCGGGGCACCTGGCGACCCTCGCCGCGCTCGGCGCCGCGTACGTGGAGCAGCCGCTTCCCGCGGCGGAGTGGGCCGCGACCGCCGACCTGGCGCGCGCCGCGCCCGTGCCGATCATGCTCGACGAGAGCCTCTCCTCCCCCGAGGCCATCGCGCGCATGGCGCGGGAGGGCACGGCGCCGCTCGCCCACCTGAAGCTGGCCAAGCTCGGCGGCCTGGACCGGCTGATGGCGGCGGGCCGGCAACTCGGCGCGGCCGGGATCGGCCTCATGGTCGGGCAGATGAACGAGGGCGTCGTCTCCACCCTCGCCGCCGCCCACGCCGCCCTCGCCCTCGGCGCCCCGCTGCGGGAGCTCTACGGCGCCGACGGGCTGCGGCGGGACCCGGCAGAGCCGGCCCCGTCCTACGCCGGCGGTCTGCTGCACCCGCCGCAGGGCCCCGGCCTCGGCATCACCTGCCACGCGCCCGGCGCGGAAATCCTATGGGAGACGACCGTCCCGTGACCGCTCTCCCGACGCGCGGCACCGAGGCCGCTTTCCCCGAGCCGACCTACGCCGCCCGCCTCGCCCGGGCTCGGGAAGGCCTGCGGGCGCGCGGGCTGGACGCGGCGCTCTTCACGGGTCCGGAGAACATCTTCTATCTCACGGGCCAGCAGACGCCGGGCTACTACACCTTCCAGGCTCTCCTCCTCCCAGCCGATGGCGAGCCGGCCTTCCTGCTGCGCGAGCTGGAGGTCCACAATTTTCTCCGCAACAGCTTCGTCGCGGAACACCACCCCTACGGCGACGGCGAGGCGCCGCTGGACGCGCTGCTGGCGCTGCTGCGCCATCGCGACCTGAGCGGGCGTCGCATCGGCATCGAGAAGGGTGGCTGGTTCCTCTCCATCGCCTTCTACGAGGCCTTGCGCGCCGCGCTGCCGGATCTCGGAGACGCCTCCGGCCTCGTGGAGGCGATGCGTCGCGTGAAATCGGCGGAGGAGGTCGCCCGCATCGAGGAGGCGGTGCGGCAGGCCGACGCGGGCATCCGCGCCGGCCTCGCGGCCGTGCGGGCGGGCGCGACGGAGAACGATCTCGTCGCCGCCATGATGCAGGCCGCCATCCTCGCCGGCGCCGAGTACATGGGCATGGAGCCGCTCGTCTCCTCCGGTCCCCGCTCCGGCGTGCCGCACGCCACCTGGCGCCGGCGCCGTCTGGAGGCGGGCGACGCGGTCTTTTTGGAGATGTCGGGCTGCCAGGACCGCTACCACTCCGGTCTGATGCGCACCGCCTGGATCGGCGAGCCGCCGCCGCTCGCCCGCGCGCTGGAGGCCGTGGTGCTGCGGGCGCTGGACGCCGCCATCGCCGCCGCCCGCCCCGGCGCGCCCTGCGCCGCTCCGCACCGCGCCGCGATGGCGGTGATCGAGGCCGCGGGCATGGCCGACCGCTTCCGCAAGCGCAGCGGCTACTCCCTCGGTATCGCCTTCGCGCCGGACTGGGGGGAGTGGCAGGTGGCCAGCCTGCACGACAGCGTGGACCTGCCGCTGGAGCCTGGCATGTGCTTCCACGTGCCGATCACCCTGCGGGAATGGGGCTCCTTCACCGTCGGGATCAGCGAGTCGATTCTTGTCACCGAAAGCGCGGCCCGCATTCTCGGCCAGACGCCATCGCGCCCTATCCACGTCATCCCGGCCTGACCCGGAGTCCTCCCACCTTGCCCGAACCCATGATCCACCTCGGCCTCGACATTTCCTACGCCCACATGGCCGGGCGCTGGCGTCACCCCGGCGCGCTGCGCGGCCGCGCCTTCCCCGACGTCGCGCTCTACGAGGACATCGCCCGGCTGGCCGAGCGCGGCCTGCTGGACATGGTCTTCTCCGGCGACGGCACGGGCGTGCCGGATACCTGGGGCGGCTCGCGCGACGCGGCGGTGGAGTGGGGCATCAACTGGCCGCGCCAGGACTTCAACCCGATGCTCGTCGCCATGTCGCGGGTGACGAAGCACATCGGATTCGGTCTCACCTACTCCTCCACCTTCATGCATCCCTACTACACGGCGCGGCTGCTGAACTCGCTCGACCACATCACCGGCGGGCGCGTGGCGATGAACCTCGTCACCTCCACCCGCAAGTCGGACGCCGCAAACTTCGGCTTCGACGAGCTGATGGAGCACGCCGCGCGCTACGAGCGGATGGAGGAGTTCACCGACGTCTGCCGCAAGCTGTGGGACAGCGCGGAGCCCGACGCCATGCTGTGGGACGCGGCGACCGGCCGCGTGACGGACCCCGCGAAGATCCACGAC
>Ga0325400_1006603_pt1 | contig 11046 bp, 10 predicted proteins | sample PopdelMetagenome_2_FD_205662 | JGI IMG/M metagenome (GOLD analysis project Ga0325400, IMG submission 205662) | Populus deltoides microbial communities from Bellville, Georgia, United States - Xylem-PdKOR-R1 | ecosystem: Host-associated > Plants > Phyllosphere > Stem > Wood/Secondary xylem...
CTCTACGTGCCGGAGTACAACATGGGCGCGATGGAGAACGCCGGGTGCGTGACCCTGCGCGACGAGTACCTCCCCCGCAGCCGCCAGCCCCGGTCGTTCTACGAGTTCCGGTGCTCGGTGATCACCCACGAGATGGCCCACATGTGGTTCGGCGACCTGGTGACCATGAAGTGGTGGGACGACCTGTGGCTCAACGAGTCCTTCGCCGAGTGGGCCTGCTACTGGTGCGAGGCCGAGGCCACCGACTTCACCGACGCCTGGACCGGTTTCGCGAACGCCCGCAAGCAGACCGGCTACCGCGCCGACCAGCTCTCGAGCACCCACCCGATCGCCGCGGACAACCACGACCTGGAGGCCGTGGAGGTCAACTTCGACATGATCACCTACGCCAAGGGCGCCTCGGTGCTCAAGCAGCTGGTGGCCTGGGTGGGGCTCGAGGACTTCCTGGCCGGGCTGCGGCAGTACTTCCGTGACCACGAGTTCGGGAACTCCGAGTTCGCCGACCTGCTGGCCGCGCTGGAGCGGGCCTCCGGTCGCGAGCTGTCCGGCTGGGCGCAGGAGTGGCTGCAGACCGCCGGGGTCAACACGCTGACCCCCGAGGTGGAGGTCGGCGACGACGGGACCCTGGCGCGACTGGCCGTCCGCCAGACCGCACCCGCCGACCACCCGACCCTGCGCCGCCACCGCCTGGGCATTGGCCTCTACGACCGGCAGGGCGAGGGTGGCCGCCTGGTCCGTCGCGACTACCTCGAGGTCGACGTCGAGGGGGAGCTCACCGAGGTCGAGGCGGCCGTGGGCCTGCGCCGACCCGACCTGCTCCTGCTCAACGACCAGGACCACGCCTACGCCAAGATCCGCCTCGACGAGCGGTCGCTGGCCACCGCGGTCGACGGCTTGGCCGACCTCGACGACTCCCTGGCCCGGGCCCTGGTGTGGGGTGCGGCCTGGGACATGACCCGCGACGGCGAGATGGGTGCCCACGCCTACGTCGCGCTGGTGCTGGCCGGCATCGGGGCCGAGACCGACTCGTGGGGGCTGACCCGGATCCCGGCCACGGCCGACCAGGCCGTCCACCTGTACGGCGACCCGGCGGGGCGTGCCGAGCTCAGCGGCACGTGGGAGCGGGGCCTGCACCGGCTCCTGGAGGGGGCCGACCCCGGGAGCGACCAGCAGCTCACCTTCGTCCGCGCCCTGTCCGCGACCGCGACCGGGACGGAGGCGCTCGACCTGCTCGAGGGTCTGCTCGACGGATCCGCGGCGCTCGACGGTCTCGCGATCGACACCGACCTGCGGTGGGCCCTGCTCACCGGCCTCGCACGCGAGGGCCGGGTCGACGAGGCCCGGGTGGAGGACGAGCTCGCCGCGGACCAGACCATCTCGGGGCGCGAGCGGGCGGCCGCGGTGCGCGCCGCCATGCCGACGGCGCAGGCCAAGGAACGGGCCTGGCAGGCGGCGATGGTCGATCCCGCGACCCCCAACGAGACCGCACGCAGCATCGCGGGCGCCTTCTGGCAGCACGGCCAGGACGACGTGCTCGCGCCGTACGTCGACCGCTACCTGGACGCGGTGGCCGGCGCGTGGGACCGATTGGGCTCGCACAAGGCCGGGGTGGCCCTCAAGGCGCTCTTCCCGGTGACCCTCGCCTCCCCGGACCTGCTCGCCCGGGTCGACGCCTGGCTGACAGACGCCGACGTCAACCCCGGTGCCCTGCGCTACGTCCGCGAGGGCCGCGACGAGGTCGTCCGTGCCCTGGCCGCCCAGGAGCGGGACCGGGCCGACCTGGAGGGATGAGCGGGTAGCTCAGGCGGGCTCGGGCCGGGCGTGCAGCGTCTGCGGGCCGCGCGCGTGCTCGGCCAGCTGCCAGATGCCGCGGCGCAGACCGTCGAGCAGGCCGCCCTCGGCGAAGGTCCGGGTCATCGTCTGCACGGCCAGCTCGACCTGGTGGTCGACGAGCGTGCGGCGCACCCAGCCGCCGGTGACGACCTCGACCACCCGGGCACCGGGGTCGACCATCACCACGATGCTGCGCGACGGCGCGACGAGCGAGTTGTGCAGGCTGGTCGCGAAGTCGCGCGGGTCCCCGGTGCTGCGTCCGACGTAGACCGAGAACTCCGCCCGGCACAGCTTCTCGGCCTTGCGCACGACCTCGTCGAGCGAGGTCCGCTCGCTCTCGGTGAGGTGGCTGCGGTGACTGCGGCTGCTCACCAGCGACCGCCCGCCCCGCCGGCGGCCGAGGCCTCGGTGTCGGGCCCGGCGAGCTCGCCGGCGCTCTTGCGCGGGCCGCCGATCCACTGGTCCTCCAGGTCGGGCGCCCCGGGTGCGACGCGCTCGCCGCGTGCCAGGGCCGGCAGGTAGACCGCGGCCGCGATGACCAGGGCGATCAGGACCGGTCCGCCGACCAGCACCGCGAGCAGGTGGAGCGGGTTGACCGGGTCGGCCTGCGGCCAGCCGGCCGGCACGTCGGCAGAAGCGGGCCCGGCGAGGACGGCGCCGAGGAGGCTGCCGAGAGCGACGAGGAGGACGGCGGTGACCAGGCGGCGTACGAGGCGGCTCACGGCACCCAGCGTATCCGCCGACCGGCCCCCACCGGCACGCCCGAGCGCCCCACCGAGGTCGACTCCGTCACACCCGGCCCACCCGGGCGCGCACGGGGTTCGGCGGACCCCACCCGGCTGCTATGCATGACGGATGCTCGATCGCGTCGCCGGCCTGTACTCCGCGGCCTCCTCCCCCTGCGAGGACGGCCAGTTCTTCTGCAACACCACCTGGAGGGTGTCGGGCAACGCAGCCCTGTCGGAGAACGCCGACATCTGGATCGGCCGCCCCGTGGCCATCATCGGCCTGCTCGTCGTCGCGCTGGTGGTCCGCTGGGTGCTGCACCGGCTCGTCGACCGGGTGATCAAGCGGGCCCAGCACGGCGCCATCGCCGACAAGCTGAGCACGGCGGCCGACCGGCTGAACCCCGCGACGGCCGCCCGCCGGGGCCAGCGCGCCGAGACGATCGGGAGCCTGCTCAAGAGCGTCATCACCGGTGTCGTCGCCGTGGTGGTCGGGACGATGATGCTCGACCAGGTCGGGGTCAACATCGCTCCGATCATCGCCAGCGCCGGCATCGTCGGCGTCGCGCTCGGCTTCGGTGCCCAGTCGCTGGTCAAGGACTTCCTGTCCGGGATCTTCATCATCTTCGAGGACCAGTACGGCGTGGGCGACATCGTCGACCTCGGGGAGGCGATCGGGACGGTCGAGGCCGTGAGCCTGCGGGTGACCCGGTTGCGAGCCATCGACGGGACGGTCTGGTACGTCCCCAACGGGGAGATCCTGCGCGTGGGCAACCAGAGCCAGAACTGGTCGCGGACCGTGCTGGACATCGGGGTCGCCTACTCCGAGGACCTCACCCGGGTGCGGGCCGTGCTGGAGGACATCGCCCACGGCATGTGGGAGGACGACGACTACCGGGGCCAGGTCATTGAGGAGCCGTCCGTCTGGGGCGTCCAGGACCTCGCCGTCGACCAGGTCACGATGCGGCTGGTGCTCAAGACCACGCCCGGCGCCCAGTGGGCCGTGGCGCGCGAGATGCGCCAGCGGATCAAGGCCCGCTTCGACCACGAGGGCATCGAGATCCCCTTCCCCCAGCGGGTGGTCTGGCAGCGCCAGGACCCCGCCGGGCCTGCATCCACCGCCACCTCGGACCGGGCCGGCGGAGCGGCACAATGACCGCCGTGCCACCTGAGTCCCCCACCCCGCCCACCGCGCCCGGCGCGGAGCCGACGTTCTACGACGAGATCGGCGGGGAGGCGACGATCACCACCATCGTGGCGCGCTTCTACGAGGGGGTCGCGGGCGACGACCTGCTGCGCCCGCTCTACCCCGAGGCCGACCTCGGACCGGCCGAGGAGCGGTTCCGGCTCTTCCTCGTCCAGTACTGGGGCGGGCCGACGACCTACTCCGACCGGCGTGGCCACCCGCGGCTGCGGATGCGCCATGCCCCGTTCAAGGTCAACCCGGCGGCCAAGGACCGGTGGCTGGTGCACTTCCGGGAGGGGCTGGACGCAGCCGACCTCACCCCCGAGCAGGACGCACGGTTCTGGGACTACGTCACCCACGCCGCCCAGTTCATGGTCAACAGCTTCGAGGACTGACCCGCCCCTCGAGGAGGGCACGCAGCGCCGGGTCCGGGTCGGTCGAGCGCTGGTGCTCGGAGTCCCAGAAGACCAGGGTCACCCGCGCCCGGGCCAGGGTCTGCTCCCCGTCGTCGACCTGAGAGACCAGGGTGAGGGAACGCCGCCCGACCCGCGCGACCTGCGTCCACACGTCGTACGGCTCGGGGCGCAGGAGGATCGGCGAGCGGTAGTCGACGTCGGTCTGGGCGACCACCACCGACAGCGGTGGCGTGCCCCGACCCGCGGGGCCCTCCAGCAGCTCGGTGAACAGCCGGATCCGCGCCTCCTGGAAGTACTCGAAGTAGCGCACGTTGTTGACGTGGCGGTAGAGGTCGACGTCGGTGAACCGGACCTGCAGCCCGAACCGGGTAGCCGCGCCGCGGTCCACCGCCGGCACGGGCGGGGTCGGCCCCGGTCGCGCCTGGCCCGGGTCCGGAGGGCCGTCGTCGCCGAAGGCCTCGAGCGCGGCGCGCTCCTCGGGCCGCAGCCGCCGCGGTCGCTCGTCTGCGAACACGAACGGCGTGAGCACGGTGCTCGCCCTCAGGTGGACCACGCGCTCGGGTCCCCCGGTGGCCGACTCGTCGCGCACGATCTCGTAGGCGAGGGTGAAGCTGGCCGCCCGGACCCGGGTCACCCAGCACTCGATGCGCACCGGCCGCAGGTCGAAGGTCAGCGGCCGGACGTAGCCGACCTCGTGGCGCACCACGACGACCCCCTCGGCCAGGTCCTCGCCGATCCTGGGCGCGACCGGGAGCATCCGGCGCATCAGGTCGACCCTCGCCTCTTGCAGGTAGTCGACGTAGGTGACGTTGTTGACGTGACCGAGCAGGTCGAGGTCGGCCCAGCGCAGCGGGCACTCGTAGACGTGGCGCACGCGCCCGATCCTCGCAGCGGACCCGGGTCTAGTCTGACCGCCGTCCCCTTTGCCTCCCATCCCCGCACAGGAGCTCCCATGCCCGAGGCCGTCATCGTCTCCGCCGCTCGCTCACCCATCGGCCGCGCCAACAAGGGCTCGCTGGTCGACCTGCGGCCCGACGACCTGACCGCCACCATCGTGCAGGCCGCGCTGGACAAGATCCCCGCGCTGGACCCCACCACGATCGACGACCACTACCTCGGCTGCGGCCTGCCCGGCGGGGAGTCGGGCAACAACCTGGGCCGGGTGGTCAACGTGCTGCTGGGCCTGGACTCGGTGCCCGGCGCGACCATCACCCGCTACTGCTCCTCCTCGGTGCAGACCAGCCGGATGGCGTTCCACGCGATCAAGGCCGGGGAGGGCGACGTGTTCATCTCCGCGGGAGTCGAGACGGTCTCCCGCTTCGCCAAGGGCACGTCGGACCACCTGCCCGACACCGTCAACCACCGCTTCGACGACGCCCAGACCCGGACCAAGCAGACCGCGGAGGCAGGCAACGCCGCCGGCGCCTGGCACGACCCGCGCGAGGACGACCTGCTGCCCGACGTCTACATCGCCATGGGCCAGACCGCCGAGAACGTCGCGACCCTGCGCGGGCTGTCGAAGACCGAGCTCGACGAGTTCGGTGTGCGGTCGCAGAACCTGGCCGAGAAGGCGATCGCCGACGGGTTCTGGGCCCGCGAGATCACTCCGGTCACCACCCCCGACGGGACCGTGGTGAGCGCCGACGACGGCCCCCGGGCCGGTGTCACGCTCGACGCCATCTCGGGTCTCAAGCCGGTCTTCCGCCCCGACGGCGTGGTCACCGCGGGCAACTGCTGCGCCCTCAACGACGGTGCCGCGGCCGTGGTCATCATGTCCGACACCCGGGCCGCCGAGCTCGGCCTGACCCCGCTGGCCCGGATCGTCTCCACCGGAGTCTCGGGTCTCTCCCCCGAGATCATGGGGCTCGGCCCGGTCGAGGCGACCCAGCGTGCCCTGGCCTCCGCCCGCATGAGCATCGGCGACATCGACCTGGTCGAGATCAACGAGGCCTTCGCCGCCCAGGTGGTTCCCTCCTACACCGATCTCGGCATCGACCTGGACCGCCTCAACGTCAACGGCGGGGCCATCGCGGTCGGTCACCCGTTCGGCATGACCGGCGCCCGGCTGCAGAACACCATGCTCAACAGCCTCGACTGGCACGACAAGCAGACCGGCCTGATCACGATGTGCGTCGGCGGGGGTCAGGGCATGGCGATGATCCTCGAGCGCCTCTGAGTCGGGCTCGGCCGTTGCGCTGACACACCGGGGTGGGTACCGCCTAGGATCGGCCGGTGGACTCCCCCGCGCCGTCGCCGCCGCCGAACTGGCTCGACCCCGAGCAGCAGCGCACGTGGCGGGCGCTGGTGCTGGGCACCACCTTGCTGTTCGACCGGCTCGACGACGAGCTGCGCGACGCCCACGACCTCTCCTGGGTCGAGTTCGAGATCCTCGTGCGGCTCTCGGAGGCGGACGGGTGCCTGCGGATGGCGCAGCTGGCCGACTCCCTGGCCCACAGCCGCAGCCGGGTGACCCACACCATCAAGCGGATGGAGGCCTCCGGTGTCGTCGAGCGGCGTACGTCGGCCGACGACGGACGCGGCGTCGAGGCGGTGCTCACCCCGCACGGTCGCGAGCTGATAGAACGGGTCGCACCGCTGCACGTCGAGGGAGTACGCGCACACCTGGTCGACCTCGTCGACCCGGCCGACCTGGCCGCGGTGGGGAGGGTCTTCGACGCCGTGGCCGACCGCCTCGTGCCGGCCCGCCCGGCCATGGAGATCCGGTAGGCCCACCCGCCCCGGCCGGAGCCCGGCGTCAGTCCCGGGTCAGCCGCCGGTGCGTCACCCGGTGCGGACGAGCCGCATCCTGACCGAGCCGCTCGATCTTGTTCTCCTCGTAGGCAGCGAAGTTGCCCTCGAACCAGAACCAGCGACCCGGGTCGTCGCCGGTGCCCTCCCAGGCAAGGATGTGGGTGGCCACGCGGTCGAGGAACCACCGGTCGTGCGAGGTCACCACCGCGCACCCGGGGAAGTCCAGGAGCGCGTCCTCCAGCGACGACAGGGTCTCGACGTCCAGGTCGTTGGTGGGCTCGTCGAGCAGCAGCAGGTTCCCCCCCATCTTCAGGGTCAGGGCGAGGTTCAGCCGGTTGCGCTCCCCGCCCGAGAGGACCCCGGCCTTCTTCTGCTGGTCGGGGCCCTTGAACCCGAACGAGGCGACGTAGGCGCGGCTGTTCATCTCGAAGTTGGCGACCTTGATGAAGTCCAGCCCGTCGGAGACGACCTCCCAGATGTTCTTCTGCGGGTCGATCCCTCCGCGGCTCTGGTCGACGTAGGAGATCTTGACCGTCTGCCCCACGCCCAGGTGACCCTTGTCGGGCTCCTCCTGGCCGGTGATCATCCGGAACAGGGTGGTCTTGCCGACCCCGTTGGGTCCGATCACCCCGACGATCCCGGCCCGGGGCAGGGAGAAATCGAGGTCGTCGATGAGGGTGCGGCCGTCGAACCCCTTGCCGAGGTGCTCGGCCTCCAGCACGACGTCACCGAGCCGGGGACCGGCCGGGATGTTGATCTCAGAGGTGTCGATCTTGCGCATCCGGTCCGCCTCGGCGGCCATCTCCTCGTAGCGGGCCAGGCGGGACCGGCTCTTGGTCTGGCGGGCCTTGGCGTTGGAGCGGACCCACTCCAGCTCCTTCTCGAGCATCTTGGCGCGCTTGGCGTCCTTCTGCCCCTCGATCTTCAGACGCTCCTTCTTGGTCTCCAGGTAGGTGGAGTAGTTGCCCTCGTAGGGGTGGGTGCGGCCCCGGTCGAGCTCGAGGATCCACTGGGCGACGTTGTCGAGGAAGTAGCGGTCGTGGGTGATCGCGAGGACGGCGCCGGGGTAGGAGGCCAGATGGCCCTCGAGCCACTGGACCGACTCGGCGTCGAGGTGGTTGGTGGGCTCGTCGAGCAGCAGCAGGTCGGGCTGCTGCAGCAGCAGCTTGCACAGGGCGACCCGGCGACGCTCACCACCGGAGAGGTGGTCGACGACGGTGTCGGCCGGCGGGCAGCGCAGCGCGTCCATCGCCTGGTCGAGCCGGGAGTCGAGGTCGTAGGCCCCGATGCTGTCGAGCTCGGTCTGCAGGTCGCCGGCCTCGGTGGCGACCTTGTCCTGGTCGGCGTCGGGATCGCCCATCATCATGTAGAGCTCGTCGAGGCGGGCCATCTTGGCCTTGGTGTCGGCGACGGCCTCCTCGACGTTCTCCAGGACGGTGCGGCCCTCGGTGAGCGGGGGCTCCTGCTGGAGCATCCCGACGGTCGCACCGGGGTCGAGGATCGCGTCGCCGTTGTTGGGCTGGTCGAGCCCGGCCATGATCTTGAGCAGCGAGGACTTGCCGGTGCCGTTGGGACCGACGACCCCGATCTTGGCCCCGTGCAGGAAGGAGAGGGTGACGCCGTCCAGGACGACCTTGTCGCCGAAGGCCTTGCGGACACCGCGGAGCGTGAAGACGTAGTCGGCCATGGTCGGCAAGCCTACTGACCTCGTGACGTCGGCCCGCCGGGGGCGGTCACGACCCTCGGTCACCCACCCGCGCACGCCATCCGGGCCGCCTGCCCGGGCCATGCGTCCGGCCTACGCGGCGGCGTCGGCCGCACCGACGGCTGGTGAGACCGCAGGCGCCCCCGGCTGCTCGGTCGACGGCGTGGGACCCGCCCCCCGGACCGGCCGGCTGAAGACGCTGGTGCCGCGGGTGAGGTCGTGGCCGATGAGCAGCGCCTCGACGTCGTGGCCCACCTGCTCGACCCCGTCCTTGCCGACCCAGGTGCGGACCGTCAGCCGTCCGTGCACGAAGACGGGGTCGCCGCTGCGCAACGACCGGGCGCAGTGCTCGGCCAGGGTGCGCCAGCAGGTGACGGTGTACCACTGGGTCTCCCCGTCGCTCCACTCCCCCGACCGGCGATCCAGGCGCCGGGGGGTGCAGGCGACCCGGACGTTGAGGACCGGCACCTCTCCGGCGCGGCGCAGGGCGACGTCGCCGCCCACTCGACCCTGCAGGGTCACGATGGTGTCGTTGAGCACGAGCTCTCCTCGAGTCCTCCGCGGCGACCGCGGCTGTCCGCTCTGGACGCCCGCAGCCTGGCGGCGTGGCGGCGTGGTCGTCACGACCGGGCAGAGGGGCTGTGGAGGACGGGCCCGGAGTCCGACCCTGGGGACGACAGGTGGCCGCTCACGTCACCCGGAACCCGATCCGGCCGCCGGCCGGACGCCGCTCGGCGCGCCTCGCAGGCCGAAATGAGGCCGAGAGGTCAGCGCAGTGCCGGGGTCAGGGCCGCCGTCATCGTCGCGTTGGCCTCCAGCTCGCGCGCGACGGGCTCGACCACGAGCTCACGTGACACCCGTTCGACCGCCTCCCGGAGGCGGGACTCGACCGCGGCTGCGCGCTTGCGGGCCGTCGAGGCGACGAGGGCCCGGCAGACCAGGGCCAGGACGATCCCGAGCACCACCCCGCCCACCAGGAGCAGGAAGGGCAGCGGGACGCCGACCACCTGGGGGGCCGCGTCGAAGGAGCCGCCGAGCACGAGGCCCACCGACCACAGCCCACCGGCGAGGGCGGCCAGGATCAGGGCCCACTGCAGCACCCGGACCAGGCCCGCCCAGACGGGGAGCCGGTCGGCACCGAGGTCGGTGCTGCCCATCGCGGCGTCGAGACGGTCCCCGAGGTCACCGACCCGGGCGACCGAGGCGCGCCGCACGGACTCGACCCAGGGCGCGGTGAGGCCGGCCGAGGCGTCATCGGCCAGGGAGCGCACCTCGGTGTCCACCCGGGCCCGCTGGACCGGGGTCGTCGCGGGCAGGGACGTGCGAGGGGTGCCGACGAGCGCCTGCCCCGCCGCGCCGAGGTCGAGGTGGAGCCGCTTGAGCGGGTCCGGACGCAGCCGCCCGAGCCACGCCACGACCGGCCAGGTCGTCGCCCGCCCCGCCCGCACCCGGGTCGCCCGCTCGACGGCGTCGACGACCACGGGCACCCCGGCGGAGTCGGCGAGGGCGTCGTCGAGCTCGCGGACCCGCTGCGGGGAGAGCTCGCGGGGCCGTCCCGAGACCCCCTCCTCGGCGAGCCGGCCGGCCACCGCCTTGAGGTCGGCCTCGATGCGGCTCCTGGTCAGCCGCTTCGCCGAGACCCGGCCGGCGACCTCGGCGCGCAGGTCGTCGACCCCCAGGCCGTGCCGGGAGCTGACCGGGAAGACCGGCACCTCGGACAGCCCGTCGGCGTCGAGGAGGCGGCGCACGTCGGCGACCATCGCGTCACGACGGTCCTCCGGCACGGTGTCGATGTGGTTGAGGACCACCACCATGACCCCGGCATGGGACCGCAGGGGGGCGAGGTAGCGGTCGTGGATCGCGGCGTCGGCGTACTTCTGGGGGTCCAGCACCCAGACCAGCAGGTCGGCGAGCTCGACCAGCCGGTCGACCTCGAGGTGGTGACTGACCTCGGTCGAGTCGTGGTCGGGCAGGTCCAGCAGCACCACGCCCTCCAGGTCGCGCTCCTCGCGGCGGGAGTCGAGCATCGAGTCGCGCATCGTCTGGTGGCGCGGGGGAATCCCGAGCCACTCGAGCAGCTCCTCGGCGCCCTCGCTGCCCCAGACGCAGGCCGTCGCCCACGACGTGGTCGGGCGGCGTACGCCGGTCGAGGACAGGTCGAGACCGGTGAGGGCGTTGAAGGTGGTGGACTTGCCGGACCCGGTGGCACCGGCGATGGCCACCACGGTGTGCTGGGCCGAGAGCCGCAGCCGGTCGGCGGCCCGGCCGGTGGTGGCCAGCGCGTCGTCGAGCAGCGCGTCGGGCAGCCGCCCGCGACCCGCGGCCACGGCCTGCTCGATGCCGTCGATGCGTTCGCCGAGGTCGGTGCCACGGGTCACCATCCGGGGGGCACGGTCGAGCACGGAGGTCACTGCGGGTCTCCAGGATCCG
>Ga0325400_1006604_pt1 | contig 11046 bp, 9 predicted proteins | sample PopdelMetagenome_2_FD_205662 | JGI IMG/M metagenome (GOLD analysis project Ga0325400, IMG submission 205662) | Populus deltoides microbial communities from Bellville, Georgia, United States - Xylem-PdKOR-R1 | ecosystem: Host-associated > Plants > Phyllosphere > Stem > Wood/Secondary xylem...
CGTGCCGTTCGCGGCGTGGCTCGGCTTCGCCGCGCTGCTGGCCGAGCGGGTGCGGGAACGGAACCGGGCGTGAGCGCGGCGGCGGTCACGGTCTGGTACGACGGCGCCTGTCCGCTGTGCCGGCGCGAGATCGGGCTGGTCCGCCGCCTGGACCGGGCGGGCCGGATCGCCTTCGAGGACGTATCGGGGCCGGACGCGTCCTGCCCGATCGACCGGGCGGCGCTGCTGGCCCGCTTCCACGCGCGCGAGGGCGACGGGCCGGTGCTGATCGGCGCGGCGGCGTTCGCGGCGATGTGGCGCGCGGTGCCCCTGCTGCGGCCGCTGGGACTGGCGGCGCGTCGGCCGCGCGTCCTCGCGCTGCTGGACCGCGCCTACGCGGCGTTCCTGCGGGTGCGGCCCAGGCTCCAGATCTATCTGCGGCGGCGGAGTGTTCGGAGCTGAGACGCCGCCGGCGCGGGGCCGTCACACCTCGCCCAGCGCGCGGCGCACCTGCTGCTCCTCCAGGTCCAGCTCCTGGCCGAGTTCCCGGTGTGCGTCGCCATCGATCCGGTCCACCTGTTGCGCCAGCGCTTCACGCGCCGCCTCGATTGCGACCAAGCGCAGGCGCTGCTGCGCCTCGAGCTGGCCGGTGCGGGTCTCCGCGTCCTGGCCGCGGATGCTCGCCCGCTCGGCGCGGATCTTGTACTCCTCCACCAGTTCGGCCGCCGCGACCGTGTGCTCCGCGTCCGGCCGGTCCAGTTCGCCCCGTACCGCCGCCAGCGCCGCCGCCGCCAGCCGCGCCCTCGCCAGCGCGGTTTCCGGTTCCGGCAGGGGCTCCTCCGTCTCCTCCAGGCCCAGCCGGCGGATGACCCATCCCAGCGTCGTGCCCTGGAGCACCAGCGTGGCGAAGATCGCGCAGAAGGCCAGGAACACGATCAGGTCGCGCTGCGGGAAGCGGAGCGGCAGCGCCAGCGCCGCCGCCAGGCTCACCACCCCGCGCATCCCCGCCCAGGACAGCACGGCGGCGTGGCTCCAGGGCGGCATGGGGTCCCGCTCGCGCAGGTCGCGCGACAGTGCGCGGGGCAGCCACACCGCCGGGAACACCCAGACGAACCGCCCCGCGATCAGCGTCGCCGACACGGCCGCGCCGAGCAGCGCCAGCGTCCGCGCGTCGTAGCCGTCCAGCCGCCCGACGATGCCGCGCAGCTGGAGCCCGATCAGCATGAACACGAGCGCGGTCAGCAGGAACTCGACGAAGCCCCATACGGTCGCCTGGTCCAGCCGGCTCTCGCCGCTGAACTCCGCGTGCTGGCGCCGGGCGAGCACCAGGCCGCACGCGACCGCCGCCAGCACGCCGGACGCGCCGAACGCCTCCGCCAGGAAATAGGCCGCGAACCCGGCGAGCAGGCTGGTGGTGATGTCGAGCAGCGTGTCGTCAAGCAGCGCGAACACCCAGACGGCGACCCGCCCGACGGCCCAGCCGGCCAGTGCCCCGCCCAGCGCCGCGCCAAAGAACTGGAGCACGCCCGCGCCGACGCTGAACGTGCCCGCCAGCACGGCGGCCACCGCGAACCGGTAGAGCACCAGCGAGGAAGCATCGTTGATGAGGCTCTCGCCCTCCAGCACCGTGACGATGCGGCGCGGCAGCCTGACCTGCTTCAGCACGGCCGCGGCCGCCACGGCGTCGGGAGGCGCCACGATCGCGCCCAGTGTCACCGCCGCCCACCAAGGCAAGTCCGGCACCAGGAGATGGGCAACCAAGGCCACCGCCGCCGCGGTGAAGAACACCGCCCCCACCGCAAGCAGCAGGATGGGACGCAGATTATAGCGGAAGGCCGGCCAGTCGGTGCGGTACGCGCTGGCCTGGAGCAGCGGCGGCAGGAACAGCGCCAGCGCGAGTTCCGGCTCCAGCTCGACCGTGCCGATACCCGGCACGAACGCCAGCGCGATGCCGCCCAGGACGAGCGCCACGGCCAACGGCACGCGCAGCCGCTGCGCCAGGTAGGCGAGGCCGACCGCCGCGGCGATCAGCAGGAGCAGCAGCTCGAGGGTATGCACGCCCTACCGCGCCTTGCCGCAACTGGCGATCACTCGCCCGGCCGTGGGTGGCGCCCGTATGGCGGCGTATTTTCCGAGGTGACGGTGGGCTGGCGGGCGACCTGTTTGCGGTAGCAGGCGACGCTCGTGTCCGACGATGACATCGGCGATCCTTCAGACATGAAGAGCCACAGCCGAACGTCGGCCGCCGCGGTCCCGATCTCTACTCGAACGGTACGAGGTTAACTACAACCGGTTGCTGCGGCGGTCTTGCTCCAGCTCATCGGTCAGACGCTGGTCCTGGTTGAACGTGTTCGTGCCCCCGCCTTCCATCAGCTTCGCCCGGAATAGCTTCCAGTCCACTCTCACCTTGAAGTGTGCCAGGCTATTCCAGATCCAAACCGCCGATCCGTACGCTCGACCGAGCAGTGTCCGAGTAGAGCCGCTAAGCCGGCACGCTTCGTAGGACCGCTTGGCTCCTATGTGGCTCCTAGACCAAAAAGCCTCTTAAAAATACCAAGTGTCGACTGCCAGCTAACTACACGTTTTGACAGAAGTTCTCGGCTTGTCGCAACATTCTCTCGCCTCGTAGACAAACCCCTTTTTGAGTCCGGCGCGTCTACCAATTCCACCACACCCGCAGAGGCCTAGGATCGCACCGCTCCCCGCAAAGGGCGCGCGGATGCACGAACGCCTATGTAGCTCCTGCAGTCCGAATGGCACAGGATGGTGCCCCGCGTCTAGCCGCTTGAACGGGCGTCTGTCTCCTCCCGCTCCAGCTGATCCTCGACGGCCGGGTCGCACAGGTTTGCGACGCGCGCGACGCCCGCCGAGGGCACCTGCACCTACCGGTGCCGGGCGAACTGACCGGAATGTGCACCATCGCCCGCTCGCCACTGCCGCAACCGTTGTACTCATGGCGGCGTGGTCCTGCGCTGCCCGACCATGCGGCGTGCCCGGCGCTGCGCCACCTCTACGCCCGTCGCCGTGCCTGCGAGCAGGCGCATCGATCGGCCCAGATCCCCCATCTCGGCGGGGAGGATGCACAGGGGCGGATCGCCGACTTTCCCCTGGACTGGGCGACCGGCTTTTACTCGCCGGGCTGGTCTCCGCCGGCACCTTCACCACGCAACGTCGCCAGGAACGAACGTCGACAGGGCATGGTGTCGGCGCCGACGCCCGATCGGCCGCGCTACCCCGCGCCGCAGCGGGCCAGGATGGCGTCGCGTGACCGGCGGAGAATGGCGTCCGACTGGTCGGGATCCATGGTCGCGCGCGACAGCGTCAGCGCCCCGATCATCTCCGCGGTGACCGAACTGGCGGCGGCGGCGGCGTTTGCGACACCTGCGGCCGTCAGCAGGCGCTCGACGCGTCCGCTCAACCGGCCGAAGCCGGCGGCATAGTGGCGGCGGGCGTCCTCGCCCATCGCGTGCACCCTGCTCGCCAGGCCGGGCAGCGGACACCCGCTCTCGGGCGCGTCGCGGTGCTGGCGCGACAGGTAGAAGCGCACCAGCCTGCCGAACCGCTCGGCCGCGGGAACCTCGGCGGGCGCCGCGTCGACGACACCGTCGAACTCGTCCACCGCTCGCTTGATCGCGTGCGCCATCAGGTCGTCCTTGGACCGGAAATGCGCGTAGAAACCGCCAACCGTCAGTCCGGCCGCGCGCATCACGTCGGCGATCGCCAGCCGGTCGGGACCGACCGCCCGCAGTGCTCTGGCGGCCTCGGCCAGCACCCGGTCGCGGGTCTTGCCCTTGTGCTCCGCGTCGTACTTCATGGCGCCCCATCTATGCAGGCGTGGGCGGGAGGCAAGCGGGTCACGGTCCGTCCACCCGGACGGACGCTTCCACCGACAGGCCGGGGCGAAGGCGCGCCAGCGCCGGCTGACCGGGATCCAGCCGGATGCGAACGCCGACCCGTTGCACGATCTTGGTGAAATTGCCGGTACCGGGCTCGAACGGCAGCAACGCGAAGCTCGATCCCGTGCCAGGCGCCAGGCTCTCGACCCGGCCGAGCAAGCCGGCATCGGGCAGCGCATCCACGTCGATCGTCGCCCGCTGGCCCGGCCGGATGCGCGCGACCTGCGTTTCCTTGAAAAAAGCGGTGGCGTATATCGCGTTCATCGGCACCAGCGTCAGCAGGCGCGTTCCCGGCTGGACATAGTCCCCCCGTCGCGCCTGCAGATTGCCCACCACGCCGTCGACCGGCGCCACGATCGCGGCATGGCGCCGCTCCTGCAGCGCCAGGTCGAGTGCGGCCCGCGCCTGCGCCACGCGCGCCGTCGCGGTTTCCACCGCGGCACGCAGGACCGGTCGCCTCAGCGCCGTCACCCCCACCCCTTCGCGCGCGACCCGCAACTGCGCGTCCGCCCGCTCGGCCTCCTGCGCCGAGGCAACCGCCGCGGCGGCAGAGCTGTCCGCCTCGCGCCGGGCGGCGGCTCCCGTCGCCGCCAGCGCGGCGTAGCGGCGGCGATCGGTCGATGCCAGCGCGGCCTGCGCCTGCGCGGTTCGGATCGCGGTGCGCGCCACGGCGACCTGCGCGCGCGACAAGCGCTCGTCCTGGTCGAGGCCGGCCAGCCCGGCCCGCGCCGCCGCGAGCCCCGCCTGCGCATCGGCGAGCACCGCTCGCGCCGACGCGATCCTGGCGTCGAACTCCTCCGGATCGATGACGAGCAGCGGCTGGCCGCGACGGACCGGCTGGTTGTCGCGAACCGACACCGCCGCGATGAAACCGCGCACCCGCGGGGCGATGCTGGTCGCGTCCGCGCCGAGATAGGCGGCATCGGTGGTCTGCGTGCGCGCCGGCGCCAGGATCCACACCAGCCCGACCGCGCCGATCGTGAGGGCGACTGCGACGGCGAACAGCGTGCGCGCCGCCGGCAGCCGTTCGCGCCAGCGTCGCGCCGCCGTCGGTGCCTGCGCCTCCGATTGTTCCTCCACTAAAATCTCCCTTGCGCCGCTATCATTACCTTCATAATATTATAGCAGTCATACAGCAAGAGGCGGGTCGGTGAGGGTGGTGGTGGATACGGGCAATGGGGGTGGTGAAGGCGCGCGTGCCCCGCACCGCCCCAATCCTGCCGCACTGCCGACCGCCCGCAAGTATCTCATCTTCGCGGTGCTCGCCTTCGGGCAGTTCATGGCGCTGCTCGACATTCAGATCGTCGCGGCGTCGCTGAACCAGGTGCAGGCCGGGCTCTCGGCCGGTCCGGACGAGATCAGCTGGGTGCAGACCGCCTACCTGATGGCCGAACTGGTCATGATCCCCTTCTCGGCCTTTCTCGGTCAGGCGATGTCGACGCGGTGGCTCTTTGCCGCCTCGGCCGGCCTGTTCACCCTGTCGAGCGTCGCCTGCGGCCTGGCCTGGAACATCGAGTCGATGATCGCCTTTCGCGCCGTCCAGGGCTTCGTCGGGGGCGCCATGATCCCGACCGTGTTCGCGGTCGGCTTCACCATCTTCGAAGGTCGGCAACGGGCGCTGATCCCGACCATCCTGGGCATGGTCTCCGTGCTGGCGCCGACGATCGGGCCCACGGTGGGCGGCGTCATCACGGAGGTGATCGACTGGCGCTGGATCTTCCTGGTCAACGTCGTGCCGGGCGCGCTCGTCACCGTGCTCACGGTGATGCTGGTCGATGTCGACCGGGCGGACCCGTCCATGTTCGGGCGGATCGACTGGTCGCACCTCCTCGCGATGGCAGTGGCGCTGGGCGGGCTGCAATATGTGCTGGAAGAAGGGCCCCGCCGCGACTGGTTCGGCGATCCGACGATCCTGACGGTATCGTGGCTGGCGCTGGTCGGGTTCGGCCTGTTCCTCGAACGCTCGCTCTTCTCGAACAACCCCATCGTGCGGTTGTCGCCGTTTCGCGACCGCACCTTCGCCTTCGCCTGCGTGTTCAACCTGGTGATCGGATTCGGCATCTATGCCTCCACCTATCTCGTGCCGGTGTTCCTCGGGCGGGTCCGCGGCTTCAACAGCCTGGAGATCGGAACCACCGTCTTCGTGGTCGGGATCAGCCAGCTGTTCAGCACGATCCTCGCCGCCTGGTCGTCCAACCATGTCGACCGCCGGATCGTGATCGGCATCGGCCTGACCGGATTCGCCTTCAGCCTGTGGCTGACCTCGCACGTCGCCGCCGACTGGGGCTTTCGGGAGCTGCTGGTTCCCCAATTGGCGCGCGGGCTCTTCGTCATGCTGTGCATCGTGCCCAGCGTCGGCATGGCGCTCTCGGCATTTCAGGGCCCGGAACTGCGCGCCGCGTCGGGCCTGTTCAACCTCATGCGCAACCTGGGCGGGGCGATCGGGATCGCGACCGTCAACACTTGGCTCGGCGACGCGACGCGCACGCAGGCGGCACGCTTCGGCGAGGCGCTCGGTGCGTCGGGCCTCGCCGCGCGGGATTTCACCGCGGCAATGGCGGACCGCCTCCTGGGATCGACGCCCGACCCCGCCCGCGCGCTGCTGATGGCGCAGGCGACGCTCGGGCGCATCGTCGGGCAGGAGGCGCTGGTCATCGCCTTTGACGAGGTGTTCCGCATCATGGCGTGGATGTTCCTGGCCGCGCTGGTGATGGTGCCGTTCTGCCGGGTTCCCCAGACCGCGCCATCGGCTGCCGCGGCGGAGGCGCACTGAGGTGCGGGCGGCGCTTGCCCTGCCGCTCGCGTTGATGGCCTGCACGGTCGGGCCCGACCATGTGCCGCCGACGCTTGCTCTCGCTCCGGCGTTTCGCGACGCGGCTCGGATCGATGGTGACGCCGAACCGGCCGATTGGTGGCGCGGCTTCGGCGATCCGCTCCTGTCCGACCTCGTGGCGCGCGCGGTGGCCGGCAGTCCGGACCTGGAAATCGCGCGCGCCCGGATCGGGCAATCGCGCGCTGCCGCCCGCGCGGCGGGCGCGGCGCTGCTGCCGACCGTCGAGGCGGCCGCGACCGCCACGACGCTCAGCCAGTCGCAGGAGACGGCGGTCGGCCGGGTGACGCGGACGCTCGGGCTGGGGCGCGGCTATACCGAATACGCGGCCGGCGCGCAGGCCGGGTGGGAGATCGACCTGTTCGGCGGCGGTCGGCGACGGCGGCAGGCGGCGCGCCGTGACCTGGACGCCAGCCTGGCCGACGCGGCCGCCGCCAGGGTCGCGGTCGCGGCGGAGACGGCGGACGCCTATCTGGCGCTGCGGGCGCTCCAGGTGCGGCTCGCCGTGGCCGAACGCCAGGCCGGCAACCGCGCCACGCTGGTCCGTCTCGTGCGGCAGCGTTTCGACCAAGGGGTCGCCGCCGGGCGCGAGCTGAACCGGGCGGTGGCCGCGTCCGAGGAGGTTCGCGCCGCCGCCGCGCCGCTGCGCGCGGGGGTGGAGGCGCAGCTCAACCGGCTGGACGTGCTGGTCGGCGCCGCGCCCGGCACCAATCGCGCGCTGCTGGCCACCGCCCGCCCGATCCCGACCGCGCCCGTGCCGGCGGGCGGCGCCGCACCGGCGGATCTGCTGCGCCGGCGCCCCGACATCGTCGCCGCGGAACGTCGGGTCGCCGCGGCCGACGCCCGCATCGGCGCCGCCCTCGCCGCCTACTACCCCCACCTCTCCCTATCCACCCTACTCGGCGTCGCTGGTCTCGGCACGGCGCGCCTGTTCACCGGCGACGCTGTCCAGGCCGCGGCCAGCGCCGGGCTGCGCTGGCGCCTGTTCGACTTCGGCCGCCTGGATGCCGAGGTCGCCAACGCCCGCAGCCGTAAGGCGGAGGCGCTCGCCGCCTGGCGCGCCGCCACACTGCGCGCTGCCGAGGAGGTGGAGACGTCCCTCTCCCGCCTCACGCAGGCGCATCGGCAACGGCGCGACCTGGAGAAGCAAGCGTCGGCCCTGGTCCTCGCCCGCACGCAGGCGGAGGACGGTTATACCGGCGGCATCATAGGGCTTACCGAGGTAACCGACGCCGACCGGGATCTGCTCTCCGCCGCCGACGCGATCGCAGGCGCGGAGGGCGAGGAGGCGCGCGCCGCGGTGGCAGCATACCGCGCGCTGGGCGGTGGCTGGCACCGCGACGACGCCACGGAGACATCGCCATGACGCCCGACGACCTCATGCTGATGACCGGCCTGGAACAGCTCCGGGCGGTTGGTGAGGGGCGCCTGCCCCGCCCTCCCGTTGCGGAAACGTTCGACTTCGCCATTGTGGAACTCGATCACGGCCGCATCGTCATCCGGACAACGCCACCGGCCTCGATGCTCAACCCGCTCGGCACGATCGCCGGCGGCTATGCCGCGACCATGCTGGACAGCGCGTGCGGCCTCGCGCTGCAGGCCAGCCTGCCAGCGGGTACCAGCTACACCACGCTGGAGATCAAGGTCGCCTTCCACCGCGCGCTGCGGAACGGCGGCGGTCCTGTACGAACCACCGGCCACCTCGTCGCCGCGGGCAGGCGAGTGGGCTTCACCCAAGCGGAAATGCATGACGAGCAGGGGCGGCTCTGCGCGTCTGCCACCTCGACCTTGCTGATCTTCGACGCGCGTCGGGCGCGGATGCCCGACCCTGTGTCAGGCGATCAGGCATGAACGGCCGCCTCCGCGACAGGCCTGGCGCCCAGGAACGCCTCGATCACAGGGATGCGGTCACCGGCCACATGACTGTTGACGAGGCTGTAGTGTCGAACCGCTGTCGAGTTGCTCCCGTCGCGTCAGACGATCGGATGGTGGCGGTCGCGCTCGACATCGATCGGCTCCGGCATGGCTGACATGAAAGGCACCGGCATGACGGTTCAAAACGGTACGGCGCTGATCACCGGCGCATCATCGGGCATCGGCGCGGTCTATGCGGACCGGCTGGCGAAACGCGGGCATGACCTGATCCTGGTCGCACGGGATCGCGCGCGGCTGGACGCGCTTGCGTTGCGATTGGCCGCGGAGACCGGCCGTACGATCGACGTGCTCGCCGCCGACCTTGCGGACCGGACGCAGCTCGCCCGCGTCGAGGCGCGGCTGGCGTCCGACACGCGTCTCGATCTGCTCGTCAACAATGCGGGATTGGCGCTTCGCGGATCGTTGCTGGCGGACGATGCCGCGGCGGTCGAACGGATGCTCGCAGTCAACGTCACGGCGGCGACGCTGCTGGCGCGCGGGGCGGCGGTGGCGTTTCTCTCGCGGGGGCGAGGCGCCGTGATCACCATCAGCTCGGCGCTCGCCCTCGCGCCCGCGTTGTTCGATCCGGGCTATGCGGCGACCAAGGCGCACCTCCTGGCGCTCAGCCAGGGGCTCGCGGCCCAGCTGGAGCCGAGCGGCATCCGGGTGCAGGCGGTGCTGCCGGGCATGGTCCGCACCGAACTGTGGCAGCGTTCGGGCAAGGATCCGCACGCGCTGCCGCCGGACAGGGTGATGGCCGCCGATGATCTGGTCGACGCCGCGCTGGTCGGTTTCGATCGGGGCGAGACGGTCACCATTCCGTCACTCGCTGACGAGACGCAATGGCAGGCGGCGGAGTCGGCGCGCGCCTGTCTCGCGCCCGGTCTGTCCCGTCGCGACCCGGCGCTCCGCTACCGCAATGCCTAGGTCCAGTCCGGGCCTGACCGCGGGTCACCCCTCCCAGGCTGCGAAGCGCAAGCCGGCATTGCCGCAGACCGATCCATCCAACCTCGCGACGGCGACCGACCGCCGCGCCAGCAAGCTTTGTTGACGAAGGAAGACTATCCATGCGTGCCATAACATTCGGCCTCATCCTCTGCGTCACTCCGGTGCAGGCCGCGCGTGCCCAAACGCAGTCGCCAGCTTCGGCCACGCTGGCCTCGCCGACGGAAACGGAACGCCTGATTGTGAACGACACCCTGTGGCGGTGTGCCGGGACCACCTGCACCGGCCCCGGTGGCGGGGGCAGGGTAGGCGACCACCAGGCCTGCCGCGACCTGGCCCGCAAGGCAGGTGCCGTCGCCGCCTATACCAGCGTGCGCGGCACCCTGTCGGCCGACGATCTGACCCGGTGCAACGGGCGGGCCAAGCGGTCGGATCGTCGCTGAGGGCCCGAGCCGCGCGCCCAGTGTGCGCCTCCGATCGCCGCCGCGACATTGCCGGACAGGCGACTTGCGCTCAACCGTTCGGCGCGCGGCGGCGGTAACTCAGGGCTTCGGCCAGATGGGGGCGAGCAATTGTATCGGCACCGGCCAAGTCGGCGATCGTCCGCGCCACCCTAAGCACGCGGGTGAAGCCGCGCGCCGACAGCCGCATCTGCGTCGCGGCCTGCGCCAGCAGCGTCCGCCCCGCCTCGTCGGGCGTCGCGACCCGGTCCAGCACCGGTCCCTCCGCCTCCGCGTTGGTTCGACCGGGTTCGTCGGCATAGCGTCGCGCCTGCACGTCGCGCGCCGCCGCCACTCGCGCAGCGATCTCCAACGAACCTTCGGCGGGTGGCGGCAGCACCAGGTCGGCGGCGGTCACCGCCGCCACCTCGACGTGAAGATCGATACGGTCCAGCAAAGGGCCCGATACCTTGGCCTGGTAGTCCGAGGCGCAGCGCGGTGCGCGCGCGCAGGCGAGACCCGCATCGCCCAGATGCCCGCACCGGCACGGGTTCATCGCCGCCACCAGCTGCACCCTGGCCGGAAAGGTGACGTGGGCGTTGGCACGCGCGACCGACACCGTTCCCGTCTCCAGCGGCTGCCGCAGCGAGTCGAGGACCGCCCGGCCGAACTCCGGCAACTCGTCGAGGAACAGGACGCCCAGATGCGCCAGGCTGACCTCACCGGGCCGCACCCGCAGGCCGCCGCCGGTCAGCGCCGCCATGGAGGCGGAGTGGTGAGGGCTGCGGAACGGGCGGGCGCGGGTCAGCCGCCCGCCCGTCAGCGTCCCCGCCACTGACTGGACCATGGATACTTCCAGCGCCTCCGCCGGGTCCAGCGGCGGCAGGATACCCGGAAGACAGGACGCCATCAGCGACTTGCCCGCGCCGGGCGGGCCGACCATCAGCAGGTTGTGCCCGCCCGCGGCCGCGATCTCCAGCGCGCGCTTGGCGACTTCCTGCCCCTTGACCTGCCGCAGGTCGGGCCCCCTACCGGCCTCCTC
>Ga0325400_1006605_pt1 | contig 11046 bp, 10 predicted proteins | sample PopdelMetagenome_2_FD_205662 | JGI IMG/M metagenome (GOLD analysis project Ga0325400, IMG submission 205662) | Populus deltoides microbial communities from Bellville, Georgia, United States - Xylem-PdKOR-R1 | ecosystem: Host-associated > Plants > Phyllosphere > Stem > Wood/Secondary xylem...
GCGCGACTCGGTGGCGAGCTCAGGAGCTTCGGCCTGGATGCGACCAGCCGCGAGGCGGTGGTGACCTTCGACGCCTCGCTGATCCGGGTCGATCAGACCGCGGTGGAGAAGCGCCGCTTCGAAGCGCGCGTTCCGGTCGCCACGATCGATGCCGTTGCCGCGGGCCCCGCGCTCAACCAGGCCGCCAACCAGGTCGCTGCGCAGGTCGCGGACTGGGTCGGGCGCTAGAGCGGTTCTCGAGCGATCTGCGCCACCCTTGGCGCGGTCGACCTGGGCGGGGTCGAAGGTCGAGCGTCGATCGCAGGTGCTTCGACTTCGCCACGTACCAACGGCTCCGAGTAGTCGAAAACCGCTCCAACGTTGGCCGAGCGGGAACTTTGCCCGGCGCGGTTCCGCCGCGGCACTACGCTGACCGGACCGGTGATCGCGCATGCCATGGTCATGCGTCGGAAGCCCGGCGGCCAAGCCGGCATGCGCGGCCCTGGTCCGCAGGGCCCGCATGAGCGGGGCGGACACGGGGTGCTTGCCGGCTTCACGATCCGCCGCGTCCACGCCGGATCGCCACTGCGCGGTGCGCGGGCTATCTATGGATCAGGGCACCTCTGATCTATCCAGGCCTGGCGTAGCGTCATCGGTCAGGTCCGTCCGCCATGCCATACGGCGCATCGCTTCCCTGGAGCGGTTTTCGACCAGGCTGCATCACGTTCGTTCGTCCGGAGCGAGGTCGAGGGATCAGCGCGACGTGCGCCGCACGGTGCCTCACCTTTGCTCGACATGAACTGGAAGGAAGAGCGGGGCGATCTGGCCGAGAACCGCCCTAGCGGGCCTGAAGGGGAGGGGCCGGTCGCGCGCCCATCCGGCCTTGACGGATCGGTCGCTCGGTCCGGCGTTGGCACATGGCGAGCCGCGGCGGCGGTATCGTATACGCAGGCCCACGCATGCTGCTTTCTATATCGCGGCGTCAGCCCGCCGGTCGTCTCCTGATCGCCAAGGGCACGTCGCACACCGCGGCGCCGCCCAGACCCATGGTCGGCGGCTTGGGCGTCTCGCGCGCGCGCACCATCGCCGCGAAGCGCGGATTGTCGGCGGCGCGATATTGGTAGCGTGGCCGCTCCGCATCGGGCAGCTCGCTCGCCAGGCGCGCCGACAGGATCGGTGCGCGCTCCCCCGCCGTCGCATAGACGCCCATCGCCGAATCGCTGCGCGGCAGCGCGGACAGGTATTGCATGCCCTCGATGATGCGGCCCACCACCGTGTAGTTGCGATCCAGCCGCCGCGCCGACTGGCCGATCGGCGTGAACAGTTCGGCCCCAGAACCGGTCGAGGGCAGCGCGTCGCGCGCGACCCCCACCGCGCCATAGCAATGCGTCAGCCACGCCGCGGCGCCGTCGGTCGCCACCGGCCAGCCGTCGGCGGTGATGCCCGATGCGGTCGAATAGGGGTCTGCCTTCGCCATCCGCACCGCCGGCTGGAAGGCCGCGATCTCGAACTCCGCGGCCGGGTTGGCCGTGACGCCCGGCGGTAGCGGCTTGGCCTCGCTCGCGTCGCCCCATTGCGCGACCCAATTCTCCTGCACGCGGTAGATGGTTGCATCGTCCCACCACCGTTTGAGCACCAGGGTGCGGACGTTGGCAACGTGCTGCGGCGCCATCGCCGGGGCGAGCCGGATCACGACCCGCCGCCCGCCGGACAAGGTCATCACCATCAGATCCTCGGCGGCGATGTCGCGCCAGTCGGCCTCGACCGGGTCGCCGGGCTGAGCGGGGGAGGCGGGGGCGGCCTGGAGAACCGCAGCGGCGAGCATGAAGGCGATCATGGCCGCGATGCTGCCCCAGCCGCGCCGAACGAGCAACCGCTTGCCGTGGCGCGACGAGGCCGCTAGGCGAGCGCAGCCAGGGAATGCGGAGCGGTGGCCGAGTGGTCGAAGGCGCTCGCCTGGAAAGTGAGTATACGGCAAAACCGTATCGAGGGTTCGAATCCCTCCCGCTCCGCCACCGGCTACACAATTCCGGTAGTTGTCAGGCGCTTGCGTAGGGTTCGGTCAGTCCGACCAACCGCTAGCCCCACCGGATACTTTGGCTAGGTAATGTAGCGGCTCCGAGGTTGGCCGCTTGGCAGGAAGGGCGGCGATCCACTGCGCTGAGGCCAAGCGGTAAACGGTCGCTCTTGGTGGCGAGCGGCCTTTCCGTTTTGGGCGGCGATGATCGGCAAACTGCCGTTCGTTCAGGCGTAGCGATAGAGGGCTCCGGACGCCCGGAGATGGTGGGTCGGAGTCTGCCTGCTTTCGGGAAGCGATCCGCCGTAAGCCGCTGCTCGATTTTATAGCCGCGGGCGATGGTCGATCGGTGCCGGGCGGATGCGGGCCAGCAGCTTCTGAGGGGCGGCAGCCCTTCCCTGGCGTCCGTCTTCTGATCCGGAGCCGAACAGCTCGACACGCGATGGTGCACGCCGTGCCGACGCACCTACTTTTTCGCGTCTAATGGCGCGAGGCGGCGATGGAGGTAGTTTTCGTCGAAGCCGGCGATCTGGACCAGCTTGATGGTATCGATCACCGCAATCCGGCCGCGGCTGAGCGTCAGCGTGCCGCTCTCGCGCAGGTCGCGCAGCACGCGATTGATGTGGACCGGGGTCATGCCGAGCGCGTCCGCGAGGACGATCTGAGACAGCGGCAGCTCGAACATGCCCTCGCCGATCAGCCCCTGCCGCCGCGCGCGCACGTAAAGCTCGCACAGGAGATGCGCGACACGATCGGTGCTGCTGCGGCGGCCCATGCTGACGATCCAGGCGCGCAGCGTGGCCTCGTCGATCAGCTGTGCGATGTACATCGCGCGCGCGATCGCGGGATGATCCGCCATCAATCGGTCCATCAACCCGCGCGGGATCGCGGCGACGGTGGTTGGCACGAGCGCCTGGATGCTGTGATCCATCTGCTCGAGCATCCCGACATGAAGGTCGCACGCGTCGCCGGGCATCAGGAAGGCCGTGATCTGCCGGGTTCCGGCCGGCAGGATCTTGTAGCGGCATGCCCACCCGTCGATCACCACGAACACCGGACCGGTCGAGTCGCCCTCGCGGATTATGTCCTGCCGTGCCCGATACTTCATCGGCAGCGCAGTGGCGCGCTCCAGCGCTTCGATGGCCGCGGAAGACAGGTCGGCGAACCCACGCAGCTTGGCGACGAAGCGATTGGTCATCGCGGTCCAGTCTAGACGATCCGCGCCACCCCGATATTCCATCTCAACATTATCGAAAGTTAATGTACGGTAGTGGATATCGGTCTTGATGCCGATCGAGGCATCCGCTGTCCGCCCAGACCGTCACGCTTCAAGCGGCACGTCCGACATTGTCCCGCCGTGTGACGCCGAAGGTTCAGCCTCGCGTCAGAACCATATTGGCGATCGCTTGGACGTTGTTGTCCGCGAACCAGTTGGCCATCCCCACGCGCTGGTCCTCTCCCGCCCATTGGCCGCTCGCGGACCCGACCTCTCCGACGAAGACCGAAAGCCGGGTCGTTGCGGCACCCGTTCCCACGGTCGCCGCCAGCGATGCGTCGCTCACGGGGTCGGCAAACGCCCGTGAGTGGTTCGGCTGAACCATCGCGATCGATGGTACCATCAATAGCACGAGCAAGCTCATCGTTCGCCTCCGCCTAATCGCCGCCGCTGTTCTGCAACAAGCTCAAACTCCGCGACATGTTGCATCGTTCCAGAAAGACTCCTAGAAAAGGCTTGAAGTGTCCTATATTTGGATACTTGATCCACTATAAGAAAACACCCTGACTTTCCCATCATAGATGGTGATTGCGGTTAACGGTTCATTCAATGCTTCTGCTGCGATCGACTCCACTAGGGGCGACGCCGAACGGCAGGAGCGTGCATGAACGACGGTCGACTGGTCCTGGTGACGGGAGGGGCGGGGTTCATCGGTCGTGCCGTGTGCCGGGCGCTGCTGGCGAACGGCGCGCGGGTGCGCGTGCTCGACAGCCTCATCGAGCAGGTCCATGGCGGCGCCGGCTGGCCCGAAGACCTGCCCCGCGACGTCGAGCGGATCGCCGGCGACGTCCGCGATCCCGATGCGGTGCGCACCGCGCTGCGCGGGGTCGACAGCGTCGTCCACCTCGCCGCCGAGGTCGGGGTCGGCCAGAGCATGTACGCGATCGAGCGCTACACCAGCGTCAACGAGCTCGGCACCGCGGTGCTGCTCGAGGCGATGGTCGCGCAACCGGTACGCCGCATCGTCACCGCCTCGTCGATGAGCATCTATGGCGAGGGCCGCTACACCGACGCGCGCGGCGCGGTGCTCGACGCGGTGGTGCGCGATCCGGCCGCGCTGCGCGGCAAACGCTGGGACCCGGTCGACGCCCACGGCGCTCCGCTGACCCCGGTGCCGACCCCTGAAGGCAAGGAGCCCCGGCTAGCCTCGGTCTACGCGATCGGCAAGTACGTCCAGGAACGTATGCCGATGACCGTCGCCGCCGCCTACGGGATGGAGGCGGTCGCGCTGCGGCTGTGGAACGTGTTCGGCCCCGGTCAGGCGCTGTCGAACCCCTATACCGGCGTCCTCGCGATCTTCGCGGCCCGGGTGGCGCTCCACCGCCCGCCGATGATCTTCGAGGACGGGCTGCAGCAGCGCGACTTCGTCCATGTCGACGACGTCGCCCGCGCGTTCGTGCTGGCGCTCGACGAGCCCGCCGCCGCCGGCCGGGTCTTCAATATCGCTAGCGGCGAGCGCCGCACCGTGCTGGACGTCGCCCACGGCTTCGCGGCCGCGATGGGTACGCTGATCGAGCCCGACGTGACCGGCGAGGGGCGCTCGGGCGACATCCGCCACTGCCTCGCCGATATCGGCCTCGCCCGCGACGTGCTCGGCTACGCCCCGCGCGAGGATTTCCATGGCCGGCTGGTCGATCTCGCCGAATGGGTGCTGGGGGAGGACGCGACGGACTCGGTCGCCACCGCCACTGCCGAGCTCCGCGTCCGGGGCCTCGTCTCGTGAGCGCGGCGAACATCGACGAGCAGCGCCGCGCGCTTGTCGCCGGCGGCGCGGGCTTTCTCGGCTCGCACCTGTGCACGCGGCTGCTCGCCGAGGGGTGGGCGGTGACCTGCCTCGACAATCTCCAGACCGGCCGGATGGAGAACATCGCCGCGCTGCTCGGCGATCCGCACTTCGGCTTCGTCGAGGCCGACATCGTCGACCCGCTCCCGCGCGAGGTCTCGGAGGCACCGTTCGACGAGGTCTGGAATCTCGCCTGCGCCGCCTCGCCCCCTGCCTACCAGCGCGACCCCGAGCACACGATGATGACCAACGTGCTCGGCACCCGCCAGCTGCTCCGCCTCGCCGAGCGGACCGGCGCGCGCTTCCTCCTCACCTCGACCAGCGAGGTCTATGGCGATCCCGAGGTCCACCCTCAGCCCGAAAGCTATCGCGGCAACGTCAACCCGGTCGGGCCGCGTGCCTGCTACGACGAGGGCAAGCGCGCCGCCGAGACGCTGGCGTTCGATTTCGACCGCCACGGCCGCGCCACGGTGCGGGTGGCGCGTATATTCAACACCTACGGCCCGCGGCTCGACCCGCTCGACGGCCGGGTGGTGTCGAACATGATCGCGCAGGCGCTCGATGGACGCGCGCTCACCGTCTACGGGACGGGGCAGCAGACGCGGTCGTTCTGCTACGTCGACGACATGATCGCCGGTCTCGTCGCGCTGATGCGATTCGACGGGCCGCAGCCGGGGCCGATCAACATCGGCAACCCCATCGAGGTCACCATGATCGAGCTCGCCCAGCGCGTCACCGCGCTCGCGGGCGACGCGGCGCGGCTGGTGGTCCACCTGCCGCTGCCGATCGACGATCCGCAGCGGCGGCGGCCCGACATCGCGCTCGCCGCCGCGCGGCTCGGCTGGGTACCGCAAGTCGGGCTGGACGAGGGATTGCGCGCCACGATCGCCTGGTTCGCCGGTCGCGAGATGACCGAGGCGGTTCCCCTGGCGCTCGCCATTTGATCCCCCCGCCCGCCGCCGCCCCTCACGTCCGGAGAACATCCATGGCCACCCCGTCCGGTTCGAACATGGAACGATCGTCGACCCTGGTCTCGCTGTGCGAGGTGCGGGCCAACCGTGCGATCCCGGCGATCGTCGACGACGGCGACGAGCCGCTCGCGTCGGTCGCGCGCGAGGTGGTGCGCGATCTCGGGGCGGACGGGGTGCTGGTCGCCTGGCATCCCGCCGGCGAGGCCCCGACCTTTCTCTTCGCCGCGGGCGCGTGCGAGCCCGAGTCGGTGGCCGAGCAGGAGATGCTGCAGGCCGCCGCCGTAGCCGCGAACACCATCGGCGGCGTGCCGGTGCGCTGGGCCGGGCTCGGCGACGGCAGCGATGCCGAAGCGTTGCTGACGACCACCATCCCCGCGGCGGGCGGCGTGATGACGGTGACCACGATATTCCGCCGGCTCGGCGCCACCACCCGCACGCGCGCGCGCGACGCGGCGATGCGGATGCTGCCGATGGTGCACGGCTTCTTCTCGATCTGGTCATTGCGCGCCCGCGCGCTCGCGACCAATCGCGGGCTGACCGCGGCGCTGAACAGCAGCGACGTCGCGACCCTGCTGGTCGACGCGGGCGGGCGGCTGCTGTTCGCCAACGTCGCGGCCGAGCGGCTGCTCAAGGCCGGCGACGGTCTGCGGCGGGCCGGCGCGCTGCTCAGCGGTACCCGGCTCGTCGACACGATGCGCCTCCACGCGACGATCGAGCACGTCGTCAACGGCGGCGATGCGGCGAGTGCGCCGTCACCGGTGGTCGCGATCAACCGCAAGGACGGGCGCGCGCTGCTCGCCGCGGTGGTCGGGGCGGGGCAGGTCGGCGATGCCGCGGGCGACGCGGCGGCGATCGTCCACGTCTTCGACCCCGACGGCGACCTGGAGCCGCTGCTGGTCCCGGTGTGCCGCCTCTACGGCCTGTCGCCGACCGAGGGCCGGCTCGCCTCGCTGCTGGCGCGCGGACGGTCGCTCGCCGACGCCGCGCGCGAGATGCGGGTCCAGGAACAGACCGCACGCTCCTACCTGAAGCAGGTGTTCCTGAAGACGGGTACCAACCGCCAGGCCGAGCTCGTCTGGCTGATGCTGAAGAGCGCGGTGCGCACCGCCCCGGGCCGATCGGTCCGCTTCGTCTGACCCACCCCCCATTCGGGGGGAGAGGGTCAGGGCAGCTGGGGGGAGCGGTCCCACCCGCCCGAGGGGCGAGAACAGAACCGCAAGGGTCGATATCGACCAAGTGCCGAACCAGGCGCCGCACCCCCGAAAACCCAACCGGCATGCGGATGGGGGCCCGGCGTGGCGAACCAAGCCAAGGATACGACCCATGAAATCCACCCTCTTCCGGTCATGCTCCGTCGCCGCCCTGCTCGTCGCGGCACCCGCCGCCTACGCGCAGGATTCGAGCCGTTCGGGTTCGGATAATAGCGGCGCCAGCGCCGGCCAGCTCGCCGCCAACAACGGCTCGTCCGCCACGACCAACTCGGACAGCTCGAACAGCAACAACGGCGGCAACGACCAGTCGAACAGCTCCAACAGCAACAATGGCGGCAACGACCAGTCCTCGGTCCAGAACGCCGGCAACGACCAGTCAACCACCAACACCGACCAGTCGGCGACCGATAGCGGCAACGACAATTCGCAGACCGATAACTCGGTGGCGAACTCGAACAACGGCGGCAACGACCAGTCGACCACCAACACCGACAACTCGACCACCACCCGCGACAGCGGCAACGACAATTCGATGACCGACCAGTCGAGCAACGGCTCGAACAACGGCGGCAACGATCAGTCGAACGGCAGCACGGCCAGCGCCGGTGCGGTCGCCGCCAACAACGGTGCGTCCGCGACCGACAGCTCGAACAATTCGCAAACCGACAATTCGAGCAACGACGACAATTCGTCCACCAGCTCGGCGTCGGGCGGCCGCTTCGCCGCCAACGGCGGTAGCTCGGTGACCGACAGCTCGGACAATTCGATGACCGACAACTCGAGCAACGATGACAATTCGAGCAACGACGACAATTCGTCCACCAGCTCGGCGTCGGGTGGCCGTTTCGCCGCGAACGGCGGCAGCACGGTGACCGACAACTCGGACAACTCGATGGCGGACAACTCGAACCGCTCGACGACCGACAACTCGGATCGTTCGCAGACCGACAACTCGACCACCGATAACTCGACCACCGACAACGCGGACCGGTCGATGACCGACAATTCGAGCAACGACGATAACTCGACGACCGACAACTCGACGACGGACAATTCCAACCGTTCGACGAACGACTCGGGCAACGACAACTCGACCGACAACTCGAATCGGTCGACCACCACCAACACCGACAACAGCAACACCGATAGCGGCAACGACAATTCCAATGCCTCGGTGAACAGCAGCAACAACGACAATTCGAGCACGGACAATCGGGTCGCCGACAGCGGCAACGATAATTCGAACTCGTCGGTGAACAACAGCGGCAACGACAACTCGTCGACCGACAACCGGGTCGCGGACAGCGGGAACGACAATTCCAACCGTTCGTCGAACAACAGCGGCAACACCGATAGCTCGACCTCGGTCGCGAGCAGCTACAACACGGACAACCGGGTCACCGACAGCTCGTCGGCGACCGGGTCGGCACGCACCAACAGCGTGTTCGGTGATGGCGCGCTCGTCGCCAGCGCCAACCTGTCGAGCTACGTGACCGGCTCGTCGGTCAGCTTCCAGGGTCAGGGTGGCGATGGTGGCAAGTCGACCGACAACAGCATCAGCACCTCGGGCAGTTCGTTCCAGAACTTCGCCGGGATGCAGGCGCTGAACCAGAACACCGGCGTCGGTGCCTCGCAGAACGCGAGCGTCAGCGTGGCGGTCTCCACCCGCGACATCGGGATGTGATGTCCTGATCCCCGGCCGGCAGCGACACCCCCTCGCTGCCGGCCGGGACTTTTTCCCGTTTCGCGCCCGGAGATCCCGATGTCCCATTACCCGGCCCGTTTCCTGTCCCTGGCCCTGGCATCGCTCTCCCTCACCGCCACGACGGCGATGGCGCAGACCGCGACGCCCGCCACCGGCTCCCCCTTCGCCGCCGGCGCGCTCGCCGACGACGCGCTCGGCGCGATCGCCGGACGCGAGGACACCAACCAGCACGCGATCGCGAACCTCAACGCGGGCGTGTCGAACAACAGCGTCGGCAGCAACTCGACGACCGGCGACGCCAAGATCGCCGACAACGCGTTCCAGAACCTGTCCGGCCTCTCGATCCTCAACGTCAACACCGGCAACAACGTCGCGATCAACGCGGCGATGAACGTCAACATCTCGATCACGCCGGGTCAGTGAAACGCGCGGCCGCCCTGCTGCCGCTGCTGGCGCTCGCCGGCTGCGCGGGCGAGGTGGCCGGAGGCTCGCGCTTCGTGGCGCCGGTCGGCCCGGTGGGCGACTACAGCGTCGCGGTTCGCAGCGTCGTCGACCAGCGGTTCGCCGGGGTCGTGCGCCAGCGCTACGACTTCAGCTGCGGCTCGGCCGCGCTCGCCACCCTGCTCCGCCACCATTACGACCTCGACGTCGGCGAGGACGACGCGTTCCGCGGCATGTGGGCGGCAGGCGACAAGGCGCAGATCCGCAAGGTCGGCTTCTCGCTCCTAGATATGAAGCGCTGGCTCGCCGCGCATGCGCTCGCCGCCGACGGGTACAAGGTCTCGCTTGACAAGATCGCCGAGACCGGCGTTCCCGGCGTCGCGCTGATCGCGATCAAGAACTATCGCCACTTCGTCGTGGTGAAGGGCGTCCGCGCCGACGAGGTGCTGCTCGGCGATCCTTCCGCCGGCATCGTCGTCATGCCGCGCGCCGAGTTCCAGCAGGCCTGGAACGGCATTTATTTCGTCCTCTCGGAGGATCAGGCGCGCGCCAAGTCGCAGTTCAACCGCGACGCGCAGTGGGTGGCCTTCGCCCGCGCGCCGATCGGCGGCCGCTTCCACGATCCCGTCAGCCAGCAGGCGCTGTCGCTCACCAATCCCTTCCACGGAGACTTTTGATGAGCCTCGTCCTGTTCCTGCTCCTCCTGGCGCAGGACGTGCCGCTCGCGGCGGTCAGCGTCCCCGACGCGGAGCTCGCCACCCAGCGCGGCGGCTTCACCCTTCCCAACGGGATCGATGTCGCGCTGACCGTGCAGACGCAGACCGCGATCAACGGCGCGGTCGTGCTGCGATCGGTGTTCCGCGCCGACCAGGGTGCACCGACGTTGACCGTCTACGCGCCCAAGACCGGTGAGACCGTCGCCGCCGACCGGGTGACGACGGTCGGCGGCAGCGCGGGGATGCCGACGGTGACCTATGACGGCCGCGGTGGGCTGCAGGTCACGCCGGCGGCGGGGGGACCCGGTATCGCGATCGCAGCGGGCGCCGCGACCGGCGTGGTGCCGGCGGGGCTCGCGGTGCTCGCGGCGGGGGGCAGCGTCGCCACCGACAACGGCACCGTGTCGCAGACCGCGACGGGCGGGCTCCAGACCGCCGAGCTGCGCGCCGCCGACCTGTCGATCACCCATCTCGCCGGCACCGCGTTCGGCTCGGCGATCGCCAACTCGGGCAGCGACCGCACGATCGACACCCAGACCTCGGTCGGGCTCGACCTGCGCAACGTCGACTCGACCGTGCTCGCCTCGGCGATGCTGCGGGTCGAGGACGTCGCCACCGCCGCCATGCTGAACCGCCAGTGAGGGGCGGTCCCGTCCGCGCGCTGCTCCTCGCCAGTGCCGTCGTCGCGGTCGCGCCGCTCCCCGCCGACGCGCAGCGCCGCCCGCGCCGCCCGTCGGTACAACGCCAGCTCGACGCCGCCACCGCCCTGATCCGCGCGCAGCAGGCGCGGCTCGACGCACAGGACGCGCGCCTGGCCGAGCTCCAGCGCCGCCTGGATGACGACACGATCCAGGTCGCGCAGCAGCCGCCCGCGCCCGCCGCGTCGACCCCGCTGCCGGCGGTGCTCGCCGCGCAGGGCGCCGCGCCCGGTGCCGGCGGCGATCCCG
>Ga0325400_1006609_pt1 | contig 11043 bp, 7 predicted proteins | sample PopdelMetagenome_2_FD_205662 | JGI IMG/M metagenome (GOLD analysis project Ga0325400, IMG submission 205662) | Populus deltoides microbial communities from Bellville, Georgia, United States - Xylem-PdKOR-R1 | ecosystem: Host-associated > Plants > Phyllosphere > Stem > Wood/Secondary xylem...
CCCACCGGCCCCAGCGCCCCGCGGGCAGCACACCGGTAGGACACCGGCAGGACACCGCGCCCACCCGTGGCGCCTCCGACCCCGCCGGCTGGGGCCGTGCCACACTCGCGGCCATGCCAGACCGGCCCGAGCGCACCGTCGTCACGTTCGGGACCTTCGACGTCTTCCACGTCGGGCACCTGCGGGTCATCGAGCGGGCCGCCGCCCTGGGCACGCGCCTGGTGGTCGGCGTCTCCGCGGACGCACTGAACCTGCGCAAGAAGGGTCGCGAGCCGGTGTTCAGCCAGGACGAGCGGCTGGCCATCGTGGCGGCGCTGAAGCCGGTCGACGCGGTCTTCGTCGAGGAGAGCCTGGAGCAGAAGCGCGACTACCTCCTCGAGCACCGGGCCGACGTCCTGGTGATGGGCGACGACTGGGCCGGCCGCTTCGACGAGTTCGGCGACGTGTGCGAGGTGGTCTACCTGCCCCGGACACCGGCGATCTCCACCACCGCGCTGATCGAGAAGATCTCGGCCGGCGCGTGAGGCGGGGGTTGGCCTGTCTCCTGGTCGACCCGTACCGTGCCGACCAGTGCGTCCCCTCCCCACCGGCCTGGAGCTGATCTGAGCGTGACCGTCCCCCGCACCCGCCGCACCGCCTCCCCCTCCTCCGGTCGCTCCGCCCGCACGGTCGTGCGCGGCGCCGCCGCCTCCCTGGCCCTCGCCCTGGGCGCCGCCGGCGTCCTCGTCGTCGCACCGGCGGGCCCCACGGCGTACGCCGAGACCGCGGTCGGCGGTCCCCTCACTTCCACCGTCGACACCGCCGTGGCGGTGCCCGACCCCGACGAGGCCCTGGCCCAGGCGACCGACGCCCTGCAGGGCCCCACCTCCACCCCGCCTGGCCCCGGCACCCCCGACACCGACACCGACACCCTGAGCGAGCGCGTCGACGCCTCGCTCGCGCTGCGCGACCTCGCCGCCGCCCGCCCGTCGATGACCGGAGCCGACGCGGACCGTGCCGACGCGCTGCTGGCCCGGCCGGGCGACGGGGCCAGTGACCCCTACGGCGACGGGTACTCGGTGCGGTCCTCGAAGATCTGCTCCGGCCACTTCTGCGTGCACCGGGTCGACTCGACGGCCGACCGCGCCACGCTCGCCTTCGCCCGCACCACCCTGTCCACCATGGAGCGGGTCTACGCGCTGGAGGTCGGCCGTCTGGGCTACCGCAAGCCCGTGGCCGACGGCAGCCGCGGGGGCGACAAGAAGTTCGACGTCTACCTCAAGGAGCTCGGTCGGCAGAACCTCTACGGCTACTGCGCGCCCGAGCGGACCGACGCCGGACGCCCCGGCCGCGCGGCCAGCGCGTTCTGCGTGCTCGACAACGACTTCGCCCGGTCCCAGTACGGCCGGGCGCCCTCGGAGTCGCTGCGCGTCACCGCGGGACACGAGTTCTTCCACGCCGTCCAGTTCGGCTACGACCGCCTCGAGGACCGGTGGCTCCTGGAGTCGACCGCCACGTGGATGGAGGAGCGGTTCGCCGACGACGTCGACGACAACCGGCAGTACCTCCGCTCCGGCCAGGTCGCCAAGCCGGCGCGGTCCCTCGACGTCAACCAGGCCTTCGACTTCTACGGCAACTGGGCCTTCTGGGAGGCGTTGTCGCAGCGCTACGGCCTCTCGATCGTCCGGGAGGTCATCCAGCGCGCCACGAAGCCGGGGGTGTACTCCGCCGTCGCCCTGCGCCAGGCCCTGGCCCGGCGCGGCGGTCTCCCCCAGGTCTTCGCCTCCTACGCCGCCGGCAACAACGTCCCGGGGCGCAGCTACGACGAGGGCGGCCAGGCCGGCTGGCCGACCGCCGAGGTCAGCGCCACCCGGACCGTCTCGCGCGGCACCGACCAGGTCTCCTGGGCCGGCACCGTGGACCACCTGGCATCGCGCAACCTGAAGGTGGTCTCGAAGGGGGTGCCCGAGGGCCGCCGCATCCGGGTCAGCGTGGACGGGCCCGGATCCGCCACCGCGCCCGCCGCCGCCCTGGTGCTGGTGCGCAAGAGCGGCTCGGTCCTGCGCCGGCCGATCCCGCTCGACGCCGACGGCAAGGGCTCGGTCACCGTCGGGTTCGCCTCGAAGGGGCAGAGCCGCGCCTTTGTGACCGTGGCCAACGCCTCGACCCGCTTCGACTGCGACCGCGGGACGTCGTTCTCCTGCGAGGGCGAGGCCCTCGACCAGGGCCAGCGCTTCGTCGTCAAGGTCGACCAGCTGCGCTGACCCCGGCCCGGGGTCGTCGGCCGGGTCGTCAGGTGGGAGGTCAGCCAAGCTGGAACGGGTCCCGCGTGCCGCCGGTCAGCTCGACGTACACCGACTTGGTCTCGAGGTACTCCTCGACCGCGTCGGCTCCGTTCTCGCGGCCCAGCCCGGAGCTCTTGTAGCCGCCGAAGGGCATGTTGGGGGCCACCACGCGGTAGGCGTTGATCCAGACGGTGCCGGCCCTGATCTTGCCCGCGACCCGGTGGGCGCGGTGGACGTCCTTGGTCCACACCGCCCCGGCCAGGCCGTAGTCGGTGTCGTTGGCCAGCCGTATCGCCTCGTCCTCGTCGGTGAAGGTGTACGCCGAGAGCACCGGCCCGAAGACCTCCTCCTTCACGATGGTGGCCTCGGGGGCCGCCACGACCACGGTGGGCTTGACGAACAGCCCACCCAGCTCGTCGTTGGGCCCCCCGCCCGCGGCGATGGTCCAGCCCTCCTCCTGGGCCCCGGCGAGGTAGCCCAGCACCTTCTCGTACTGCGGCCGGTTGGCCACCGGGCCCATCTCGGTCTCGTCGGAGGTCGGGTCGCCCTGCACGATCTCGTCGGCCCGGGCGGCGACCTTGGCGATCAGCTCGTCCTTGACCGACTCGTGCACGATCAGCCGCGAGCCGGCCATGCAGGTCTGTCCGGTCGCGGCGAAGACGCCGGCGACCAGCCCGTTGGCGGCGGCGTCGAGGTCGGCGTCGGCAAAGACGACCTGGGGCGACTTGCCGCCCAGCTCGAGGGTGACCTTGTTGATGTTGCCCACCGCGGCCTGAGCCACCTTCGCCCCGGTGGCGGTCGACCCGGTGAAGGCGATCTTGTCGACCCCGGGGTGTCCGGCCAGCCGCTCGCCGGTGGAACGGTCCCAGCCGGTGACCACGTTGAGCACGCCGGCCGGCAGGCCCGCCTCGTGCAGCACCTGGGCGAAGGCGACGGTCGAGGCCGGGGAGAACTCCGAGGGCTTGCACACGCAGGTGCAGCCGGCGGCCAGCAGGGGCGCCAGCTTGAAGGTCAGCAGCAGCAGCGGGCTGTTCCACGGCGTGATCGCCCCGACGACGCCCAGCGGCTCCTTGACGGTGTAGGCGAAGTAGGTCTGCGGGGCCAGGGCGGGGATGGTCCTGCCCTCGAGCTTGTCGGCCACCCCGGAGAAGTAGAGGTACCAGTTGCCCAGGCCCTTCAGCTGGCCGCGCATCTCCCGCATCAGCTTCCCCGAGTCGCGCACCTCGAGCAGGGCGAGCCGCTCGGCGTTGTCGCTGATCGCCCGGCCCACGTCGCGCAGGATCGCGGCGCGGGCGAAGCCGCTCATCTGGCCCCACTCGCCCTCGAAGGCCTCGCGGGCCGAGACGACGGCGCGGTCGATGTCGTCGGGGCCGCCGTCGGCCACGGTCGCCCACGGCTGGCCGGTGTAGGGGTTCTGGGACTCGAAGGTGGCGCCGGAGAGGGCGTCGACGGACTCGCCGCCGATGAAGAGCTTGAACGTCTCCAGCTCGGTCTCGGGCCGGGCCTCGGTGCTGGTGGACACGGGTTGCCTCCTGGTCGTCGGTACGTCGTGGCGCGGGGCGCCCAGTGACCTCCGACGCTAGGAGGCCTGCGCCGCGGCCGCTATCCCCTGGCGGTCCGACCCGACCCGCTCAGCGCAGGCGGACCGTCCTCACCGGTGCAGGGTGGCGCTGGGCAGCTCGTCGAACTGGCGGCGGTACTGCTGGGCGAAGCGCGACTGGTGGAAGAAGCCCCACCTCATGGCCACGTCGGTGACCCGGGTGCTGCGGGGGTCCGCGGCGAGGAGGTCGGCACGGACCCGTCCGAGCCGGATCCGGCGCACGTAGCTCATCGGCGACTCCCCCAGCTGCTCCTGGAAGGCGGCGTGCAGGGTCCGCACGCTGACGCAGCCGACGCGCGCGAGCACCTCGGGTGTCAGGTCGGCGTCGGCGTGCGCCTCGACGTGCTCGACAACCGGGGCGAGGCGTCCCAGCGACCGAGTGCGCTCGCGACCGGCGAGCGCGTCGCTGTACTGGTGGCGGCCCGCGTGGAGCAGCGAGGTCAGCACGAACGCCTCCAGCTCCTCGCGTGCCCGCGTCATCGCGGCGAGCCCGTCCGGGCGGTCGAGCTCGGTGCACAGGAAGCGCACCGCGGCGAGCAGGGTCTGGCCGGCGCCGGTCGTGAGGTCCAGGCCGTAGTCGAAGTCGACGACGTCGGCCACGGGCCGGCCGAGCAGGTCGGAGAGGTGCGCCTCCAGGCTGACCCTCGGCACCTTGAGGATCAGCTGCTCGGCCTCGGGGGTCCAGGCGACGGTGTGGGCCTGGACGGGACTGAGCACCAGGCCGTCGCGACCGGCCAGCGTGAGGTGCCGACCCCCGTCGCCGCGGTGGGCGCGGGTCTCGCCGGTGACGCAGAGGTTGACGTGGTAGGCGTCCTCGACAGCGGGCATCGTGAGCTCCGCCTCGGCGCCGTAGGTCAGGTAGCCGACGGTGAGGCGGCGGTCGGTGACGGCGTTGAGCCGCATGTCCATGGCGTCGCGGGGGCCGACCAGCTCGTGCGGGAGGTAGACCTGGGCGACGGCCTCACGGGCCTCCTCCAGGCTGCGGGTGGCCGCGACCGGGCTCGAGCCGAGGTACGGCTGCACGTGGTCTCCCCCCTCGGCGGCGCCGGCCGCGGGTGACGTCGGTCACCCGCCGGGGACCAGGTTAGAGGGTCTCAGCGGCCCAGCAGGTCCAGGGCCGCCCCGGCGATCGAGGCGGCGTCGATGCCGTGGAGCCGGTGGGCGTCCGGCAGGTCCGAGGACTGGCCGAACTCGGAGACGCCCAGGCAGCGGACCCGGTCGCCCCGGGCCCCGGCGAGGAAGGCGAGAGTGTGCGGGTGCCCGTCGAGCACGGTCACCAGCGGCGCCGGGTGCGACGGGGGCAGCAGGAGGTCGAGCACCCCCGATCCCGCGCCGGTACGCCGCTCCGCGCGCTGCTGGAAGGACCGGAAGACCAGGTCGGGGCTGGTCAGGCAGACCACGCCGGCGGTCACGCCGGACTCCAGGAGCGTGTCGGCGGCGGCCAGCACCTCGGGCATGATCGCGCCCACCCCGATCAGGGTCACCTGCTCGGTCGCGGGGTCGTGGGCGGTGATCCGGTAGCCCCCGGAGATCGCCTGCCTGCGGCGGCGCTCGAGGAGCCCCGCGTCCTCGGGCAGCCGGGCCAGCGCGGGGTCGACGGGCCGGGTCGAGAGCCGGAAGTACGCCGACGTGCCGCCCGGCACGCCCACGTGGTCCATGGCGTGCAGCAGGCACCACTCCAGGTCGGGCGCGAACGCGGGCTCCCACGCCACGCAGCCGGGCTGCTCCAGCCCGATGGAGGGGGTGGTGATCGACTGGTGGGCCCCGCCCTCGGGCGCCAGGGTGACCCCGGACGGCGTACCGACCAGGATCGACTGGCCCCCGGCGTAGATGCCGTAGGACCAGGGCTCGAGCGCGCGGGCGACGAACGGGTCGTAGAGGGTCGCGATCGGCACCAGCCGCTCACCCCACCGCGACCAGGTGGCGCCGAGCTCCCCGAGCAGGCCCACGAGGTTGACCTCGGCGATGCCGAGCTCGATGTGCTGGCCGCGCTGGGACTCCGACCAGCGCAGCACCCGCTCCTCGTCGTCGGCGAACCAGTCCCGACGCTCGGCCACCGACCAGACCCCGGTCTTGTTGATCCAGCCACCGAGGTTGGTGGACGACGCGACGTCGGGGCTACAGGTGACCACCCGAGCGGCGAGGTCCGGGGCGTCGCGGACCAGGTCGGCCAGCAGCCGTCCCAGCGCGGCCTGGGTGGAGACCGGCTTGCGGTAGGGGTGCCCCAGCGTGGTGGGCACGGTCACCGGGCGTACGGCGGGCACCGGGTCGCGCCGCAGGACCCCGGCCCTCTCCGCGCACAGCCGGGCGGCGTCGGTGTCGTCGTCGAACCGGGCCCACGGGTCGTCGAGGTCGGTGCCGCTGACCTGGGCCAGGGCCCGCATCTGGTCCTCGGTCAACAGCGCCGAGTGGTTGCCCGGATGGCCCTCGGTGGGCAAGCCGCGACCCTTGACGGTGTAGGCGAACACGACCGTCGGCCGGTGGTCGTCGAGGTCGGCGAAGGTGTCGACGAGCAGGCCGAGGTCGTGGCCGCCGAGGTCGCGCACGGCGGCGGCGAGGTGCTCGGTCCCGACGTCGTCGAGCAGGGCCCGCAGCTGGTCCGAGCCGCTGGCGCCGTCGCCGCCGAGGATCCGGGCGCGGACCTCGTCGGCGTCGACGCGGAGCATCCGCTGGTACTCCTCGTTGGGCATCGACTCCAGCCGAGCCCGGAGCTCCGCACCGCCCTCGCGGTCGAAGAGGGCGGAAACGAGCCGCCCCCACTTCAGGGTCACGACCTGCCACCCGGCCGCCTCGAACATGCTCTGCAGGCGGGCGATGGCGATGTCGGGCACGACCCGGTCGAGGGACTGGCGGTTGAGGTCGACCACCCACAGCAGCTCGCCCAGGCTGGCGACCTGCGGGTCGGCGACGGCCTCCCAGATCGCGCCCTCGTCGAGCTCGGCATCCCCGAGCAGGCTGACGAACCGGCCCGCGGGAGGGGCGTCGGGCGACTGGGACCGGACGTAGCGGTGGGCCATCGCCGCCCACAACGCGGCCGTCGCCCCGATCCCGACCGACCCGGTGGAGAAGTCGACGGTGTCGGGGTCCTTCAGGCGCGACGGGTAGGACTGCAGCCCGCCGAGCTCGCGCAGCGTGGGCAGCTTGGCCTCGTCGAGGTCGCCGAGCAGGTAGTTGACCGCGTGCAGCACCGGGGAGGCGTGCGGCTTGACCGACACCCGGTCCAGCGCGGTCAGCTCGTGGAACCACAGCGCGACCACCACCTCGACCATCGAGGCCGACGACGCCTGGTGCCCGCCGGCCTTGACGCCCGTGCTGTTGGGCCGGCCGCGGTTGGCGGCGTCCACGATCGCCGCCGAGAGCCACAGCACCCGCTGGGCGATCTCGCGCAGGACGTCGACCTCGGGTCGGGTGGCTGTGGCGGAGGGGCTCACGCGTCCCCGTCCTGCTCGCCCGTGACCCCGGGGCGCGGTCGGCCGAGGACCTCGTGCAGCACGTAGGCGGTGTCGGCCCCCAGGTCGGGTCCGGGGTGGGAGACCGGCAGGGACCGCTCCCCCAGCACCGGGACGATCCCGGGGAAGAGCACGTCGCGCTGCTCCCCGTCCACGTCGACCGGCAGCGTCTGCACCATGTCGCGGGCCAGGAACTGGTCGTCGCTGGCGATGTCGGCCGCGGTCTGGATCGGTCCGGCCGGCACCCCCGCCTCGTCGAGCACCTCGAGCACGGCGGCCCGGTCCAGGCTGCCGGTCCAGGCGCCGATGGCCTCGTCGAGCTCGTCGCGGCGGGCCCACCGCTCGGCGTTGCTGCTCAGTCCGGGGTCCTCGGCGAGGTCGTCGCGCCCGATCGCGGCCATGTAGCGGCGGAAGATCGAGTCGCCGTTGCCCGCGATGACGACCCAGTGGTCGTCGGCGCACAGGTAGGCGTTGGAGGGCGAGATGCCCTCCATCCGGCCCCCGGTGCGCTGGCGGAGCACGTCGTAGGCCGAGTAGTCCGGCACCAGCGACTCCATCATCGAGAACACCGCCTCGTGCAGGGCGACGTCGACCTGGCGCTGCACGGGGGTCACCGGGTCCGCGCCGGCACGCCGGCGCTGCTCGCGGTCGAAGAGCCCCATGACGACACCGAACGCGGCGTACAGGCCGGCGATCGAGTCACCGATGGAGACCCCGACCCGCGACGGCGGCCGGTCGGCCTCGCCGACCAGCTCGCGCATCCCGCCGTACGCCTCGGCGACGGCGGCGAAGCCGGGGCGGGCCGAGAGCGGGCCGGTCTGGCCGAATGCGGAGACCCGGGCGACGACGAGCTCGGGGTTGACCTCGGCGAGGGTGGCGGCGTCCAGGCCCCACTTGTCGAGGGTGCCGGGGCGGAAGTTCTCGATCAGGGCGTCGGAGGTGGCCAGCAGGTCCAGCACGACCTGACGGCCCTCGTCGCTGCGCAGGTCGAGCTCGATCGAGCGCTTCCCGCGGTTGAGCGTGCGGTAGAGCATCGAGGTGTCACCGGCGTAGAGCCGCCAATTGCGGACCTCGTCGCCGGTGCCGGGTCGCTCGACCTTGATCACCTCGGCCCCGAAGTCGGCCAGCATCCGCCCGGTCGTCGGGGCGGCGATGAAGTTGCCCAGCTCGACCACGCGCAGGCCGGCCAGCGGCCGCTGCGGGTCGGGCGCCGTCTGGGCGCCGAGGTCGCTCATGCCGAGGCCCCCAGGTCCCCCGGGAAGTCGCCGGCCTTGCCGAGCAGGCCCTGCACGGGGCTGTCGAGCTGGTCCTGCAGCCACCGGGCGTGCGCGGCGGCCGCCTCCAGGTCCAGGCTCTCGGGGCCGGTGGTGGCGACCCCGGCCTCGCGGAGCAGGTAGAAGAGGTCCTCGGTGGCGATGTTGCCCGTGGCGGCCGGCGCGAACGGGCAGCCGCCGAACCCGCCGAGCGAGGCGTCCAGAGCGACCCGCTGCCCGTGGGAGCTCAGGTCGAGCCGGGTGGCGGTCCAGGCGTTGGCGTAGCCCGTGTTGCGGGTGTTGTGGAAGTGGAACCGCAGGCCGGGGACCCGCTCGTCGCCCGCGACCAGCGCGGCCAGCGCCTCGACCTGGGTCGGCACCGCGACCCCGATGGTGTCGGCGAAGGCGAGCTCGTCGATCCCGAGGTCGGCGACCCGGTCGACCACCCGGCGTACCCGGTCCGGGGACACGGCGCCGGAGAAGGGGCAGCCGAAGGAGACCGCCAGGGTGACCGAGACCCGCATCGAGGCGTCGCGGGCCACCTTCACGGAGTCGGCGGCGTGCTCGAGCAGCCGCTCGACGTCGGCACCCTGGTTGCGGACCGCGAAGTCGTCGGTCACGGGCACGACGACGTTGATCTCGGTGCAGGCGGTCTGCGCCGCCCGCTCGGCACCCCGGGCGTTGAGGACCAGGCCGACGTAGGTGACGTCGTCGCGCTGCGGCACCCCGGCCATCACCTCCTCGGACCCGGCCATCTGGGGGACCCGGTCGGGACGGACGAATGAGACCGCCTCCATCCGGCGCACGCCGGCGTCCACGAGGCGGGTGATCAGCTCGATCCGGGTCTCGACCGGGAGCGCGCGGGACTCGTTCTGCAGCCCGTCGCGCGGCCCGACCTCGACCAGCTCCACGAGGGGTGCGGTGGGGTCGCTCATGGCCCCACCCTCCCCGATGCGTCGGGTGCGGACCAGCCGGGTGGCGCGCCCCGGGAGCCGCTGGCCGCACCGGGGTGGCCGATCCCGGCGATCCTCGACGTACGCCGTGGTGCCCGGGGTCACACGTCGGCCATGATGCGGGCCATGGACTACAGCGAGGCCCGCGACGCCTTCTTCGCCCCCCGACCCGACGCCGGCCCGGGACCCGGCTGGACGACCCCGGCCCGGCGGCTGCGCGACGCCGCCGAGCCGCTGGCGACGGTGTGCTACTGGAGCGAGCCGGCCTACGACGCCTACGCCGCCCGCGGCCTGGACTTCCTGGCCGGCTACGTCTGGGGCCGGACCAGCAGCCTGGGCGAGCCCGAGCCGGCGGTGGCCGCGTCGGCGTTCGGGGTCTTCGAGCCCGGCCTGGTCGAGGGGATCTACACCGGCGGTCGCGAGGCGCTGCCGCTCGCCGACATGCGGGCCGCACGGGTGGAGGGGTCGGTCGCCGCACTGCGCGACGTGCTGGGCGACCCGGCGTCGCTCGACGGCTTCGACGACACGCTGGCCGCGCTCGAGGCGGCGGTGGACGCGGCCCCGTCGCTGGGCCGGCCGATGTTCGCCGGACTCACCGGGCACGACCGGCCGGGCGACCCGCTGGGCCGGCTGTGGCACGCCTGCAACTGCCTGCGCGAGCACCGCGGCGACGCCCACCTGGCCGCCCTGGTCACCGCTGGCCTGGACGGGGTCCAGGCCAACGTGCTCACCGAGCTGTGGGTCGGCTGGGACCAGCTGTCCTACACCGGCTCGCGCGGCTGGTCGCCCGAGCAGATGCAGGCCGGGGTCGACGCGCTCGAGGATCGCGGGCTGGTCGCCGAGGGGCAGCTGACCCAGAAGGGCCGGGACATGCGCGAGGAGCTCGAGTCGGTCACCGACCGCGCCGAGCAGACGGTCGTCGACTCCCTCGGCCCCGACCTCGACACCCACGTCGAGCGTATGGGCGCCTGGGCCGAGAAGGTCGTCGACCGCGGCTGGTTCCCGCCCGACCCCTACAAGCGCGCCGCAGGCTGAGGCGCCCCCTCACGAGGTCTGGTGGTCTCGAGGTTCAGGCCGGGCGGCGTTCGCGCCTCGACCGACGTAGGTCGAGGCGCGAGGAGCGCCAGCGACGAGCCTCGAGACCCCTATGGCGTGAGGACCACCTTGATCGCCCCGTCCTTCTTCGATGCCGCGGTCGCGAAGGCCTCGGCGACGTCGTCGAGCGAGTAGCGGTGCGTCACGACCGGCTCGAGGTCGAACCGGCCCGTGCGCACCAGCTCAAGCGCCCGCTCGTACTGGCCCCGGCCACCGTTGCCACCGATGCCGTAGACGGTCAGCGTCTTGGCCATGATCGGCACGACCGGCAGCGGCGGGAGGTCGTTGGCCCAGCCGATGTGGACCAGCTTGCCCTCCTTGCGGACCAGGTCGAGGCACATCTCCGAGGAGCTCGGGAAGCCCGAGGTCTCGATGACCACGTCGGCGCCGACCCCGTCGGTGGCCTCCATGACCGCCTCACGCACGTCG
>Ga0325400_1006612_pt1 | contig 11040 bp, 7 predicted proteins | sample PopdelMetagenome_2_FD_205662 | JGI IMG/M metagenome (GOLD analysis project Ga0325400, IMG submission 205662) | Populus deltoides microbial communities from Bellville, Georgia, United States - Xylem-PdKOR-R1 | ecosystem: Host-associated > Plants > Phyllosphere > Stem > Wood/Secondary xylem...
CGCGCCGTCGACCACCTGCCGCGGCAGGGCAGTCGCCCGCCGTGGACGACGTCGATGGACTACCACTCCGACGTCGCGCTGCTCCGCTCCGGCAGCGTCACCGACCCCGAGCTGCAGCTGACGTCCACCGCGAGGCCCGACCCCGACCGCTTCGTGGACCTGCCCGCCGGACCGCGAATCTGCTACCGCGACACGGGTGGCGACGGCGAGGTGGTGCTGCTCGTCGCCGGGCTCGGACAGGACCTGACGGCGTGGCCCGATGCCCTCGTCGACGGGCTCGTCGCACGGGGGCTGCGGGTGGTGCGGTTCGACAACCGCGACATCGGCCGCTCCAGCCGCATCGCCGCTCCCCCACCGGGCCGGGTCCGGCAGCTGCTCCGCCGACCGCGCCCCGACGCGTACGACCTCGCCGACATGGCCGCCGACGCCGTCGGCCTGCTCGACCACCTCGGGGTGGAGCGCACGCACGTGGTGGGGCAGTCGCTCGGCGGGATGGTCGCCCAGGTCGTCGCGGCCCGCCGTCCCGACCGGGTCGCGTCGCTGACGTCGGTCTACTCGACGACGGGAGCCGCTGGCGTCGGTGGGACCGCCCGTTCGACGCTCCTGCGGCTGCGGCACGCGCCGGCCCGGACCGTCGAGGAGGCGGTCGAGCGCCACGTCGGGATGATGCGCCACCTCTCCGGGCTCGGGTTCCCCCTCGACGACGCGGCCGTCGCCGCGGAGGAGGCCCGCGCCCGCGGGTCGTGGGAGCGCGGTGGCGGACCGGCGTCGCGGGTGGGGCCCGCCCGGCAGATCCAGGCGATCGCCGCCTCGGGCGACCGGACAGCGGAACTGGGGCGCGTCACCGCGCCGACGCTCGTGGTGAACGGCGACCGCGATGTCATGGTCGACCCCAGCGGTGGGCTCGCGACCGTCGCGGCGATCACGGGGGCCCGGCACGTGGTGCTCCCGGGGATGGGGCACCACCTGGCGCCTGGCCTGGTGGACCGGCTCGTGGAGCTCGTCGGCGACCACGTCGCTGCGGCGGCGTCGACGGTGGCTGCGGCCCAGACCACTCGTGACCACCTCGAAGGAGCGCAGCAGTGAGCAGCAGGACTCCGAGCGTGAGCGGCAAGGTGTGCGTGGTGACCGGGGCGGGCTCGGGCATCGGCAGGGCGCTCGCCCTCGAGCTGGCCAGGCGGGGCGCGCGGCTGGCGCTGTCCGACGTGTCGACGAGCGGGCTCGCGGAGACCGCGGCGCGCGCTCGTGCGCTGGGCAGTCCCGTGCACACCGCGCGTCTGGACGTCAGCGACCGAGAGGCGTTCTTCGCCTACGCGGGTGCCGTCGTCGAGGAGCACGGCGTCGTCCACCAGCTGTACAACAACGCCGGTGTGGCGAGCAGCGGCACCGTGCAGAGCAGTGACTGGTCGGAGTACCAGCGGGTGCTGTCCATCAACCTGTTCGGCGTCATCCACGGGACGCAGGCCTTCCTCCCGCACCTCATCGCCTCCGGAGACGGGCACGTGGTGAACGTGTCGAGCCTCAACGGGTTCATGGCGCAGGGCGGGCTGTCGGCGTACAGCGCGAGCAAGTTCGGTGTGCGCGGCTTCACCGAGGCGCTGCGCGCGGAGGTCCTCGCTGCGGGTCAGCCGGTGCGGGTGAGCGTGGTGCACCCGGGCGGGGTGAGGACGAGCATCGCGAGCTCGGCGCTGGAGCACGCCCGGTCGTCGGGTCACCGGGTGACGGCCCAGGAGGAGGCGCAGCAGAAGCGGTACGACGAGAAGCTGCTGAGGATGCCGCCCGAGCAGGCGGCGCGGATCGTCGTCGACGGGGTGGAGGCGGGTCGTCCACGCATCCTCGTGGGGAACGACGCGAAGCTCGTCGACGCGGTGGTCCGGCTGCTGCCGGCGCACTACCCGGCGCTGGTGGCGCGGCTGGGGAGGGCGTCGGTCAAGCGCTGACCCGGCTGCGGGACGGGAGGAACGATCGGGACGGCGGGGACGATCGGCACGGTGGGGGCGCCGTCGCCGCAGAGGCGGTCGCGTCCCGTCGCCTTGGCGCGGTAGACCTGCTCGTCGGCGCGGACGAGCAGCGCCGGTCCGGGCTCGCCGGGGCGCCGCACCGCCACCCCGATCGACACGGTGTGGGGTGCGGGCGTCGCCGTCCTGATGCGGTCGAGCAGTGCGACCGCGTCGTCGGCGGCGGTGCCGCGCAGCAGGACGACGAACTCCTCCCCGCCCCAGCGGTAGAGCCCGGCGCCGGACGGCAGCTGCGCCTGCCACCTGCGGGTGGCGTCCTGCAGGAGCAGGTCGCCCGCGGCGTGGCCGCCGGCGTCGTTGACGCGTTTGAAGTGGTCGAGGTCCAGGACGGCCACGACCGCCCGTGCGCCGGGGTCCGCGACGGCGGACTCCAGGGCGAGGGCGAGCTCGCGCCGGTTCGGCAGCCCGGTGAGGTCGTCGTAACGGGCGAGCTGCTCGAGAGCTGCGGCCTGCGCGCGGCTGGTGCGCAGCGCCGCCTGCAGTCGAAGGCCGGTCAGCACCGCGGTGAGCAGCGCTCCAGAGCCGAGCACCAACCAGTCGACGGTGTAGCCGAGCAGGCCCTGCGCGACGAGCACCACTGACGGCACGCACGTCGACGCCCACAAGAGCGCAGCCCGCCCACCGGACGTGCGCCCCGGGGTGGCACCCGCTCGGCCTGGCTGCTGCTCCGCACCGGCGACGGCGCAGATGAGGCACCCGAAGGCGACGGCGTACGGCGTCTGGTACCAGTCGGTGACGCCCCCGGGCGCCTGCTGCAGGAGCACGAAGAAGACAGCGTCGCCGACGAGCAGGAAGCCCGTCGCCCCCACCCACAGCACCGCACGCTGTGCGTGGAGCACCCCCGTGAACACCGCCCGCAGCAGGAGGGCGAGGAGCACGACGTCGAGGAGCGGGTACGCCGCGACCGCCATCAGCTGCAGCGGTGGGTCACCGCCCAGGAGCGGTGCGACGACGAGGGCGACGACGACGGCGGCGGGCCCGGCGACCACCAGGACCGCGTCGAGCGACGCAGCGCTGTCCCGGCCCCGTCCCGACTCGAGTCCCGGCCCGTCTCCCGGTGGAGCTGGACCCAGCCGGCCAGCAGCACCAGGTACCCGGCCAGGAACAGGGGCTCGGCGAACGTCAGGGGGGCGGCGTTCCCGACCGCCATCCACTGGAGGTGGAACCCCACGTACGCCAGGGCGTTGAGCCCCATGGACAGCGCAGTCAGGCGGAGCAGCGAGCGCGGTGCCCCCGGCTGGCGGCTGCTGCGCAGGGCGGCGACGCAGGCGATGGCGGGCAGCAGCGCCGAGCCGAACGCCATGGCCAGGAGGTCGTAGGAGGTGAGCGGGCCGATGGCCACCACCAGGGCGCAGAGCACCCCGACGGCGACGGCCCCCCACCTCGACATGCATCCCCATCGGCGCGGGCCTGCGCGTCTTGACGCGGGTCGCAGCGACATCACCCCGTTGCCCCGGCGACCGGTCTGGGGCGTCCACGGCGTCACGAGGTACGGGGAGGTCGTCCGCGGGACGCTGACAGCCGCAGCTCGCGACCCGCGTCATGCGGCGTCGTCATGCGGTGTCGTCATGCGGCGTCGTCATGCGGCGTCGTCGCGCGGCGTCGTCATGCGGCGTCGTCGTGCGGACTGTCGGGCACTCACACGGCGGGGCCCGGCACCGGCTCGTGGCGCAGCCCGACGGCGACCGACCGCAGGACCGCCTCCACCCCGGGAGCGGCATCGAGGAGCCCGCCGGGCGCGCACAACCCGAGCGCCTGGAGCTCGGCGACGTGCTCGTGGAGGACCCTGTCGACGTGCTCCGCGACGAGGTCGCCCGGTCGCGTCGCGCTCCGGAGACCCAGCACGCACGGCCGCCCCTCACCGGCGGCGACCACCATGGTCGCGAGCGCGTGGCGCACGTCGTCGCCGAGCAGGTGGTCACCGGCGAGGAGGCGGACGGTGCACTCCAGAGCGGCCGCCGCGACCTGGCTCCGCAGCCATGCCCTCAGCACCGGGTCCGGGTCGGTCCACCCCGCACGGTCCGGGCCCGGCTCGAGCCGCTCGCCCGCAGTGGTGATCAAGCGCAGCTGCGCGCAGGCGATGGCCACCAGCTGGGCGCGGCGGCGTCCCACCCCGCTGCTCGTCAGGAAGTGGACACCCAGCCGACCCTCGAGCTGGACCACCAGGTCTTCCTGGTCGTCCTCGTCGGGGGGAGGCGAGACGCCCTCGCCGACCCAGCCGAGGTACTCGCCCACCATCCGCACGAATGGGAGCTCGTCGACGGCTCGCTGGAACTCGGGGTCCTCCGACGCGCGGTGGAGCACGAGCTTCGCCGCGTCGTCCGAGACGAGCTCCAAGTGCAGCCTCGACACCGACGCGCTGTCGCCGGAGCTGCGCTGCCGCGGGATGCGGGCCGCACCGGCACGGGCGGACGACCGTCCGTGGGGCTGCTGACGTGGGTGGCGGTGGGGTTGCGAGCTCATGGTCCGACCCTCCCGGCCCCCGTGCGGCTCCGTGTGGACGTCGACCCACCTGTGGACAGCGCGCTGACGACCCGACCCTGTGGGCGACGCGGTGCCGAACCCACCTCAAGCCGCCGGGAGGTCGTCGAAGAGGAACGGCTCGTCGGGAGGCTCGGCCGTCGGCTCGTCGGGGGAGTCATCAGCGGCGTCGCCGCGGGCGCCACCAGGTGCCCAGTCCCGAGCCCAGTCGACGGACCACGGCACCGGACCAGCCCGCCCGGGACCCGGACCACCCGAGCCCCCCGGACCACCCGAGCCACCCGCAGCGGCAGCGGCGGCGGCGGCGGCGGCGGGACCGTCTGATGGCCAGCCGACCCACGCCGGCAGCACGTCAGCGAGCAGCGAGTGCACCCACGGCGGCAGCCCGTCGACAGCTGCGTCGCCGCCGCCGTCGTCGTCGTGAGGGTCGAGCAGGCGCTGCGGGGAGACCCGGTAGGTGTGCCCGGTCGGAGAGGTCCACACCACTCCGTCGCCAGGTGACGGCTGCGGTGGCGACCCGTCACCGCGCGGCGGCCCCGCCCTGTCGACGGCCACGCTCCACCCGTGTCCGGGCCTGGCGTGCTCCCCCGCCTGCTTCAGCAGGTGCTCCACCTGGGCCAGCAGCTGCAGGTTTGTTGCCTCGGTGGGGCCGCCGCTGGGCCGGCCCCGCTCGTCGTCGGCCCACGGCTCGACGTGGTCGAGCTGCCTCTCACCACGTGCCCCGCTGCCACCCAGGCCCACCGGTCGGGTCGAACCGGGCAGGGTCGAGCCCGTCCATCGCAGCGACACCAGCCGGGCCAGCGACGTGCTGGGCCGCCACGCCCCCTCCTCGACGCCGACCGCTGCGCCGGTGGTGGGGTCCGCGAAGACCCGTCGCCACAACCCGTCGGCGGCGATCCGCAGCGCCGCCGCCGCGCCCACCGGACCGTACCCGGCCAGCTCCGCGCCCACCGAGCTGACGCCGGCGAGCACGGTCCACGGCAGCACCAGGTGGACGCTCGGCTTGGACGCCGCAGTCCTCGCGACCGGGTGCCAGGTGCCGGAGACGCCCGAGGTCTCGGACATCTCCAGCGCCGCCGTGGCCCACTCGGCGAGGGCAGCGATGCGGTGCTGGTCGAGGGTGCCCACCGCTGCCCTGTCGAAGGGGCGACCGTCCTCAGCGGCTGCCGCGCGCTCGGCAGCACGCGCGTCGGCCTGACGACGGCGGGCGCGGGCATCCATCGCCGAGGTGATCAGCGCGATGGTCTCCACAGGACCGCGCAGCAGCAGCGCGGCCTGGTCGTCGTCTTCGTTCCAGCGCTGCGTCGAGCACGCAGCACGGGCCTTGGTAGCGCGCACCTGAGCGGCTGCGGTATCGGCGCGGTGCACGGCACGGGTGAGGCGGCGCTTCCAGGCCCGCTTGGTAGGACCGAGCCCCGCGCCCGCGGTGGGGCGGGTCGTGGAAGCAGGCATCGGGTCGACGTCCTGGTCCTCTTCGGCGTCCTGCCCGTCCTCTGGTTGCTCCGCCAGGTCGGCGCCGGGCTCGGTGCTGGGCTCGGTCGGCCAGGTGGCGAACCCGGTGGCGCGCTCGAGCAGCTCCTCCCGCACCCGAGCGACCACCTCGTCGGCGTGCTGGTCCGCAGCGGTCGTGGCCTCCGCCTCGACCTGCTCGCGGTCGGCGGCAGCGCGGGCCTTCAGCTCCGCCCGCGTCGGCGCGTCAGCCCCTGCGGCGATGGCGGCAGCGTCCTGTTCAGCCCGCTCGACCTCCAGCGCCGCCTCTCGTGCCGCGACCTCCCGCTCCAGCGCGCTCACGAACGCGGTGCCGCGCACCGCCGTGAGCTCTTCCAGCAGCCACGCCCCCGCACCGGCCTGCAGCGCTCCCGCCGCCATCGCGGCAGCCACCTCGCGCTGGGCCCCGATCGCTGCGAGGCCCCGCTCGACCAGCGCGTCAGCCGCCGCGCTGCCGATCCCGAGCCGCGCGGCCAGCTCGGACGGTCCTGTCGAACGGGCCCGCGTGGCCCACGGCCGGCCCTTGCCGTCGGCAGCGATGGCGGCACGGGCGTCGGCGACGTCCTGCTCGGCCTCGGCCTGACGCCTCGCGGCGAACACCCCTGCGAGCCCGTCGCGCTGGGCGGTCAGAGCGGAGATCTGCCGCTCGCACGCGGCGACGGCCTCGACCAGCTCGGCATCGGAGATGAGACCGTCGGCCAGCCCAGCGGAACCGCCCGCCGCGTCATCGAGGGGCTCACCCTCGTCAGCGGCGTCACCATCGAGATCACCGCCGAAGTCACCCTCGGGGTCGACGGTGACCGGTTGGCGAGCCCCGGCGACGTCCTGCCGGACCTCCCACCAGAGGCGCTCGACAGCGCGGAGGAGCTCGGCACCGGGCACCAGTGCCGCCCAGTCGAGCGCCACCTCGTCGGTGACCCCCTCCAGGCACGCCTCGGGCGGCAGCTCACGGCGCGGCACGACCCCCAGGGCCGCAGCGCCGTCGAGCACCGGGCCGCCGTCGTGCAGCTCGACCTCGTCGAGGTGCCCCGCGCCCCACTCGTCGAGGAGCGTAGCGAGGCGCTCCTCGATGACGGAGCCCAGACTCGAACGCATGTCCGTACTCAAGCACCCCCTACCGACAACGCGGTCCCACCTCCGAGCCGGCGGGCGACCTCGACGTCGAAAGTCCATTCAGCCGGCAGGTCTCACTCGCCGTCCCCCTCCTCGAGCGGCTCGTCGGTCAGGTCGAGCTCCAGCTCGCGCTGGTCCATCGCCTGACCGCAGACGCACCACGCCGTACATGCGCACTCGCTCTCGCGGGGTGGCCACCGCTGTTCGGCACGCCGGGACCATGCCAGGGACCACCGTCAGCGCTGCGCCGAGCGGCCGCGCACGCCGTCGTCGTCGAGCGCTGCCGCAGCCGCCGTGATGCCACCGGCCGCCATGGCCGCCACCACAACGTCGACCAGCAGCTGCCACGTGCGTGCCTGCTCGTCGGCGCGCTGGCGAGCACGGCGTCGGCATGGCGGGTGATCGGCGGCGACGGGGATCCTGTCGAGCAGGTCGTCGAGGGCGTAGACGACGCTGTCAACCTCGCCGTCACCGTCCCCCTCGTCCCAGCCCTGGTGCGGCCAGAGCGTGCGAACCAGCCACGCGGCGTCATGTCGACCGCTGACCACCTGCTGCGCGCACCACGCGGCAGCGGTGCGGCGGGGCGCGACGACGGCGTGCGCGGCGCCGAGCTCAGCCAGCGACTCGGGCCACAGGTCGCTCACCTCGCGCTCGTCACCGCGGAGTCCGGCGAGCTCGGCAGTGCGCGGACCACCCAGCCCGTCAGCGACCCAGTGCGCCGCCCACATCGGCCGGACGCGCCGGTCAGCCAGGTCCAGCGCGACCAGGGCCGCAGCCAGCGCCGGCTCCGGGACCTCGTCGACCACGCCACCAGCCTGGCAGGTCTGCGCTGGAAGGCCGGCGCTGGTGGATCAGCGCGACGGCAGGGCGCCGCTCGCCCACCGGGCGCCGCAGGCGCGGCACGCGGCGTCGGTCACGACTCGCGGTGCGTCATCGCGGCGGACGCGCTTCCTGCGGGACGACGGCGGGGGGTGCCCCATGACGAGCCTGACGCCCTCACGCTTGCCGCACCCCGGGCAGGTGAGCGGCGCAGCCATCACCTCATCGTGCCCGACCCCCGTCGGCGAAGAGTGCGCGCTGGCTCTCGAGGACGTCAGGCTGCACGCCGTTGCGCGGGCTCTCGGCGCATGCACGGTGCCGGCGTCCCTCACCTGAGGCGGGGCGGCATCACGGTGCCAGCAGTCCCTGGAGGTTCGGCAGCCACGACGAGGCGGACGCCAGGCCCGCGAGCAGGCAACCGACGACGGCGAGGCGAAGCACGTCGCCCGACGTCACCCCGCGCCCAGCGCGTCGCCTCGAGGAGCCCGAACGGGTCGAACGCCGTCCAGCCGCCCGTGACGTCGGGCGAGTACTCGACGGACGCGCGCGTCCTGTGGCAGGGGCCGTCGAGAGCAGTGGCGGTGACACCGGCCCCCCGAGGTGCCGACGCAGGTGGTCGGCGATGTCACGCACCTCCTGCTGGGCCAGCCGGGGCGGGAGGGAGAGCAGCCGTGCAACGAGGTGCTCGTCTCCGACGACCAGCACCCCGTCGTCCGTCAGCGCCGGGGGCAGCGACTGGCCCGTGAAGCACAGGGCTCCGACGACGGCGGTGCGGTGCTGGGGTCCCAGCACCGCGGCGACCGAGGCCACCATGGTCGACATCTCGTGCGTCACCGCGCGCCGCGGACGCCCGCCAACGGACAGCACGCCGTCGGGCCGGACCACCACCGCCGCGGCCCAGTTCTTGGCGTCGACGACCACCACCCCGCCAGGCCCGACGACGACGTGGTCGAGGTTCGCCAGCGGCCTGCCGGGCCAGTGCAGGTCGTGCAGCACCATCCACTCCCAACCGGTCAGCCCGTCGAGGAGAGCTCCCACGTGGCGCTCGCCGTCACGACCCGACCGCCACCGGTGCAGGCTCTGCTCGATGCCGGAGATCTCCTGCTGCAGGCCGGCGAGCTGCGCCTGCTTCTCGACCAGGCGGCGCTCGAGGACCTCGACCCGATGGGCGGCACCCGCGCCGGCAGCCCGAACCTCGCGGAAGGATTCCCCAGTGAGCCCGCTGTCGTCCTGCATCCACCCAGCGTCACCGCAACCACTCTGGGCAACTAGCGCCCGACCGGGTGGCGCTCAGACCTGACGAGAGGCTCCGATGACGTCAGCTGAGGCGATCGGCAGGCAGCCCCGCCTCAGCACGACCACGGCAGGTGAGGCCTCGCTCGGTGTGACGCCGATCAGGCACTCGCCGCTGACGCCGCCTGGACGACGTCGGCCGGCATGGGGCGCTGCAGCTTCCACGTGATCGCCATCGGCCGCTCCCCTCGGTGCTCCATGTACGTCGCCGTCCCGAGGCACAGGAACGGTGGTGTTCCCATCTCCCCCTTCGGCGCCTCGCGCGTGAAGAGCACCACGTGCGACCCGGCCGCCTCGTGCTCCACGTACCGACGCCCCGTCGGTGACTCCGGCGAGGTCGCGTTCTGGCTCTCCCAGTGGAAGAGCCTCGGCGAGAGCGCGTAGTCGCGGTACATCGTCGTCGGGGTGAAGGCGCGCTCGTCCTTGCGGAGGTTGATGAGCAGTGCGTCGACGGCGGTCGGCTCGCACCAGGCGACGCCGCTGACGTGTCCGGCGGTGGACCGCGTCGAGTTCGCGTAGTCGAAGCCAGCCAGCAGCTCATCCCGCCGATAGGTCGCGTGGCTCAGCACCGGCAGGTGTGCCAGCGCGGGGCTCAACGGCTTCGGCACGTGCCGCGCCCGGTCCACCGCCCCCGCCATCAGCTGCTGCACCTCCGAGACGACGGCGGGGTGCTGTCGCAGGTGCTCGAAGCCCGCCTCGTACGAGCTGAACCCACCGCGGTTCGGCCACAGCGTGAAGAACAGCATCCGCGCGAGCCGCTGCTCGCGATCGCTGAGCACCTCGTACGGAGTCGCCCCCGGCGCCACGAGCCGCGCGTAGGCAGAGGCCCGCTCGGCGTCGTCGACGTGCACGAGGGTGACCACCCGCTTGAGCAGCGCAGCCTCCCCCGGCCCGCCACCCGGCGTCTCGAAGCCGGCGGCGCGCAGCAGCGCCGTCCACCCCCCGTAGGTGCCGCGGTCGCGGTAGACATCCGCGACCTCGCGACCGCTCCCCTCGAGGTACTCCCGCAGAGTCGGCGCTTCGCCGCCCGAGACGTAGGAGCGGATGTCGGCCAGGAGATCGCCCTTCGCCATGCGAAGGGATGACCGCACGTTGGAGAGCACGATCTGCTGGCTCACAGCGTCCAGCACGAGCTGCGACCCCGGCGGCAGGTACGGAAAGCCCTGCTCCAGCTGGCTCTCCAACTGTGAGCGCGTCGTCCCGGTGAGGGCGCGGTAGCGGACGTCGAACCGGTACTCGGCGCGGTGCTGCCCGATGAAGTCGAGCACCGTCAGCACCGCCTTGTTCGGCGCGCGCCGCAGGCCACGACCCAGTTGCTGCAGGAAGACCGTCGACGACTGCGTCGGCCGGAGGAGCAGCAGCGTGTCGACGTCGGGGACGTCGAGCCCTTCGTTGAACAGGTCGACGGCGAAGAGGCACCGCACCGCGCCGTCCTTCAGCGCGCGGAACGCCTGCTCCCGCTCGTGCACCGGCGTGCCGCCGTGGACGGCGAGCGCGGAGATGCCGTCCTGGCTGAAGCGCCGAGCCATGTACTGGGCGTGCGCCACAGAGACGCAGAAGCCGAGCGCACGCATCGAGTCGACGTCGGTGACGCGGTCTCGCAGCGTCTTCAGCACGATGCGGGTGCGGGCGTCGTTGCCGGTGTAGACGTCGGACAGCGCGTTGACGTCGTAGGCGCCGCGCTCGTAGGCCACCCGTGTCAGGTCGGTGCCGTCGTGGACGCCGAAGTAGTGGAACGGGCACAGCAGGTCGGCTTCCAGTGCTGTCCACAGGCGCAGTTCAAAGGCGGTGCGACCGCTGAAGAACTCGCGGACGTCCTTGCCGTCGC
>Ga0325400_1006613_pt1 | contig 11037 bp, 10 predicted proteins | sample PopdelMetagenome_2_FD_205662 | JGI IMG/M metagenome (GOLD analysis project Ga0325400, IMG submission 205662) | Populus deltoides microbial communities from Bellville, Georgia, United States - Xylem-PdKOR-R1 | ecosystem: Host-associated > Plants > Phyllosphere > Stem > Wood/Secondary xylem...
GTAAAAATAGGCTTTTAAAGTGCCCTAGATTTCTAAATTTTTGTCCCTCCTCCTTGCGATTTACGAGTCGCAAACTCTTGAAATACCAAGGGAAAAATGAGCTTTTAAAGCACATGGAATCTTCTTGAATTTCTATCTTAATAAATTTAGTTAGAATCAAACTTAGAAAAACTGATGGAATTAGAAAACACCAACACCATAGCAATTTTAAGACAAACCAAACACCAAGCAGCTTACCTTAGGTAGGGCGTACTAGGGGTGCTAATACCTTCCCTTTACACAACCAGTCCCTTACCTTAGAATCTCTAAAAGACCAGTTAGGGTTCCTAGTTACCATAATACTAGGTGGCGACTCCCTTTTACACAAAAAAACAAAAGACCCCGAAATCAACTAATGGTCGCCGCGCTCCGCCGCGAGGGTGTGACACTCCTCATGAATGTTTTAGGCCTATGTCTTAGCTTTCTAGCCATATAAACCAAATTGAAATCCAAGATCTACAACTCCAGATATGACCTAATGACTTAACAGTGTTTCAGTTTGGACTGAACCAACATCTCTTTTCTAAGCTTAACTCTCTCTTTGTCTTCTCAATTTCAGTAGTTCAACTCATCAATCAATCCTTTAATTTATGTGATAGGCCTGCATTTAAGATGGACATTTACTATATATTAAATGTATCTTGTAGTATCAGACTTGTTATTATAAAACATGCTTTAGTTAATGAGTTATTGATACTTCAAGTGCAAAATGATGATATAAAACCTTGATAAAAATGTACTTTTAAGTACTAATCAAAACCTTTATTCTTCAATAATCTAAGGTAAGGGACTAGTAAAGCTATAGAAAATATACTATTACCTCAAAGCATTTTACTTAAGACAAGTTGCATTGTTAATTGTCTTTTATTCCTAATTGTTTGTTGTGCCTATTTTACCGATGATCTATGTGCATGGGTCTACTGCGATGAGTTAAATCTAATATAGATTTTATGCTTATTCATTTTAAAGTCCTAATTATTTTTGTCACTCCTAGTTTGTTTGGTGAATTGACATATCAATAACTATTTACTCTTGATCACAACATGTGATTATTAATAGTCTATCAAATCATGTCAGTAAATAATTGAGTGGGCCTATGTTGGCCCTCATTGAACATAGCCCAAATCCTAAAATTATTTTTCCTTACTATAAAAACAAATGTAGATATACTAAAACAACATCAATAATTAACAAGACATGTATAAATTAAAAATAGATGTAAGGATGTATGTTTTTTTTTTTTGAGATGGGCTTGGCCTAAAATGCAAGATTTGATACATTTTTTTTATTACATGAGCATGAAATAAGAGCAAACAATTATTAATAGTGATGCTAAATTCTAAACCCTAAATCCTACTATCATGCTAGGTATAACACTACGCCATTAAACAGTTTTACCGACGGATTTAATCCGTCGGTATAAGGAACAAAAACTGTCGGTAAAATTATTACCGACGGTATCTCTGACGGATTTATTCCGTCGAAGAAACGAGCGTCGGTAATTTCTCATTCCGTCACAATTTCTGTCGGTAATTAAAAAAATACCGATGGTATTACAGACGGCTCAGCTCGCCAAAAAAAAATTCCCACCACCAAGTTACCGACGGAATATTTCCGTCTACAAAATTCAACGGTAATTACCGACGGATATTCCATCGGTGATTGTAATGGTATTACCAACGGAAATATTCCGTCAGTAAAAGTCATGATAAATCAGTCGGAAATTTCCGTCGGTGATTGTGGCACGACCGTAAATATTATAAACGATACTAAAATACCGACGGACACATTCCCTCTGTCAATCTGTCGATATTAATTTAAAATATTTAAAAAAATTATTTATTAATAGTTAAAAAACTTAATAACCAAATAAATTTGCATTAGACATTAAAAATGTAAAATTAATGTTAAATAATATTCATCAAAATATTCATTACAAATTTAATGTTTTAAAAAAACAAAATTAAACTAATTAAAATAGCGACGGAGCTGGAGGAGGAGGAGGCTAGTTATTGCCGAGACCGTAAGGCCAAAAAGAAGCAGCACATGGATCATCACCCATCTTTGATCTAATCTCCATGACCATTTGATGGAGCTGAGCATAATCCGTCGAGAGGCGTTCATATTGTTGTTTCAAGGCTAAAAACTCCTCTGACTGGGTGCTCGATACTAATGGAGAGCTCCCAATGGTTGAGACACTACGGGCTGACCGTAGTGTTGGAGAGCCCGTAGACCCGATTTTTATCGGGTCCACCAGACGTTCCGACCTCTATCTAAAAATCCAGATCGAAATCTGGTTGGGTCAAAGGATCGTCCTCATATCTCTCTCTCAATTGACTATTATAGGTCTCCTGAATTTTTTTTAAAAAAAATCATCATATTCAATTCAAGAAAATAATAACTTACGAAATAAAATTATTGATCAAAAATACCACAAAATGCTGAGCACGATTGTCCACGTACTGCTGCACCCCTTTTTGGCAGTCTTGACTCCTCACGTACGTCTCTACAAATAGCTCCATTGGACTCGGCTCACGTCCAAGAGACGTAGCCTATAAGGGAAAAAAAAAGATTACAAGTTAAATATATTTATAAGCAACAACAAATTAATTAACAATAGATTTTGATTTAAATTAATCTTACCATCCGCTTCGCATGTGCGTTGAATGGGATAGAGCTGTCGGTGTGCGTGGTCACCGAACCATGAATTTGCTGGTTCCGGTTGACGGCTCCGGATTGTGAGTGCCGTGAGAACCGCTCAGATGTCACGTGCTCAATATATGCCGCCCATATATCTCCCGAGATGAATGGCGGTTTAAATTCCCGCCAAACCGCCACCTCATTCCAGCCTTCAAGACCGTTGTCCCTCACATATCTTTTCGGCTTTTTTTGGGTGTCATACCAAAAATCACGCAACCTACATCTATAGTAACTAATTAGAATTTAGAACATAAAATTATAAATAAAAAATAAATATTATTTTCGATGTTACTTAGTTGTTGCGTGATTCTCCCATACTCTCCCGACAACATTGTTGTCCGCGTTATCCCACTCAAATTTATTCTGTATATATAAATAATTCATTAAAAATAAAAATAGTACAAGATATAAAATTACAAAAATTGTTTATTAAAAATAAACTGGAAATTAAAAATTAACACTTACATAAAATCACCGAAACCAGGCATCGATATTAGGTCTCCACTCAGGATGTCTGGAGACCTGACTCCATTGAAACAATGGAATCTCCATCGATGATTTCAACGCCAATGTAATTGTCCTGGCAGCCTCAATGTTTGTGAACCTAAAATTAAATAATAAAAAATTAATTAGTTGTTCATAAATTATGTTATAAGTATTAAAAAAAAACTAAAACCTAAACAAACTTACATTGACCCCGCTGTACTTGCGGGTGAATTGACCCCTCTGTGAAGGCACATCGCTTCTGCGCTATGAAACCGTTGTAGAAGAGGAAGCATCACACGGTGGCGCAGATGCATCGCCGTGATCAGCACCTAAGGAGATGTCCTCCTCACTGCTAAAAGAACTATGTGCAACCGTCTGTTGACGACGTCCTGTAGATTTCATTCGACGCATCTACACAAATGTATATGAATTATTACATAAATTAACTTTGATTATTTAAAAAAAAAATATCAGCAACACCTCCCCTATACTAGAGACTACCCACAATTTTCAAACTTGCAATATTTACAATAACCACAATCCATATAATCTCTATCCTTCGGTAATTCCGACGGAAATTACCGTCGCAAATTGTGCCGCCGACAATGCTGTTGGTAATAGTGCTTCTAACAGGCGTGCACTTTGGGATTTGTGATTTCCATCGGTGAGTTCCGTCGGTGATTTCTATCGGTGAGTCCGTCGATGATGCCATAAAAAATTATGGCACAAACCCGTAATTATTTTCCAACTCTCTGTGAGATACCGATGGAAATATTTCGTCGGTGTTTCCGTCGAAAAGTTTCCCAATCCGTCGGTGATGCCGTCGGAAAGTGTGGCACAAGCCTGTAATTTTTTTCCAACTCTCTGTGAAATACCGATGACAATAATCCATGTGGGAATCCGTCGGTGAAACAGTCAATATTTATATAGCTTCTACATGTATTTTTATTTATCCTCCTGCACACTTAGATCACACACAGCACAATACACAGGAGCTGACAATTAAAAAAGAATAAATATTTCATGTTCCAAAATATTATGTTATAAAAATAAGGTTTTACAGCATGTTTAGTCAGAATCTTCATCTTCGTCCTCAATTGAATTGTTATCATCCGCTTCATCACGCTCTTCAATGTGGTTATCATCTTCTTTATCAACATTCTGTACTGCACTAGTAGAGCTCAAAATGACATTCAACTCCTCTGCGTCAACATCAACAAGACTATCATCGAAAACATGAAAATTCAAATTTTCATGTAAGTCAATCAAAGGAGCAACTCGGTATGGCTCAACCAACTCACTAGCTTGAAAGACTTCATTTATCACACTTGTGTCTTCATTCTCATCCTGAACAACCTCGACACGACCCCTGGGTTTTGTTTTTAAAACAGATAACCAATCAACTCTTGATCGGTCCTTTCTAAAGGAAGGGGTGTATGTGTAATAAATTTGTTGGCATTGCTTTGCGAAAACAAAGACGTCGTTTACGTCGCGGTGTCTAGCCTTTTGAGTTGATTTCAACGAGACCATAATGAGGATCTACTCTGATTCCTCTGTCAGTTGTGTCATACCAATAGCATTTGAATAAAAACACTCTATTCTACTCGCTATGATATTGCAGTTCGACGACTTCTTCCAATCTACCGTAGTAGTCAACTTCAAACTCACTAAAAGTCGATCCCTTAATTCAAACACCGTTGTTGTATGTCTTTCTTCCATGCCCATATTCTTTAGTATGAAAGATATATCCATTGACAAAATACCCGTTATAGCACTTGACTTTTCTTTCAGGGTTCAGGCTTAGTAAAGACAGTGAAATAGCAGCACTAACTCTCATTTGATAAACCTTGTATATTAAATATAACAACAATCAATAAATGGATATTATGTAATATATATTTACGTACAGTGAATTAAATTGCAAGAGATTATGAGTTTGTGATAGGACTTACATGTGTTCTAAACCATGTGGCAAATTGTTCATCTTGTAATTGAAAGATCTAGGAGTCGGCCAGCTGTGAGTTATTGGACAGTAAGTATCGTTGATGTTGCCTGCAAGGTTGTTTCAAATTATATGAGTTTATGGTATCACAAAACATAAATAATACACTCTTGACAAAGTTTATGTTGAATATCTACTTACTTAATAAAAGGTCTCAGCTCATCACAATTAAATAGGATATAATTGTGTGCTTCACTAAATTCTATTTCAGACAAATATCTTCCCCTCACAACATTTTTAGGTAGGGGTCGTCTAGGATTAGAGAATATTGACAAGTTCCCACTTGAAAGCACTTTACAACCATCATCATGCCGTGGAACACGGTTGATCCTCATTCTCAAATGAGGTTCGAAATAGTATGAGATAAATGTTTAGATCTCCTCAACAATATAAGCCTCATATATTGACACCTCAACATGCGCCTTGTTCTTAATCTTTTTTTTAAGATTGAACAAGTACCTGCATATATATATATATATATATATATATATATATAATTAATCAAAAATTATAAACCAAAAAAAACATTTAATTATGAATTATATACCAACTGTAACATCTAACCTCTCGAATGGATACATCCATCTGTATTGGACCAGTCCTCCAACTTTTGCCTCAAACGGTAAATGTACGAGTAGATGCTCTATTGAGTCAAAAAATGATGGAGGGAATATCATCTCAAGTTTGCATATTGTCTCCATGATATTCTTTTCAAGCCTCTCAATGTGATCAACATTCAACTTGCTGGAGCATATATCTTTGAAAAAATAACTGATCTCCGTTAGTGCATCCTATATCCCCTTTGGCAACAAATCATGAAAAGCTAATGGGATGAGTGTTTGCATAAACACATGGCAGTCATGACTCTTCATTCCATATAATCTGCATTCCTCGGTATTAACTAGCCTTGATATGTTCGAGGCATGTCCATCGGGGAAACACAGACTCTTAAGCCATTTGTAGACTAGTAGTTGTGCGTTTTTCTCTAACACGAAGCTTGCTCTTGGTTTTGCGACCCGTGACCCATTACAAACCAACTCCATATTTTTACGATTACAGAACAATGCTACATCCAATCTAGCTTTGATGTTGTCCTTTGTCTTCCCCTTCACATCCATGACGGTGTTGAAAATGTTCTCAAACACGTTCTTTTCAATATGCATTACGTCAAGGTTATGATGGAGAAGATTGGTCTTCCAATAAGGAAGCTCCCAAAATATACTTCGCTTCACCCAGTTATGGGTTAAATCAAAACCAGGAAACTTCTGTTTACCTGATTGGAGACCAAACACAATGTCACCGTACTCTAAAACAACATTAAGCAATTCTTCATCGGAAAGATGCAGGGGTGCAACATCCTTTTTAACTCTGCCAACAAAGAAATCCTTCTTGTTCTTTCTGTACCTGTGATTCAGTGGCAAGAAGTGACGGTGATAGTCAAAAAAAGAAGCTTTACCCCTGTTTGTTAGCGTGAATGCCTTGTTGTTCTCCATACAGTATGGACATGCTAGCTTTCCATGCGTGCTCCAACCAGAAACCATTCCATAAGCTGGGAAATCATTGATAGTCCACATCAAAGCTGCTCTCATAACAAAATTATGTTTCCTCGAGATGTCATAAGTCAAAGCTCCAGAGGACCACAACTGCGTCAACTCATCAATCAATGGACGAAGACAAACATCTATATTCCGACCTGGACTGCCTGGACTTGGTATGACCATAGATAGAAACATGAACTCTGGCCTCATACACATCCCGGTGGCAAGTTATAAACTGTCAGTATGACCGGCCAACAAGAATAAGGAGCAGCAAATGACCTGAATGGGTTGAATCTGTCTATACACAACTTAAGATGCATGTTCCTTGATTCAGCTGAAAAGTGAGGATGCACACTGTTAAAGTGTTTCCAGGCTTCACCATCACTCCATTAACCGCATGATGTGATTGGTGTCATGTCATGTGCTCAGCAGTCCTTGGTGACATGAATAACCTCTGCAATCTAAGTGTGATTGGGAAGTATCTAAATTTTTTATATGCCACGAGAGTTGTCGCACCCGACATCGCGGCGGCCCTAAAAAATAATCTCTTGAATTATGGAAAAAGAACAGATTTTTGGCATCTTGTTCTTTTAGGAAAAATGTCTTGTTTAAGGAGTCGCCACCTAGTATTATGGTCACTAGGAACCCTAACTGGTCAACAGAGATTCTATGGCTCGGGATTGGTTACGTAAAAGGGAAGATATTATCACCCCTTAAACGTTCTGCCTAAGGCAAACTGCATTGCTATTTTTTTTTGTCTTAAATTGCTAAATCTTTATTGGTTTATGCTCTGATGGTTTACTTGCAATATTCCTGACTCTGGCGCCAGTGAATATTCAACTACGAATAATTCCAACTCTGGCGTTGGTAAATATTACGTAGCTATAAAATAAATTTGGATCAATATTCTTATTCCTGACTCTGGCATCAGTGAATAAACAAGTAAAATAAATTTATTTTTACACATGCACATATTTTTTTATTTTTTTATTTTTTTAGCTAAATAAAATAAAATATAGTGAATAAAAATAATATAAATTTAAACCGATATTTTTATTCCTAACTCTGGCGTCAGTGAATAAACCAATAAATTTATGTTATTTTTATTCATGCATACACATCTTTTTTTTTTACTTTTTCTATTTTTTTGTTTTTTATTCTTTATTTTTTATTTGTTTTTAATTTAAGTTGCATGGTAAAAAAAAAAAGGGTTGGGTCACTGGTCCAAACCAGTGACCCGGCTGCCACTGTTGCATGCGTGAATCACTCACGCATGCATGCAAACGGTAATTAATTTACCAAAAGAAAGAAAGCTGAAGAACTTACCTGGCAAGGCTGAGGGAGACGGTGCCCACGATTGGCTATTCAGCTTGGGCGGAGAAGAAACCTTTCACGACTGAGGAACCGGTGAATGCTGGCCTCAGGAGCACGATGCATGGGGGGGAAGAGGGTTACTTGTTGGCCAGACACTCTCCCCTGTTTCTTCTTATTTTCACTGGTTCTCCTTGCTCTGGTTTTCTCCTTCGTGTCCCTACTGTTCTGAGATGAGACAGCTGCTTCAATGGTGGACTGCTAGATGTTCACCGTATGGAAGAGCTGTTGGGGCTGGTGCAGCTGCGGGGTCAAGATAAAGACAAAGGTGACGACCGGTTATCTCTGGACGGACGATGTCTTCTCCCTCCTGGTTTCTTGTCTGTCAGTCCTCTCTTTCTCGGTCTCTCTCTCTCTCTTCTCCTTCTTCGTCTGTTCCTAGAATCTGCTGTTCGCAAAGGAAGACGGCGGTGTGGAAGTGTTGTTCCACCAACACCGCTTCCTCTCCTCTGTTTTAGCTTTCCTTCAGTCAGCCCCCAGTCTTTTTCGTCCTCCCCCGGTTCTGCTCTCTCTTTTTTTAGTTCTTCCCCCAGTTTTTTTCTTTGTGTTCCTCCTTCCTCTCTGGTCTGCTGCACTGCTATTGCTAAGACGCTGCGTTGATGGAGTAGATTCTCCACTGCTACTTCTGACAGGAATCGATAGGCACCAAAGAGCATGGTGCAGAGAACATTGCGTTCATTACTGCAACATGTTGTTCAGGCCCATCCGGAGATCCAAAGGAGCCTGAGAGCAACGAGGACTTGATCACTCTTTGGGACTGCTCTTCCCCTGGTTTTTCTTCTTTGATCATAAAATCCTCCCCTCGCACCAGTCTTAGGTGGATAGAGGGGAGATCTTGGGTGGAGGCCTGACGGCTCCCTTCTTGATCGTCTTCCCCCTTTTTTTACCCCCTTTTTTCTTCGTTCGGTCCCCTCTCCTCCAGTTATTCCCCTCTCTCTCTCTTTCCCCCCCACGTTTTTGTCCCCTGGGTCTCCCTTGTTAATGCCTCTACGCTGAAACATAAACATTGTTTGTAACTGTCGAAACGGAAGCTGAAATGGGCAGTGAACAGTTTGTCCAAGAAACGGCTCCGTTTTCAATTCAAATTGCTATTTTTGATGTGTTTCTTGAAGTTTTGAACTTTTTGTAAGTAAACCCCTGGGTAAACTTTAATAGGACCCCTGCATTTCATCGCATTTTAAGAAACAATCCTTGGTTTCAGAATGTATCAATTCAGTCCTTAATTGACTCTTCAAACTTTGGTATTTCTTTAATTAAGTCCCTCATTTCATTAATTAAATTAATTCCAAGTTCAATTAAGTCTCAAAACTTATCAATTTTTTCAATTAAGCCCTTGATTTGATTAATTAAACTAGTCAAGAGTTTAATTAAATCTTTAAACTTTCAATCATGTTGCCCTTAACCCAAATTTTAATTTATTTCATTTTTATTTGTTTTTCATCATCATTTTTCATTTTTTATTATCATTTTTCAGTAAATAAAAAAAATAAAAGGGTCAAAAATTGGGTTATGACAAGAGTCTTTACTCTTCCAGTTCTGGGTTTGTAACGGGAATGCCCGCATGTCATGCACTCGGTCATTTCAGCATTTTCAAAATAGTATAATATGCAGAAGTTAGAGCACATGTCAATTTTCTGGTATCCTAAACTGAGGGGTTTCATCATGGACTTGGCAGCATAGAAGTTCTCTTTCAGCCTGTTCCCCTCAGGTAAAATGCTTCTCGCCCATTCGATAATCTTGTCATAACCGGCCTCACTCAACCTGTGATCTGACTTGATGGTGAACACTTATGCTACGACCGATAATTTACTGTGGTTCGTACAACCATCCCATAATGGCCCGTCAGAATCTCTCAACAGATTAAAAAACCTTGTTGCATCTGCATTAGGTTCTTCTTCTACGTTTGGAAATTTACTGGCATTACCTTCTCTCATTCTCATTGCATCCATAACCATATTCCTGTAAGGATTACTATTCTCATTTCCAACTTCATGCATGTTGCTAGCACTAGAAGTTGACTCAACCATCCTTTCAACCATGCTCTTATTAGGAACAAATAGTTCTCCGTGTGCATACCAACACAGGTAGTCCTGCATGAACCCTTTGGTTAGAAGATGCATCGTTACAACATCTTGATGCAAAAACTTTAAATTTTTACACTTCCTGCATGGACACCTAATACCGCCATCAGTAAAATTTCTCAGGATAGATGTTGCGAAATTAATAAAATCCTGAACACCGTTACAATAATTCATCCTCCGCAATCCTTGGGGTGAGTCTCGATACATCCATGAACGATCATCCATGACTTCTATTGAATCTCTATAAAACATAAAAAAAATATTAGTTTCCTATGTTAAATATTTACTATCAATTATCCAACAAACTAAAAAAACACTTATTTAAATATTCATGATCAATTATCAACTATCAACGTTCATACATACAAATTTATACATATATAAATTTACGGAAATCACAACTTCGCAATAGAATTGATAACAATTAAAACAGACCAGTTAAATAAGCTATTATTTATTTCATCACAACACATATAATTTGGTGTAATTCAAATAAAATTTCAACAATTTACAAACAAATATAATTTGATAAAATCTAAAACAAACTATAACAACTACAAAATTATACATTCATACAACAAGTTTCTTTAACAAAATACATATACTAAAAAAACAATAAAATTCACATTTAAAAGTTAAAACTAAAAAGGATAGATTTACTTACAAAAAATGATAAAATCCACAAGAATTAATGGATGTTGTGACCACGTACAAAAGTATAAGAAACTTGAGTGCTAGCTTGTGTAGAGAAGAGGAGAGAGTTGGGATGGGTGGTTGGCTGCAGCTTGGGAGGGGAGAGGTGGGATAGGGAAGAAGAAGG
>Ga0325400_1006615_pt1 | contig 11035 bp, 5 predicted proteins | sample PopdelMetagenome_2_FD_205662 | JGI IMG/M metagenome (GOLD analysis project Ga0325400, IMG submission 205662) | Populus deltoides microbial communities from Bellville, Georgia, United States - Xylem-PdKOR-R1 | ecosystem: Host-associated > Plants > Phyllosphere > Stem > Wood/Secondary xylem...
CGTTTTCTTCTTCGACATTCTCTCACTCTCAAATAATCCAAGCTCTCTCTCGTGATCGAAGCTTTAAAGAGGTGATTTTTTCTTTCTTTGTTTTTATAAGAATGGAATGGGGAGGAGGGAGAGGAAGAGAGGGAAGAGACGGCGTCGTATAGTCTTAAACGACAAAAGTTCTAGTGGGTACGGGGAGATCGGTGGGTGGCTTTTTATTTCGAAAGTGTTTAGAAGTTGGGTAAAAATTAGTTTTTAAAATTTTTTATTAAAATAATATTTTTTATTTTTTAAAAATAATTTTTAGTATCAATATATTATAATAACAATTTAATTTTAATATCATTGTATTATAACAATTAAAAAGTTTTAATTTTAATAAAAAAACATGTTCATTTTTAATATCAAACGCCCTATTATTGTTGTATTTTGGATATAATTTTAATATCATCCTATTATAACAATTAAAAAGTTTTAATTTTAATAAAAAAAAATATTCATCTTTAATATCAAACACAATACCATTGTTATACTTTGGGTATTTGTATCAAGAAATAGAGATTGGAAAAACAATGTTCACGAAGTGTTATATAGGTTTATTTTTTGTCTTAGATAACGTTTGTGTAAAATATAAAACGATGCAATAATTAGGATAGTTACTGTAATAGAAATTATTTGATTCTCTTTATTATAATATAATATTAGAACAAAATCAATATTTAATTTCAATTTAATTAATAATAAATTACAATTTATGTGTTTTATAATTTTTAATTTTAATTAAGAACAATTGTTAACAATGTTGTTAAGATTATGAGTTGATATGATTTTACAAGTTAAACCTATCATGTTAAATCGACTTAAAAACTTGAAAAATAATAACATCAGGATGAATTCATGCCAGCTCATTAAAATCAAGTGGAATCATATAAAATCATATATATGTGTGTGTGTGTGAGAACTAGTCACATACAACATTAACCCTAACCTAACCTTTCTTTATCTAAATCATTCCACAACCAGCCATCCCATATAACTTCCATATTTAGCTCCATCACAGTGTAACTAACAATCTTTTTTCTTTTTCTTTTTTTCACTCATTGATGGCATCCTCTCCAGTATCCAGTGTAACACCCTGAACTTTTGGATGTAATTATCCTCATTTCAACAATCATATATGTAAAAATTTGGGTAAATTACACACACAAAAGTTACATGCAATGTAAAAATCATACAATTATAATTTATGTCTTTTAATTTCCATTGGAAATTTTGGTTGAGTCTCTTATGTCTGAGTCCCTTTACAAATCTTCTATTCACCTTAAAACACCTGCATATTTCATCTTAACCAATTTCATATTCATTTAACATCAGCGATCATGATTAGGGCCTCGGGCCCTACCATCAACAATTTTAATCCAAACATTACAAAAGAATTTATCTACAAGTATGTTCAACAATTGTATAACAACATTTTATTAAAGATTCATTTATAACATGTTTAGCTATAAACTTGCCATTCATAACACTTCAATACAAGCGGTAAGCGCACGCGCACATACACACATACTTGTTTTCATCATATAATTTAAAATATATGAGTAAACATCTACTAATAACTTGAAAGAATTGAAGCATGTGTCAAATGGTCATACTCAATGATATTGTAGAAAGCTAACTTACCTTTGCTTTGTATCAAATTCATCTTAAATAGAATATTACAGGAGTAATTCACGCTTATGTACATGGCAACTGCAGATTCTAAATGGTAGATACATATTTTATATAATCATAATAAGTGGTAAGATATTAAGGAGATGGTGGAGAGGTAATCTTAACAAGATAAAACTAATCTTTGTGCCATGAAATGCATATCTCTTCATTCCCGCTTTAAGCTTAAGGCGTGATTGGATCGATGAAGAGCTTGCTACGACTTGGAATAAACTTGGAAGCACATTGTGGTTTTGTAATGATATCAACAATTTGATCTGGTCTTGAAATATATGCCAATGAAAGAGCACCACTAACAATGCATTCCTAAACAAAATGCAAGTTGATTTTAATGTGTTTTGTGTAATGGTGGAAAATTAGATTTTTAGCCATATTGATTGCATTGATGTTGTCATAGTACAACTTAAGAGAAGGAGGGCAGTAGCCAATACTCTTTAGTAGGTTCATAAATCACATGAGTTCAATTGTGGTGGATGTTAACTCATGGTATTAGCTTCAGTTGTGGAGCGAGACACCATTGTTTGCTTCTTAGCACCCCTGGATAATAAGTTTTCACCTATATATATAGCAAAAACTAGTAGTGGAACGTCAATCATCCTTTTAACCTACCTAGACCGTATAACAAAAGTCACGAAGTGTAGTTAAAGAAGCTTGAACAAAGTGAAGTTTGAGGTTGAAGGTGCCCTTTAAATACCAAAAAAATCCTCTTTATAATAGTGAGATGAGTCTTTCTAGATGTTTGTATGAACTAACAAACTTGATAAACATAATATGATATATATAGTATCGTTAAAGTACGGTGTTGCAATGAATTAACTAGTTGACAATAAGGTGTTGGATCAGATAGAAAAGTGCCACCAATAATTATTAAAAGCATACCCGAGGCTAGTAGAGTAGAAACTAGTTTAAAACCAACAAGACTGATTTTTTAGAGAAGGGAAAGTAAGTATCGCACCTGATGACAATGAATTTGACTTATCCCTAGCAATTTGAAGGCTTAGAAAGTAATGAACATTGTCAAGATCCTTCATGTGAAAAGCAGTAGAAAGATGAGTAATAAACTTGGTGATTTGTGAAGAAGAACTCCTTCTAAAAAAGACATCATTAACATAAATTAATAGAAAAAAATTTATGAACCATGACATTGATAAAACAAACATTGATCATAAGAATACCTTATAAAACTCATTTGTTGAATGTAGTTATTGAATTTCATATACCAAACATATGAAGCTCTATACATCCGAGTAATCTTATATGATCAACGAACATCATCACACAATTCAACTTAACTTCCTTTTCTCACACATTTCTTCACTTATAAATGGAATATATTTTGCTTTATTTTTTGCCACCACATATAATTTTTATTGCATTATATTCAGGTTACCTAAATAACCTTTAGTACATCACATTTATTTACCAAAATAGCCTTTGTTTCATCAACTATCAAGCTTTTAATCAACCACCCTTCACATCATTCTTGGCGATTCAACCAACTATTGCTCACAATATAATGGCATAGAAACCTCTATTTACACCTCAAATGAACTACTAATTAGCCATTATTTTTTCTTACAGTGAGTTACCAAATAATCACTAGTTTTACCTAAAATAATTTGTCAAGTCAGCCATTATTTCTACATGTAACGGCTACCAAATTTGCCACTTTTTTTTACTTACGATGGGTTGTCGAATAACCTTTATTTTACCTCATAAAGGGCTACCATTGCAGCCATCATTCTTTTCATAAAAGGTGATGCAATCATATTATTTGATAGTTTTACCCATAGTTGCCTAGTATTTTGCCTATGTTTTATATATATAATGTCTTAATATTCTTTATTTTATGTTTTGAATGAACTTTTAGATGTAAAATTCAAAAGGAAGTAAATTGGAGATAATTGGCAGATTTGACCCCCGATCGATATTTTGTGCAGAGCTTGAGCTCTAAAGGTCAAAATGAAATGATTTTAGTGGCACTAGAAAGCTAACATCCATACCTTTATACATATATGGAAAGAAAAATAAAAAATGAAAAAGCATGGAAATCGCAGCCTTCAAAGATAAATCTCACATTCTGTCAATGTTGACCTTTGGCCACTCCAACTTAAATATTTTGAGTTAAAGAAGTCCATTTGATGCAAACTTAAATTTTTTGGATTCCTGACTCTAAGACCTATCAGCCTACCACATTTTAGCAGAAAAAAGAGATTATATAAGAGAGATATGATTTTTCTAAATGACATATAAATTCTGCCAACAGACAGGTTTTGTGAAGAAATAAGTCCAATTTACTTCCCAAAGCATCCAAACCAACGTCCAAGTCTTTATTTGGGCAATTTAACTCCTCTAAGTCCAGAATCAAAGCTTGAAGATTTTATGCAAGACTATTTCTTCTTTTTTAGAAAATAGTTATTACACTATTTAAATGTAAATTAACTACTTAGGAAAATATTATTTTGTAGGATAAAGGGATTAGGATTTCCTATCATATAAAAAGAAAGAGAGAAAGGAATGGAAGACGGCTAGAAAGAGAAGAAAAACTCACATTTTCATCCTAGACTCGGAATCATGTATTCTTCTTTCCTTTTGATTAGTTTTTCAATAAACATGTAAGGCTAAGTTCTTTTTCTTGGTTACAAAGACAAAGAAACCTTCGGATTTCAAGTAAGTATGTTTGTTTTCCCATGCTTTTTTTGATTTGATTACTAGAACGGATTCTAAGTTATTATTCTAATCAATCTATTACTAAATTTGTTATCAAAACCAGAGTTATGATATATAAACTTGTGAAGCAACTGAATTTAATAATTGTGGTGAATCTATGTTATTAATCTTAGGAAAAACATTCGATCAAATCAAACATAGATTGCAGACAGTTATGTTGTCTAGTTCTTAAGGTTGCCATTGAATTAAATTACTAATACAAACAATGTGGTTGTTTAATGATTAGGGTTAGTTACACTGCGGATTTGTTAACTAGCTAATGTTAAGAAAAGATAAATATTCAGAATATAAATTGATGCTTTATTTCCATGATTAGTTCTAATTTCTGTAGGTGGATGTTTACTTAATACCAATGTTTGTTCTCTTGATAAATTTCAGATTTTTTTAAATTAGCTTGATTGTTTCATTCTATTTACCATAACATAACCTAAATAACTTTAAAAACTCCCTAAATTTCATATCATCTAGCATAAAAAACCTGACTAAACCTTTCTCGTGGGTGAATTAAATTACTAATACAAACATTGTGGTTGTTTAATGATTAGGGTTAGTTACACTACGGATTGGTTAACTAGCTAATATTAAGAAAAGATAAATATTTCTTTCTAATGGTTAGGGAGCCTGCTCTGCTGATGGTAGGTTGCTTCCTGGTATGCCCTAGTGTGGGGATTCTGTTGCCTGATGTGCTCTATTTTGGGAAGTTCGGATGGTTTGCTGGCTCATTGTTGTCCAGCCTGTTTGTTGGTCTGCTGCTGGAAGTCTCCTTGTCCGGGGATTCCTAAGGTTGTTTCACTTTTTGTAGTTTACTATGCTCTGCATGAGGGTTGTTCATGCTTTGGTTCATCTGTTGCTCACTATGGGAGCCTAGTTCCCATGCTTTTGGTTGTAGGTTGTTTCGCTGGATCAATGTATAGGGGATCCATTTTCTCTGCATGGCTTGTGCTGGGGAGCATGTTCCACAGCACTCGCCTTTTGTGTTTTACTATGGACAAGGGAGCCTGTTCCCTTGGCCAGTGTATATTCTGTTTTGCTGGTTTCCAGCCTGTATTGCAAGCTTGTCTTGCTCTTTTTGATCTATATACTTCTAACATTTGATCAAAAAAAAAAAGATAAATATTCAGAATATAAATTGATGCTTTATTTCCATGATTAGTTCTAATTTCTGTAGGTGGATGTTTACTTAATACCAATGTTTGTTCTCTTGATAAATTTCAGATTTCTTTAAATTAGCTTGATTGTTTCATTCTATTTACCATAACATAACCTAAATAACTTTAAAAACTCCCTAAATTTCATATCATCTAGCATAAAAAACCTGACTAAACCTTTCTCGTGGGTGAATTAAATTACTAATACAAACATTGTGGTTGTTTAATGATTAGGGTTAGTTACACTGCGGACTGGTTAACTAGCTAATGTTAAGAAAAAATAAATATTCAGAATATAAATTGATGCTTTATTTCCATGATTAGTTCTAATTTCTGTAGGTGAATGTTTACTTAATACCAATGTTTGTTCTCTTGATAAATTTCAGATTTTTTTAAATTAGCTTGATTGTTTCATTCTATTTACCATAACATAACCTGAATAACTTTAAAAACTCCCTAAATTTTATATCATCTAGCATAAAAAACCTGACTAAACCTTTCTCGTGGGATCGACCCCTTATTTGCTCTATATTATCTTATTTATTTAAGTTAGGATAATTAATTAATGTGACCATGACATCGCAAGAAATTTTGGCATCATTGCTGGGGAAGGGATTTTAGTTGATTATTGTGCTGTGATTGTTATTTATTTCATTAAAAAAAGAAACAAAAAACAAAAACGGAGTCACGATGGTATTGTTCAGATACTGTTCAAAACTGAAATTTTGATGGAATTAGGCCTCGGCATTTTGTTTCCTAAAGGAAAACGACATTTTGAACGAGACTAGTGCTTTAACCATTAGCCTCACCCTATTTAGGCCAAATTCCACTGTTTTCTAGGGTTTTTAGACAATTTTTATGTTTAGTGTTTGATTTTCGTTCATTTTCACTAATTTAAATCTCTCATGTGGTTGATTTCTTTCTTAGTTTTTTTTTTATTATTTATATATGTAACCCGATCTACTAACCAAAAACAAGTGCATGTAGATTTTAAAATAGAAAACACTTTATGCAAGTTATGAAAGGAAGCCCACATCAACACCATGATTGTTGCACGACAACAAACACTCAAGAAGCTCGTTGCTCCTAATATAAAGAATCAACCATTATGCATAAACATCAACAACAATGCCAACTTCGAGCTCAAGTCTGGGTTTATACACCTACTGCCAACATTTAATGGACTTGCTGGAGAAGATCCTCATACTCATCTTAACGAATTCTACATGATTTGCAGTTGCATGAAACCGCATGGAGTTGACGAAGAACAAGTTAAGTTGAAAGCTTTCCCTCTCTTTTTAAAAAAGGCAGCAAAAGCATGGTTTTTCTCCATTCTCCCCTGTTCCATTGGAACTTGGAATGACATGAAGAAGATTTCCCTTGAAAAGTATTTCCCAGCCTCTCGAGTTGCCAACATAAGGAAAGAAATATGTGGGATTCGACAATCTTATGGGGAAACACTCTCCAAGTATTGGGAGAAATTTGAGCAACTGTGCATTCAATGCCCTCATCATCAAATACTCGATCAACTGTTAATTTAATACTTCTATGAAGGATTGATACTTACTGATAGCAGTATCATTGATGCGGAAAATGAAGGGGCATTAGTAGATAAAACATCCGAGACTGCATGCTAATTGATCTCAAATATGGCATTCAACTCTAAACAATTTAGCACACGTGGAGAGTTCCCACACAAACAAGTAAATGAGGTAAATATTGCTAACCTTGAGAATAAAGTTAATGATCTTACTTCTTTTATGCGTTCTTTGGCTTATAGAAATGTATACCAGGTGAAAGTTTATAGCTTATGCTTGTTACAAAGCCATGCTTTGGATATGTGCCCAACACTGTAAAACAATTACATTGAACAAGCTAATGCAATTCATGGAGCATTCAATACATAACCCCACCGTAAATATGATTTCTTTTTTAACACGTACAATCCTGGATGGAAAGATCATCTGAACTTACGCTATGGGAACCTACCTCAACAAGGCAATCAAGGCCTACAGTTCCACACCCATGGATTTCAGCCCCAGCAAAACTATCAAGTAAGGAAGCCCCCTGTATTTATAAACTCCAATGTTATAGGGTCATCGAGTGATGATCTTTATGCGATAATGAAAACCTTAGCTTCTAACACAATGACTTTGCAACAAAATTTCATATCTTTTCAATAGGAAACAAGGTCAAGTATTCATAATAGAGAAGCAAATAGGGCAAGTAGCTTCAAGTATAGGGAAATTGAAAGCACAAATCAATGGAAAATTACCCTCCCAAGCATGGAATCCAAAAGAGAATGTTAGTGTGATCACGCTGCGAAGTGGGAAAGAACTTGAAAAACAAAGGTCGAAACAAATTGAGATGGAGGAAGAAGAAGAGATAAAAACTGAACTGAGCATAAAAAAACACCCTACTCCTCCACAAACTGAAACAATGACCAATACTCCAAAGGTAAGTCCTAACTTAATGAATTCCAATTTTAAGAAAATTCCCCCATTTCCTTTGAGTTCTTCTAGGTCTAAGAAAGAGGACAAAGAAAAAGAAATTTTAGAGGTTTTCAAGAAAGTGAAACTCAACATTCCTTTGATTGATGTTATCAAGCAAATTCCTAAATATGCTAAATTCTTGAAAGAGTTGTGACTACCAAGACAACTTACAAGCTAAAAGGCTACGAAACGGTAAGTATGAGTAAAGTTGTATATGTTGTTATTCAAAAGAATTTGCCTTTAAAGCAAAACGACTCAGGTGCATTTATTATCCCATATGTTATTGGTAATGCTAGTTTTAAAAAGAGCTTTATACGATTTGGGTGCATCCATTAGATATTTTTGTGTTTTTGTTTTGCATTTTTTTTGGAATTTACAATAAGATTGTAAAATTCCTTAAGGACTTGATTAATATTTCAATAACCCTAAAAATTTTAATTCCTGAAAATTAATGATCAACATTCTAGTATAAATATTAGATCTACCAGTATTCTGGTATTTAAGTATTAGGAGTTGACTAGGAAATTCTCATAATTATTTTGGATATTCACCCATTTTAATTGGGAATATTTTTTATCACAATATACGACTTATGGAAAACACTCTCTCTTTCCAGGATAAGTGAACCATGTCAGGGCACCTACATGGATTCTTCCTATAAGAATTTACTTGAGCATACTAGCCCATAATAAATTTGAAATGTCAGATTTATTCATGAGCATAAATCTTTATTCTGAGCCATAGACGGACCACTGGTTAGGAATCCATCAACACTTTTAAACCACATACAAACCACAGATTGCAACTTACCTCAAGTAAGAAACGCTAGGGTTGTTAATACATTTTCTAGTCACAACTAGCCCGTTACCCTGGAATTTCAAATAAGACTAGTCTATCCATGTCTCCTAATGACCCTAAACCAAATAATTAAGTGGTGATTCATTGATCTCAATGCCGCAACGTCACATGCACATATGTGACAAAGATCACACCCCATATTAGGGGCAAGTGTAACGATTAGAAAAGCAATCTGATCATAAAAATATACAAAATAATCCTTAATGATCAAATGTGTCTAAACAAAGTTGAAAGCATGAAGAAATTCAAGGAATTCAAAAGTTTAAACATGTCGTGCAAAATAAGGAATATGATAATAGTGCTTAAAACTTTTTTTAAAAAAAAGATAAGAAGTTCAAGCCAGAAATAAAGGACACGACATACCATTTTACAAAGTCAATCCTGAGGTCTAGGAATCCCTTAATCAAAAGAAGGTATGGGAATGAGCACTGGTGATCTTTAGTAATGAGATCCCTTAAACACCTTTTGAATCTACAAATACTAGTTTCTTTTATAACCAAGAGCCAAAGCCTACGTTACATGCCCAATAAAGCCCTTTTCTAATCAAAGGTAGACAATCTAGATCGGTAAGCAATACTTTCCTACACGAAATGAGCTTTTTAAGAAACTACGGTTATGCTTTATTATTCATGCAAGTAAAATGAACGCTTCGAAGATTTTTCCTTCCTCTGAAACTCTCAGGTCAAAACTTGAACCCTTCTAACCAACAAGACATGAAACAGAAAGTCACTTCATATTTTCACCAATAATAATAATAATAATAATAATAATAATAATAATAATAATTCAACATTAATGAAACCCTAACCATATGAATTGCTTGATTTTGTTTTTTTGTTTTTTGGAACAAGCTTGTTTTAAACTAGCATTAAAATGGGTTTTGTGTTTGGAAATGGCTTTTGAAATTTCAAAAATTTTCCTGTAAAAGCAACCTCTTATAAAGAACAAAACATTTTCCTACATAACATCGTCCCTGAGAAAACTTAAGTAAACAAAAAGGGATAAAATACTTGGGGGCCATGGTCAGACTAGGGGCAACTAAAAGAACACAATACGGTTGGCCCCATAATTATTCTCATAGGGAAGCAAGCAATGAGAAGTAAACTGTTTAAATCCTCCAATGAATTTTATAGGAAGCCATCATGAAATAGGTCATAATATTTGAGATAAAAGTTCCTAGATAATGGAATATGCCAAAATAATCTGAGCTTGTCAAACAAGTATATCTTTTTTTAAGGTTAAGTCCATGTTGAGGCTCGAGTAAGAAAAAGTAAAAAGGTCATGAAAGATTGCTAAGAGGATCAAAGATTCAAATAATAGAGTCCATAGAAAAGGAACCTATATTTTCAGGTAAAAAAAATACACATTGATCACAACGCATTGCATTATGACCTTTGTAGGAAGTCCTTGGTGAACTCAAACTTCTCCAACAAAAAGAACCTAGTGCAATTTCGAGCACAAAAAGGTCCTGGTTTCTAGAAACAACAAGCTTTTAAAGACAACAACTTTGCCATTGTTTGAATACGCTTTCTAGCCCTCAAGCCCTATCTATTTCCTTTCAAGTGCGCTTTCAGACCCTCATCCATCAGATAATGAGCTTTTAGGCCTTATCTTTTTTCTTTTGAGTACGTTTTATAACCCTTATCCATCAGATAATGCACTTTTAGGGCCTATCTCTTTCTTTTCAAGTGCATTTTCAAACCTTTATCCATCAAATAATGTGCTTTCAAGCTTCATCTCTTTCCTTTCAAGTGTGCATTCTAGCCCTTATCCATCAGATAGTGCGTTTTCAGGCTCTATTTGTTTTTTTCTTTTGAGTACTTTTTTTAGCCCTCGCCCTTCAAATAATGAGCTTTCTAGCCCTATACATTCTTTTTGGAGTACATTTTTTAGCCCTCGTCATTAGATAGTGTGCTTTTTAGCCGTATCTACTTCCTTTTGAGTAATCTTTCTAGCCCTCATCATTCAAATAGTACGTTTCTAAGCCCTATCTCTTTCCTCTCGAGTGCGCTTTCTAGCCCAAATAGTGTGTTTTTTAATTCTATCCTTTTTCTTTTGAGTGTGTTTTCTAGCCCTATCCATTTTTTT
>Ga0325400_1006616_pt1 | contig 11035 bp, 4 predicted proteins | sample PopdelMetagenome_2_FD_205662 | JGI IMG/M metagenome (GOLD analysis project Ga0325400, IMG submission 205662) | Populus deltoides microbial communities from Bellville, Georgia, United States - Xylem-PdKOR-R1 | ecosystem: Host-associated > Plants > Phyllosphere > Stem > Wood/Secondary xylem...
GATGTTTTAATACCGGATTTATATCTTACAATGTAAAAATACAACCTAATATTAAGCAAAATTGGTAGGAAAACATGCAAGAAAATCACAAAATTTTGAGATTTTTTGGAAATTTTTTCTTTTATATATATGTGGGGGGGGGGGGAGCCCAAGAAAATTGAGTCAACCCAACATATCTCTCTTTTTTTTCTATTTTTGAAGGTAGGCCGAACCTAGCCCAACCATTTACGATGGGCCAAATAAGGTCTGGCCTACCAGAGAAATGAATCACTTTCAGAATGTGATGTTCTGCATGCAATTTTGCAGTTGCAGACTGTAGAGAGAAATGGAAGGAAGTCATGCGAAGAGGAAGGAGCTATTGCCACTAGCCTGGCGTGAACTAGATAGAGGTGCTGGCAGAACAAATGATGGCTTCACTGGCGGTGTTAGCCGCTTGTGGCAGAGTTGGTGGTGGAGATGGTTGGGGCACTCTTGGTCTCGGCGGTGCTATAGTGGGAATGGCAGAAGGGGTGACGGAGAGAGAAAGAAGAGAGAGAGATGAAGGATGAAAAACAAAGAAAAACCTGACTTTTTACTAAGTCTGAACCAGATCTTTTTCACCCTCAGGCCATGGAATCCACCCCCATTTATAGGAGGTGGAAAAGGGCAATCTTGTCTTCATTGGAGAAATATTTCGGCCCTTGATTCAGCTGAGAAGGATTACAACCATTGGTTTAAAGTAGGCAACATGAACTGTCAAATCTGACAGTTTAAGGCTGCCTGAGTTGGCTATTTTAGGTAGATGTCGCGGCTGTTGTGGTATCAATTCACCTAAGCGGACCATACTGAGGTGTAATGGGATGTCAGGTGATCATTTCCATGCACTTTTTATCAAATTTGGTGAAGATTAGATGTATTTAATGCATAGACAAAGTAGGTGACCTGAACAGCTTTTTCGGATAAAAGAAGAAGACAATGAACAAAACCTAGACAACGTATCATATAGTTCCTTTTGTTTTTTAACAAAGCGGCGTTGTTTTAGGGTTTTGTAGGGTTTTAATTTAAGGATTTAGCCAAAGTTCAATTTTGTCCTTCAACTTGTGATTTATGTTAATTACACCTATAATTGACCCTAAACTTTCAATTAAATGCAATTTAGTCCCTAGAAAACTTCAATTTCAAACCCTAGATTTCAACATCTTTTTCCTTTTAGTCCTTGGTTTTGGATTTCTTCAATTTAACCCCTAATTGACCATTAAACTTTTATTTTCTTCAATTTCACCCATGATTTCAATCAATTAGGTCTATATATATAGTTAAGTATTTTTTGCAGATTCGTCCTTGGTTATGAATTTCTTTAATTTAACCCCTAATGGACCCTAAAACTTTGATTTTCTTGCTTTTTTTACTCTAATTTCAATCAATTGACTTGGAAAAAATTAAATATGATCTCTTAAAATTCCAATCTTTTTAATTAAGCTCAAATTGGGCTCCAAAACTTTATTTTTCACCAATTATGCCCTTAATAAAATTAATGTGACTCATTTAAAGTATAATTAAGTCCTTGCAACTAATTAAATCCTTCGATTGAATCCAAATTAATTCTTAAAAATAATTAAACTTTAATGTGGGCCATGATTAAATTAAATTGCCCTATTAAAGATTTAATTATGCCTTTGGACTTAATTTTTATGAAAATTCATCCAATAATCATTTAATTTTGACATTGAATCTATATTGTTTCTCCATTTTTTGGGTACAATGGAGTATAATTAGGCCTTAAATTTCCTTCAAAATTACAGCTTGATTTTTATGTTTTTTTAATCCTCCACAGCGTGCTTTCTCCACGTTGCCAACCTTTATTTTATTTTTTATTTTGAAAAAAAAAACAAATTTGAGGATTAACTTAGAAATAAGTTATGACAGACTTAATGAGAAAGATTAATCAATAATTTTGAAATGAATGTGTTAATAGCTGAACGCATTAGAAACAAAATCTTGAGTTTTAAATTTTTTTGAAAAGATGCTTAAAATACCGAAAATAATGCAAATGCATCAAAAATATACTTTTTGGATTTTTTTTTTGTTTTTTTTGCTATATTTGGATTTTCTTTTGAAAAATTCTTGAAAAATGTGGTCAATAATTAGGTTATAATAGTTCTTTTATTTGCTATTTATTTTTTTAAGATAACTTTTAAAATTAAATTTGTTTTACAATTTCATCCTCATTTGATTTTTTTTCCTAACAAATTTATTACTTATTCTTTTAATTATTATTATTTTTTTTACTTTGGCAAGTTTTTTAAATTAATAATTTATTTTTTCTGATTTCTCGCTTCAACATTAAATTGGTTAAGAATTAAACTTTTCAATTAAGTTCAAGTCTAGGATTTTACAGGTTGAGAATGTAATAGACTGACCGAGGTTTACGCGATTCGCTATGGTTTGCTTTTTTTAAACTTATGCTTTTTTAGTTTCATTCTTCTCCATTTATTTAATTGGAGATTGACTTTATTTTTCTATTGGATTTAACTTATTTTTAATATGATTTGAATTATCTTGCCTTTTAACAGTCGGCTGTTTTATAATTAAGCTTTAAGGTTTTATTTAGTTTGCTTTTGATGAGGTTACCCCGATAACACAACCAGGTCGTAGATTTTGCATGCTCATCCGGCTGGACTTGGTACAGGTTTTTTTTTATACTTTTTTTTTCATCAATATTTTGTTTACTAGGAATTGAGCTTTGAAGTTTTTGTATTTTTCTTTCAACAAGGTTATCACATTCTTATTTAATTTTTTCATCGTTATCGAATAATATCCTTCAACATTTGATTTTTTTTTTAAGATTGATTTTTTATTTCAATTTTATCATTTGACATTTAATTGATTGAAAATTGATCTTAGTGCTTTTTTTTTCTTTTCTTTCAAGAAGGTTATCTCAATATTATGTCGAAGATCATAGTGTTTAGTTGGTTAACCTGATTTGATTTGGGGGGTTTTTCATTTTTTTTAAAAAAAATATATTTTTTTATAGTTTTTTCCTTTAACATTGATTTATCTAATAATCGAGGTTCCTGATTTTATTCAATTTGCAAAAATACTTTATTGTCATGACCAAATTGCATATTTAGAGTGTTGACTCGAATGGGTTCAGGTCATATTTTTTTTAATCTTTTTTCATTGTCATTTTTTTTACTTTACCTACTATTTTTATGTTTTTTTATTAATATTATTAAATTAATCAAGCTTATTAAACCTAATTGTGTCATACACTTGAGTTTCAGATTTATTTTTATTTTTTTTAGAATACTTGCATCATCTTAGTAATTTTTTTGCATTCAAAGAAAATTGGGTTGTTCACAAGCGATCTATCTAGTCTTATCCAAAATATCAGCGAGAGATATTTTACCAATATTTAAAAAAAAAAAAAAAAAAAAAAAACCTTCGACGGTCAAGTTTATAGCAACGGGAGAGCGCTTGGCTAATAATCTGATGAGCTCTCTAGGCAACGGACATGCCCATATTAGGTCCTCTGTCTTGGCCATAGCCCGTTGATATTTGTTGAGGCCAATCACATGGCACATCATTCTTTTCATTGCCTTGAGATCTCTCACAGCCTTTTTTTCTTTTCCGGATGATGATATTTTCACGAGGTTTCTTTTCACCGAGGGCCTCGGTAAAATATCATTCTCCTTTTCTCTTTTTTTTTTTTTTTAACAACTGAGGGGTAAAAATCATAATTAAAAAACCATCTTGAGTTGCCTCGGTACATTGGTTGGGTTTAACCTAGATTGAGCAAGGCCTGGCCTGCTATAAAATTGAGTTGACTATGATCCTTCTACAATGCATGTTTAACCTAGATTGAGCAAGGCCTGGCCTGCTTTAGCATCTTTTTCTTCTTTTTTTTCCCACTCTTTGAAAAAAGCGTTCCTTTTCTGTGTTTCATCTCTTCAAAACTATATCAACAAAATCCTTGAGGATTTTATCCTCTCTTTTTCCTAAGATCTTGTTTGTTTGCGAAAAAATAATTCAACTAAAACCTTCTCATCTCTTTTCTATGAGATTTCAAAGAATTAATCTGCAAAAGTCACTTTTTGGATCAAAGAGCAGTAAATTTATCTTCCCATTTTGAACAACAAAGAACAATTTTTATGATTTAAAGCGTTCTTTTAAGAAGCAGAAAACACTCTCTTTAATGACCAAAAGCTTTATAGAAGGCATCTAAAAAAAACTCGAGAGAGCTTTTTAATGATGTTTGGTCAATATGGATTTCTTTTGTTTAAGTCGTGATAAAATTATCTTCTGTGATTTCTTGCCATGTACATTCTCAATTTAACCGCAAATTTATAACTTTTTGGGTTTTGGTTGATGTATAGATAATGTTTGAATTTTCCTTGTTAATTTGTTGTTTTTGATATCTTTTTTATTATTATTAACGAGAGTGTCCGGGCAGCTTGCGCGCACCTCGACTACTTTTATGAGCCTTGAAGTTAACGACCAGATAATGTTTGAATCTTCCTTGTTAATTTGTTGTTTTTGATATCTTTTTTATTATTATTAACGAGGGTGTCCAGGTCAGTTTGCGCGCACCTCGATTAATTTCATGGGCCCTGAAGTTAACGACCATGTAAACCTTCAATGATCCTGAGGAGACTCGAACTCATGACCATCACAATCATCGATGATCAATGTTAGCACCGCCTTCTTCTTCTAAAAAAAACACAGTAGCACAACCCTTATAAACTCTCTATTAAACAACCAAAAATTAGTCTTTCCATTCATGATAGCCATATAGAACACCACCATTAAACCACCATAACAACATAACCCTTACCATCCTGTCCTTCGCCTCTAGAACACTAAAGATCTACAACAACTTTCCACTTTTTTTTCCAGCCAAAAACAACTACCTCTCTCTTATATTTCTCATATCGCAAGCAACCACACCCAACACCGCTGACCACTATGACCTCCTTTACGACATCTTAACAACACCAACAAATATAAACCCCATATGAACTAACAAATAGAGAAAGAAAGAGAGAGAGTGATGAGAAGTCAAAACTTTATAAAGCCCAATCTTATAGATCTCACCACCAATGTAGAAGAAAATAGGATGAAGACTAGCTACTAGTCTTCAATAAACATGCCTCAATATAGGCATCAAGTGAGTCCAAGTGCCAGTAGCTATGGTTACAAATAGGACCATATACGGCCATTGTTTCAGCCTAATTCCAATAGTTTCTCGACTTTTTCAATAACTACCAGTCAATTCTTACCACTTTGAAAGGTCAATTTTAAACCCCAAATAATTCTTAAATACTTTGCATGTTATTGAATAGTATGATATAATGTTAGTTATTTTTTATGATTTTATTTGATTGTTTATTAACATGAAATATGTAAAGTGTTGGGGTCTATATTGATGTGTAGCAATCCTAGGTGTATGATGTTATTGAAGAATTTATTTTTAAGGTGGAAAAAAGTTGATATTAATATCCTGTGATGAGGTTGGAAGGGTTAGGTTGTAATAAGTTTATCCAAGGTGTAATTATTGGTCTTGGTGTAAAATGTGTTGTTTCTAATTACTTTGTTTTTTGTGGAATTATATTTTGTGTTGAAATTAACTATTCTAAGTGCTATTGATTTTATATTTTTTCTTTTTTTAATTCTGACTTTATTCAATTTAGTCTTTAATTGACTCTTAAACATTGATTTTCTTGCAATTTCACCCTTGATTCCATTCAATAAAGCTTATAAAAATTAAATTTAGTTCTCTAAAATTTTAATCTTCTCAATTAAGCCCAAATTAGGCTTTCAAACTTAATTTTTCAACAATTAAGTCCTTAATAAAATTAATTTGACCCATTACAAATCTAATTAAGTCATTGCACTTAATTAATTCTCTTAATTTTGGCCTAGATTAATTTATAAGCTTAATTAAACCTTTAATTAAGCTCATGATTAAATAAAATCAACCTATTAAAAATCTAATGAAGTCCTCATAATTAATTTTTATGCAAATTTATCCAATATTCACTTAAGTTAACCTTGAATTTGCATTGTCTTTCACATTTAAGTCCTTAAAAGGTGCAATTAACTTTACTATATTGTTGAGGATCAACCTATTAAAAATCTAATGAAGTCCTCATAATTAATTTTTATGCAAATTCATCCAATATTCACTTATATTAACCTTGAATGTGCACTGTCTTTCACATTTAGGTCCTTAAAAGATCCAATTAACTTTACAATATTTTTATCGTTTCATCTCTCATTTATGTATGTAGATCCTCTTTAACCTGTTCTTGCCAACCAAGTTGTTTGTCTTCTTATATTTTTATTTTTGTATAAAAGAAAAATATAAATTTAGAGGAACTCAAAATTAGGTTATGACAATAATCTTGCTTATACAACTGTTTAGAAGAATCTTAATAAATCCAAGAAAAATCATTTATTGCTTATGAAATTTATATAAAATATTGATGATAAAATTTATTAATGATGTAACTATCAATTTAAAATTCAATTTTTTATTCAAAATGAGTTTTAGTTAAAACTTATTCAACCTAAATTACTTTTAATTCCACAAAAAAAATAATTTTCTCAAATTCTCAACTTAACAATTAAATTGATAAAATGTTGGTACCTATTAAATAACCTATCATTTCTTCAATTATAACACACATAAGTTACAAAAAATAAACGTAATTTCATCAAATGAAAAATGAAATCAATTTCCCCCAAATATTAAACAAACGCTAACATATAAATCATAAATTTATTATTGATAAATTTAGATAAACCCCAGCGGCTTGAGGTGGATAGATTTGTGAGACAATAGGTTATTGGGTTTTATTTCATTTAATTTTTTAATAGGATGTCCATCTGCAATTCTATTAGAAAATACTTATCAAATTTTCGATGAAATTTTTATTATTTTTATATTTGATTGGAATTTCCATAAAAAATTATTGACGGGAAAAATTTCATCGCAATTTTTGTTGACAATAACCGGTGAAAATGTTTTGTTACTAATTCTATCGAAAAGTATATATGAAATATTTTTCATTATTGTTTCCATTGTTTTTTTGTCAATTTTTTATAATAATATTGACAAAAAAACAATTATCACAAATATCTTTTTAGTGTCCCCTTTAATTTGATCGCTGTCATAATCTTATTACCACTATAAATATCAATAGAATCATCTCTCGATAGTGTTGCATAGTCCATCACAATCAATAACATCACCTTATTCTAAACATTTATTTTTAATATTTTTATTAAATAAAAAAATAATTGAAAGACTATAACGGCCTAAATAAAAATCTAATCTAATTTATGTACTATAATAAGTTTCCATCAACTTAAGAGATCTTGAGATGGAGTGACCTTAGTATTTGATACATACATCTTAATCTACAACTTATAATATAATCTCTTATTTGATTTAAGCTAAAATGATTAACAAATATATTGAGAAATCTTCATTTAAAGATTCTGATAAAAAAGATTTTATTAATTTATCTCTTAATGCAATTTTTAAATGTAATATACAAATAAAAAAACACATATATTTTTAAATCAACGGATAATGGAATTTTCATTTAGATTTCATATAGTTAAATAAATTATAAAATAAAAATTATAATATCTTAAATACCTTCTCTACGCTCTGAGTTTCTATTTCAGTCAATGAATAGTGTTATTTAATTTAAGATTTTTAATTAAAAAAAATTGTTCGTATGAAAGCCAAATTATTTAATTTATATTAAAAAAAATTATCACAATACATGAAAGCCAAATTATTTTCATAACAAAGAAGGAAACATCGTGTTTTTGACATGAAAAACAATTCTTCAAGAAATTGTCAAGACATAATTATGATGGCCAAAAAGGTTTTTCTATGAATAGTTTTCAAAACTTTCTCTAGCTAAAACATACTTCTTTGTTTATGTATTTTTTATATAAAAATATAATATTTCTTATTTATTAAATACTTTCTTAATAAGGAATTATTATGATTTGAGTTCAAACAAAAAAACAAAAAACTATGCTTCGATAATTTTATGCTACTGTATACAAAAGTAAATAATAATTAGTTTGAGACAATTGTATAAAACTTTCACTATAAAAAAAATACTAGACATTTTATTCTCATTAAAGTTTCTTGAGAAATATTTTAAAAAAATTACACGTGTTAGTTTCATATATAATTATTTATAATGTACACTATCAGAAAATCGATAAATATAAACAAAAATACCGAGAAAATATTTCCGTCGGTAAATTTTCGAGGGATTTTACCAACAGAAATATTCCCTCGGTATATACCGAGGGAATTACAGTGGGAAAAAATTAAAACAAAGCAAAAAAAATAATGACGTGTCATTTTTATCAACAAAATTACCGACGGACAAAAAATTACCGATGAAAGATTCACCGATGGAGCATTTCCATCAGTGATTTTGTTGGTAAATTAATTACCAACAACATATGTGTCTTACATCGACAAAAAAATTCCATCGGTAAAACTGTTAAATGTTGTAGTGGTACCATTAAGAACTTTTAATCTTATTTGATAAAGTAAGTTATCATCATATAGTTTTTATAATATCATTATAAAAGTTTTATTTGAAAATTGTTTTATTTTAGAATATTAAAAAATTTTAAAAATAAAAAAGCTAGCAAAGTTAAGCCTAAATGTTTAGGCTTGTCTAGACAGCTAGATCTGCTTGACATTAAAAAATAAAAACAAAAGTCCAGGTATGCTTTTTTTTCTTATAAAAATGAATGGATTACATGTTGTTTTCCTAGACAGTAGATAAAGGACGTGTCATCCACTATAATAAATTTTGGTCACCTCTAATGGTTCAAAAATTAGGATATTTGGATCCTAAAATTCAAATATCAATATATTTTTATTTAAAAACATTAAAAAAATACATGATAAAAACCTCAATTAATATGTTTTGTGATGTGTTCAAAGAAGAGCACCTTCTCCATTGAGCTCCTCTCTAAGAAGAACTCATTAATATCAAAATCAGTTTTTTTTCGTAGCCAAAATGTAGTAGAACAAACACTTTTTCTCTCCTCTTATATTTATAAGGACTTTCTCTATCCTCCTAAATTCTAGTAACCGAAACGCATAATAAATAATTTTAGGTTTGAAACGTAAAATCTTCAAAACACGGGACCAAAAATAATAAAAAAAAAGTAAAACTTTAGGGGCCAAACTATAGTTTTTTTCGCTCAATGAACTATAAAATAGAAAGAAGGGTTTTTTTTTTTTTAGTATTACATATGCTCCCTATTGTTTTAATTTTTTAATTGACAAAATTAAATTCTATCCTGCAACATCAGAATCAATTGAATGTTGATTTTTTTTTTTTTTTACTTTGAGAACACACTATGACATGCAAACTAAAACAAATAATGGGGCTTAAAACCATGTCAACATAATGTGGGAGAGTGAAATAAAAAAAAAAAGTTTAATGACTGTAATTATATAATTTTTCAAGAAAAAAAAAAGACTAACTCAAATACACTATAGTAATTCATCGTATAATTATGTTTGTCTACCTCCATGGTAAAATAAATAGTAAAAAAAACCTTTTGTTTTATTTTTTTTATAATAATTTGTGCTATCTAGAGGATTAATATGTAATCTGACGACAAAGAAATGATCACTTTTTTATGTTGACATTTTTGGGAAGCTCTCACTTTACTTAAAGGGCAACTAAATATGGAAAAGGGAAAGAAGGACAATTACAGTATCCAAACATAGAAAATGATCATTTCTGTAAACAAACTTTTCAATTGGTAGCTAAGCTAGTCTTAGGATAATGTTATTTGCCTAATTGAACATTAATCTGCATGCGAATTGCAAGGAATTGGGCCCATTTGCCTGCAATTCCCTTGCTGCATTTATGAGAACATCCATAGCACATTCCTGTGATTTTATTATATTATTATTGTAATAAAATTATTAAGTGGTTGACTAAAATAACTTACTTTATTCTTCATATTTCGAGTTTAAATCTTAGAATTGATACCTAAAAAAATTAAAATTTAATAAATATATTCAATCAATGTAAAAATGTGTTTTTAAATTCATTTAAATAGCGGGTATTTACAAACGCTAACCAACCACTATCGTCAATAGTGGTTGTGTCAAGCAGCAGACTTCACTCCAAAATTTTATATAAAATAAAGTCTAAATCACCATAAATAAAGGCCAAACAAAACCACAAAGTCTAAACCACCACAACCAAAGGCCAAACAAAACCATAAATTACCAAACCTCAAACCCATAATTGAAACAAAAGCTATTTTAACATCATTTTTAATTATAATCCCAAATTAATGCGTGTGTTTTTTAAACTTTTTTTTTTAGTTATGTGTATTTTTTAAGTTAATGGACGATTTGAAATTTTAAACATGTTTATATGTTCATTTATTAATTAACAATATTAAATCATGCTTATATAAACTAAGTATGAAAATGCATAATATGTAAAATAATTTTAAAATCAACATGATAGCTAGCAAAAATAATATTACAAAAGTAATAATAATAATAAAAATAACTCTTAACTAGAAAAATAACATAATATAATAATACATCTGACTCTATATATGTCTTTTACGACAACGAGTGGATGGATTAACTTCATCAATAACACGACTTCCACCTGGTTGTGTGATTTGATCCTCTAAGATAACATCATTTAGGCTCAGTATCTCTCCTAACAGGTCAAGTGTAATACGACATGTCCTAAACCAAGAAGATTCATAATAACGAGCAAGTTCATCATCATCGTCAAGATCATGAAGATCAGTCGCAACATGTCGACCATCATGTAACAATTGTTCAACCTAATATGAAGAAAATAGAAATTATTAATCAATAAATAAAATACAAAGTTTTTTTTTTGTCAAAGTCTATAAAAATAACAAATACTTACAACATTTTGAATCCAATGTGCAAGTGGCTCATACTTCATCTCCTCGTGTGGAGGAACTTGCGTTGGGTTAGGTGTAGTGATTCGAC
>Ga0325400_1006618_pt1 | contig 11032 bp, 12 predicted proteins | sample PopdelMetagenome_2_FD_205662 | JGI IMG/M metagenome (GOLD analysis project Ga0325400, IMG submission 205662) | Populus deltoides microbial communities from Bellville, Georgia, United States - Xylem-PdKOR-R1 | ecosystem: Host-associated > Plants > Phyllosphere > Stem > Wood/Secondary xylem...
ATGAAGCTCTACGTCCGGCTGGAGGTGAGCTCGATTGCGGGGCCGGTGTCGAGCGACAATTCGGAGCTGATCCTCAACAAGCGCGCGTTCGAGAACGTGTCCACCGCCGATGACGGGCAGATCCTGGTGATCGGCGGTCTCCTCGACGACAATGAGCGGCGGACGATCGAGAAAATCCCGTTCCTGGGCGACATCCCGGTGGTGGGCAACCTGTTCAAGTCCAAGGCGCGGCAGCGGGCCAAGACCAACCTCATGGTGTTTATCCGTCCGCGGATCATCCGCACCGCCGCTGACAGCCGCGCGGTGACCGAGCAACGCTACGGCTATCTCCGCCAGCTGCAGGGCTATGCCCAGCCGGGGGTGGAGCCGTCGATCGACCAGCTGGTGCGCGACTATCTGGGCGCGGCGCCGCCGATCCCGTCGGCGCCGATGCCGGGCAACATCGAGGATCCGCGCATCGCGGTGCCGGTGCAGACCGCGCCGGCGCCGGCCCCGGCTTCCGCGGAGCCGCGGCGATGATCATCCGGCTGGGCAAGGAGGCGGACGCGACCGTGCTGGCGGAGGACCAGGCCGCGGGCGAGGTGCTGCTGGACCATGCGCCGGCCGCCGCCGAGCTGCCGTTGCCGACCGTCCCCTATCTCTTCGCGCGCAAGTTCGGCGTGGTCGTCCGCCCGGATGCGCCGGTCGCGCTGCGTGAGGGTGCGGACCCGCGCGCGCTGATCGAGGTGCGCCGCCACCTGGGCCGCGCGTTCGACGTCGAGGTGGTGGAGGCGGCCGCGTTCGACCGGCTGCTGTCGGACGGATACGCCATGTCGGGCCAGGCGACCGCCGCCGCCGCGGTCGGGATGGGCGACGAGCTGGACAGCCTGGCGGAAGGCATCCCCACCGCCGAGGACCTGCTCGATACCGCCGACGATGCCCCCGCGATCCGCCTGATCAACGGCATCATCGCCGACGCCGCGCGGAACGGCGTGTCCGACATCCATATCGAGCCGTACGAGAGCGGGCTGGTCGTCCGGATGCGTATCGACGGGGTGCTGCGCGAGACGCTCAGGATGCCGCCGCACGTCGCGCCGGTGGTGGTGAGCCGGGTCAAGGTGATGGCGCGGCTGGACATCGCCGAGCGTCGCGTGCCGCAGGACGGGCGCATGGGGTTGGCGCTGGGCGGCAAGCTCTTGGACGTGCGCGTCTCGACGCTGCCGTCGCGCGCGGGCGAGCGGGTGGTGCTGCGCATCCTCGACAAGGACAATGCGGGCATCGACCTGGAGGCGCTGGGGCTGACGCCGGGCACCTACAAGCTGATGCAGGAGGTGGTGGGCGAGCCCAACGGCATCGTTCTCGTCACCGGCCCGACGGGGTCTGGTAAGACCACCACGCTCTATGCCGCGCTGCGCCTGCTCAACGACGGCAGCCGCAACATCCTGACCGTCGAGGACCCGGTCGAATACGCGGTCGACGGGGTCGGGCAGACCCAGGTCAACGCCAAGGTCGGGCTGACCTTCGCGGCGGGGCTGCGCGCGATCCTGCGCCAGGACCCGGACGTGGTGATGGTGGGCGAGATCCGCGACCGCGAGACCGCCGAGATCGCGGTGCAGGCGTCCCTGACCGGGCACCTCGTCCTGTCGACGGTCCACACCAACGACGCGGTGGGCGCGATCACCCGGCTGCGCGACATGAAGGTGGAGCCGTTCCTGATCGCCTCCACCCTGCGCGCCGTGATGGCGCAGCGGCTGGTCCGGCGATTGTGCCCCGCGTGCCGCAAGCCGGTGCCCGCGCGCGAGACGGTGGCGCCGCTGCTGGGCATCGCGCCGGACGCGACGGTGTACGTGGCGGCCGGATGCGAGGCGTGCGGCGGCTCCGGCTATCGCGGGCGGATCGGCGTGTTCGAGGCGGTGCGGGTCGACGAGACGATCCGGCAGCTGATCAACGAGGGCGGTGACGAGGCCGCGATCGCCGCGCACGCATTCGCGCGCGGGCCGACTCTGGCGGAGGCCGCGCGGACGATGGTGCTGGAAGGCGGCACCACCGCCGACGAGGCGGTGCGGGTGTCGCGGCGCGACGCGGCGGATCCGGTGGTGGAAGCGGTGCCGCTGCATGGGTGAGCGCGTGTCATGCCGGCCCGGTGCCGGCGTCCCCCGCTGGGCAGGAGTAAAGGCCATGGGGTTCGCGGAACGGTGGACCCCGGCACGGCGCCGGGCCGGCGGCGCGGCGCATGGCTGATTTCGACTACATCGCGATTGACACGCGCGGGGCGGAACGGCGGGGGCACGTCGCCGCCGCCGACGCCGACGCGGCGCGGACCAAGCTCGACCGGCAGCGGCTCTACGTCGTTCGGCTGGACCCCGGCGCGGCACCCGCGGCGAAGGGACGGCCGCTGTTCGGGCTCCAGATCGGCCGCGCCAAGCTGTCGGGCAACCAGCTGACGCTGTTCACCCGCCAGCTCGCGACGCTGGGCAGGGTGGCGCCGCTGGAGGAGTCGCTCCGCACCATCACCCGCCAGAGCGAGCAGGAGGGGGTGCGCGCGATCGTCGGCACCGTTCATGCTGGGGTGGTCGAGGGCCGCCGGCTGGCCGACGCGATGGCGCGCGAGCCCCGGAGCTTCCCGCCACTCTACCGCGCGATGGTGGCCGCGGGCGAGAGTTCGGGGACGCTGCCCGCGATCCTGGACCGTCTGGCGGCGCTGCTGGAGCGGCAGGCGGAAATCCGTGGCAAGCTGATCACCGCGCTCGCATACCCCACGATCCTAGCGGTGGTGGCGCTGGGCGTGGTCGCGGCGCTGATGATCTTCGTCGTGCCGCAGGTCGTCGAGCAGTTCGACACCGTCGGCCAGGCGCTCCCGCTCCTCACCCGGGTCGTCATCTGGGTGTCGGCGCTACTGGCCGGATGGTGGTGGGCCATGCTGCTCGCGGCCGGGTTGTCGGCGCTCGGCTTCTGGCAGGCGTTGCGGCAGCCGCCGATCCGGCTGGCGTTCGACGGGTGGCTGCTCAGGCTGCCGCTGGTCGGGCGGCTGATCCGCAACCTCCACGCTGCGCGCATGGCACGGACGCTCGGCACCATGGTGGCGAGCCGGCTGCCGCTCCTGGAAGGGTTGCAGCTGACGGCGGGCACCGTCCACAACCGTCGCCTGCGCGCCGCGTCCGACGAGATCGTGGAGGCGATCCGCGGTGGCGGCGGCCTGTCGGCGGCGATGCGGCGGGCGGGGGTGTTCCCGCCGCTCCTCACCTATCTGGCCGCGTCCGGCGAGGCGGCGGGGCGGCTGGACGAGATGCTGGAACGCGCGGCCGATTATCTGGAGCGCGAGTTCGACCGCTTCACCGCCACCGCCCTGTCGTTGCTGGAACCCGCGATCATCGTCGTCATGGGGGGCATCGTCGCCACCATCGTGCTATCGATCCTGCTGCCGATCCTTCAGCTCAACACGCTGGCGGGCGGCGGGTGAGTTCATGAGGTTCAATATGTCCGTTCTCCGTCGTCCCCGCGCCGCCGGGACTCCATCCTCGCTTCGGCTCATCCGGCGCAGCCGTCGAATGACGGCCTCCCGCTTGCGCGGGCGCGACGGCGGGAGCCGCGAAGACGGTTTCACGCTGGTGGAGCTGATGGTCGTGATCGTCATCATCGGCCTGCTCGCGACCATTGTCGCGCTCAACGTGCTGCCGTCCGGCGACACCGCGCGGGTCGAGAAGGCCAAGGCCGACATCGCGCAGATCGAGGGGGCGCTGGAACTCTACAAGCTGCAGAACCTGTCTTACCCGACCACGTCGCAGGGGCTCGCGGCCTTGTCGAGCGCGCCGGCGGGATTGGCCGATCCCTCGCGTTACCAGCGCGGCGGCTATCTCAAGCGGCTGCCCGACGATCCGTGGGGCCGGCCCTATCTCTACGCGTCGCCCGGCACCCATGGCGAGGTCGATATCTGGACCCAGGGCTCGGACGGGCGCGAGGGTGGCGAGGGGATCGATGCCGATATCGGCAGCTGGCAATAGCCGGCGCCCCTTGTTGCGGCCGGCGGCACAGGGCGATCGGCTCCGGGCCGCCCGGCGCGGCTGGCGCGACGCGGCCCGGCGTCGCGGGCGGGACGGCTTCACGCTGGTCGAGCTGATGGTGGTGGTGACGGTCATCGGCCTCGCCTCCGGCGTCGCGCTGTGGTCGCTGCCCGATCCGCGCGGGCGGGTGACGGACGAGGCGACGCGGCTGGCCGCGCGCGCCCGCGCCGCGCACGATCTCGCCATCGTCGACGCGCGGCCGGTCAGCCTGTGGGTGACCGGTGGCGGCTATGGCTTCGACCAGCGGATCGGCGGCCGCTGGGTGCCCCTCGCGGACAAGCCGTTCCGGGTCGCGCGCTGGGCTGACGGGACCGCCGCGCGCCTGCCGCAGCCGCAGGTGCGGGTCACGTTCGATCCGACGGGGCTCGCCGATCGCCCGGTGGAGGTGCGGCTGGACCGGGACGGCCGCGTCGTCGGGGTGACGATCGGCGCCGACGGGAGCGTCGCGGTCGATGCGTGAGGCGTGCGCCCCTACCGGTCCCCCGACGGGGCGCGGCGCCGAGCGTGGCTTCACGCTGATCGAGGTGATGGTGGCGCTGGCGGTGTTCGGGCTGGCGGTGCTGGCGCTGGTCAGGGTGGAGACGCTGGCGATCCGCGGCGCGGCCACCGTGGATACCGCCGCGGTCGCCCGGATCGTCGCCGGCAACGTGGCGGCCGAGGCCGTGACCGACGCGCGGGCGCCTGCCGCGGGGCGCTCGACCGGGGTGGAAAACAATGCCGGGCGTCGCTGGCGCTGGCAGCGCGACGTGGCGGGAACCCCCGACCCGCGGGTCGTGCGGATCGACGTGGCAGTGGCGGACGAGCGCGGAACGGTCCAGGCGCGCACGGTGGCGGTGCGCCGCGCGCGGCCGGGAGAGGCATGATGGGGGCGCGCCCTTGCTATGCCAGGCCCGGTCGGAGCGGCGCCGCGGCGGTGGGCCCGGCATCGCGGAGCGGGCGGGCCGATGCGGGCTTCACCCTGGTCGAGGTCATGGTCGCGCTGCTGATCTTCGGCATGCTGGCGGCGGCGGGTGTCGCGGTGCTGAGCTTCAGCGTGCGTGCGCAGGCCGCGACCGGGGCGCGCTTCGACGAGATCGCTGCGCTGGAACGGACGGGCGCGATCATGGCCGCCGACCTGGGCCAGGCGTTGCCCCGCGCGGCGCGGGACGAGGGCGGCACCCTGCTGCCGGCGTTCGTCGGAGGCGCCGCCACGCTGCGCCTGGTGCGCGGCGGGTGGAGCAATCTGGACGCGGCGCCGCGCCCGGGTGCGCAGAAGGTCGCCTACCGGCTGGACGCCGACACGTGGCAGCGCATCGCCTGGCCGCAGCTGGACGGGGCGCTGCCGCTCGATCCGGCCGCGCTGATGGCGCCGGTCGCGACGGCGCGGCTGCGCTATCGGTATCGCGGCGCGTGGAGCGAGCGGTGGGACGGCGCGGCCGGGGTGCCGTTGCCCGATGCGGTCGAGCTGACGCTGGTCCGCAAGGGCGGCACGACCTTTCGCCAGCTGTTCCTGGTCGGCAGCGGCTACGCGCCGCAACCGGCGGCCGCCGGTGCCCCCGGCTGAGCGCGAGCGCGGCGTCGCGCTGCTCACGGTGGTGCTGCTGGTCGCGGTGATCGCGGTCATCGCGGGCGGCGCGCTGGAGCGGCTGCGGCTGGCGACGCGGCTCGCCGCCAATGCGGGCGGCCAGGCGCAGGCGCGGAGCTATGCCGGCGCCGCGGAGGCGCTGGCCCTGTCGCGGCTGGACACGCTGCTGGGCCAGCAGCCCAGCCGCGTGACCCTGGCCGGCGGCTGGAGCGACCGGCCCTTTTCGCTGCCGCTGCCGGGCGGGCAGGCGGTGGCAAGGGTGCGCGATGGCGGCAACTGCTTTAACCTCAACGGGCTGGTGCGCGCGGTCGCGCCCGGCGTTTATCAGAGCGACCCGGCGGAGCGGGCGCGGTTCGCGCGGCTGCTGCGCCTGGTGCAGGTCTCCGCGCAGGTCGCCGAGCAGGTGGCGGCGGGCGCGTCCGATTGGATCGACACCGACACCGACCAGCAGGTGCAGGGTGCGGAGGACCCGAGCTATGCCGGTATGTCGCCCGCCTATCGCACGCCGGGCACGCTGATGGCCGATCCCAGCGAGTTGCGCGCGGTCGCGGGCGTGACGCGGGAGGTGTACCAGGCGGCCGAGCCGTGGCTGTGCACGCTGCCGGAGGCGCGGCCGGCGACGCTCAACCTCAACACGCTGGCGCCCGAGCAGGCGCCGCTCCTCGCCATGCTGCTGCCCGAAACGGTGGGGAGCGGAACGGTCGCGCAGGCGCTGCTGCGCCGGCCGCCGCAGGGATGGGGCGATACCGCCGCGTTCTGGAGCGGGCTGTCCAACAGCATGGCCGGCACCGACGCGCAGGCGCGGACGGGGGTGCGGTCGACCTGGTTCGCGCTGACCGTCGACGTGGCGGTGGGCGGCACGTCGTTGCAGGAACGCGCGCTGATCGACGCGACCCGCTTGCCCTCGCGGCTGGTCTCGCGGCAATGGGGGGAACCGTGACGCGCACCCTTCTTTTCCTGCCGCCCGCCGATGGGGAGCCGCGCTGGATCCGCGTCGGCGACGATGGCGTGCTGGCGCGGGGACGGGGGGTGCCGGAGGCGAACGCGGACCCGGTGGTGGCGGTCCCCTCGGCGGACGCGGTGACGCTGCATTGGGCGGCGCTGCCCGCGCGATCGGCCGCGCAGGCGACCGCGGCGGCGCGCATCGTCGTCGCGGAGGCGAGCGCCGCGCCGATCGGCGACCTGCACGTCGCGGTGGGCGAGCCCGAAGGCGAGAGCGGGGAGCGGCCGATCGCCGTGGTCGCCCACGCCGCGATGGTCGACTGGCTGGCCCGGCTGGCCCGCGCGGGCATCGAGCCCGCCGCGATCGTGCCCGCGCCGCTGCTGGTAGCGGCGCCGACCGAAGGCTTCGTGCGCGCCGAACTGGCCGGACAGGGCGTGGTGCGCGGCGCGGCGAGCGGCTTCGCCGACGAGGCCCGGCTGACCGATCTGCTGACCGCGGGCGTTTCGCCGCGCTCGCTCGACCGGGGTGAGGTGGACGGCGGACTGGCTGCGGCTGCCAAATCGCCCGCGATCGACTTGCGCCAGGGCCCGTACGCGCGGCGGCGGCGGCGCGGGATCAATTGGGCGGTGGTGCGGCGCAGCGTCGCGCTGACGCTGGCGGTGCTGGCCACGACGCTGGCGATCGACCTGGTGCGGATCGCCAAATACAGTTTCGCGGCGGATGCGGCGGAGGTGCGCGCCGACGCCGTTGCGCGCACGGGCCTGCCGCGCGGGGCCACGGTGGTCGATCCCGGCCGCCAGCTGGCAGAGCGGCTGGGCGAGGTGCGGGGGCCGGGCCTCGGCTTCAGCGCCACCGCCGCGGCGGTGTTCGGGGCGGTGCAGCGGGTACCCGGTGCCGAGCTGACCGCGCTCGACTTCCAGCCGGGCGGCGACCTGCGGATCGGCGTTGCCGCCTCGCGCGAGAGCGAGCCCACCGACCTAAAGCGGGCGATCGAGGCGGCCGGGTTCCGCGTCGATGCCGGTACCTTTCAGTCCGCGGGCGGGCGGGTGACCGGCGAGATGACGGTGCGCGCGCCGTGACGGCCCTGCGCGCCTGGTTCGACGGTCGCTCGCTACGGGAAAAGCGGCTGCTGCTGGTCATGATCGTGCTGCTGGCGGTGACGCTGGTCTGGGCGGGGCTGATCCGCCCCGTCCGCGACGGCCTGTCCGGCACGCGCGAGCGTTACGGATCGGCGCTGGTGCGGCTGGGCGAGACGGAGGCGGCGGTCGCGGCGATCCGCGGCGGCGCGCCGCCGCGGCCGCTGGGCGCGCCGCTGGCCGATGCGGTGCGCGCGCGCGCCGATCAGGCGGGGTTCACGCTTGCCAGCCTGGACGCGCAGCCGGCCGGACGCGTGCGCGCGACCATCGCGGCGGCGCGGCCCCAGGCGTTGGCGCGATGGCTCGCCGGGCTGGAGGCATCGGGCGTGCTGGTGGAGCAGGCGACCATGGTCGACGCGGGCGGCGCGGGCGGCAATCGCAGCGTGTCGGCGACGCTGGTGCTGCGTGCGCGGGGCGCATGACGCGGGTGAGGCTTCGCACCGGACCGGCGGCGCTGTTCGGCGCGCTGCTGGTCCTCGCCCTGCTGGTGTTCCTGCCGCTTCGGCTGGCGCTGGGCCTGGCCGGGATCGGGGAGCTGGGCCTGTCCGCGCGCCAGGCGACCGGCACGGTATGGGGCGGCACGCTGACGGAGGCGCGGGTAGGAGCGGTGGCGCTGGGCGACCTGGAGGCGCGCTTGTCGCCGCTGGCGCTCCTGCTCGGACGGGCGCGGATCGAGCTGGACGGGCCGGGGACGCTGCCGGGGCGGACGATCCGCGGCGCGGTGACGGTGGCGCGCCACGGCTTCGGCGTCGACGACCTGACCGCCGGGCTGGCGGCGGCGGCGCTGTTCCAGCCGGTGCCGGTGACCGCATTGGACCTGGACGAGGTCAGCGTGCGCTTCGCCGATGGCGAGTGCCGGGAGGCGGCGGGGCGCGTGCGCGCGACGCTGGGGCCGGGCCCCGCGGGATTGCCGTTGCCGCCGCAAGTGGCGGGGGCGGTTCGGTGCGATGCGGGCGCGCTGCTGGTGCCGCTGACGGGGCAGGCGGGCGCGGAGGGCGTAACGTTGCGCGTGCAGGGAGACGGCCGGTACCGCGCCGAGCTGTCGCTGACGCCGTCCGACGCCGGCGCGGCAGAACGACTGAGGACGCTCGGCTTCGTGCAAGCCGGCGGCGCGTGGCGGCTCGCGGCGGAGGGCCGGTTCTAAGCGGGTGTCGGACGCCCGGCGCCGTGCCGAGCCGGTCCAAACGCCGTTGCGCGGGCCTGCGGGCACGACCATCTGGGCAGGCCTTGACGCCGCCCGCTGCCCCCCGCTAGGGCGCAAGGCCTCGCGGCGACCGTAGTTCAATTGGTTAGAGCGCCGGCTTGTGATGCCGGAAGTTGCGGGTTCAAGTCCCGTCGGTCGCCCCAGCTTTTCCCAGATCACAGTCTTTGTGCTGGCGCCCGCGCGCTAATAATATTACGCGCGACCGCAACGATCTAACCAGTGGAGAGCCGCCGTGGCGAGCGCGTGGGACCTGCCCGATTTCGATGATCACCAGGGCGTGCATAGCTTTACCGATCCGGAGTCCGGCTTGCGCGCGGTGGTGGCGGTCCATTCCACCGCGCTGGGACCGGCGGCGGGCGGAGTCCGTTTCTGGCACTATCAGACGCCCGAGCGGGCGCTGACCGACGCGTTGCGGCTGTCGCGCGGCATGAGCTTCAAGAATGCGATGGCGGGCCTGGAGCTGGGCGGGGGCAAGGGTGTGATCCTGGCACCCGAGCCCGGCGCCACCGTCACCACGGCGCAGCTGGAGGCGTTCGGGCGGGCGGTCGAGTCGCTGGGCGGCGCCTACGTCACCGCCGAGGACGTCGGCATGTCCGAGGAGCGGATGAAGGTCATCGCCGGGCAGACGCGCTACGTGTCCGGCCTGCCGGTCGCGAGCGGGGCGGCGGGCGGTGATCCGGGACCCTACACCGCGCACGGCGTCTATCTGGGGGTCAAGGCGGCGGCCAGGCGCGCGCTGGGCGCGACCGACATGAAGGGCGTGCGCGTCGCGATCCAAGGCGTGGGTTCGGTCGGGGGCGGGCTGGCGCGGCTGTTGGCCGGCGACGGCGCGGCGCTGACCCTGGCCGACGTGAACGCCGCGCGGGCCGCGGCACTGGCGGAGGAGCTGGGGGCCACGCAGGTTGCGGCGGGCGCGATCGGCGGCGTCGAGGCGGACATCTTCAGCCCCAACGCGCTGGGCGCGATCCTGACGGAGGCGACGATCCCGACCCTTACCGCCAGGGTGGTCGCCGGCGGTGCCAACAACCAGCTGGCGACCCGCGAGGATTACGACCGGCTGCACGCGCGCGGCATTCTCTACGCGCCCGACTACGTCATCAACGCGGGCGGGATCATCAACGTCGGGCTGGAGTATCTGGGCCAGGGCGACGAGGCCGAGGTGATGGCGCGGATCGCGCGCATCCCCGACCGCCTGACGGAGGTATGGGACGAGAGCGACCGGACCGGTCGCCCCGCGGCGGAGGTCGCCGACACGATCGCGCGGCGGCTGATCGGGCGGGGATGACGCGCGCGGCGGCGGTGCCGCGCCTCCCAACTCGCAGGTGACGCGGCATGCGGCATCGGCTATGGGCGCCGCAACCGTGCCGTCCCTCCACGCCCTTGCCAATCCCCAGCGTTTCCTGAAGCTCGCCCGGCCGCTGACGCCGGTGCTGACGCTGGCGGGTCTGGTGCTGTTCGCGCTCGGTTGCTGGGCGGGGCTGACGCTGACCCCGCCCGACTATCTGCAGGGCGAAACGGTGCGCATCCTGTACGTCCACGTGCCCGCAGCCTGGCTGGGCATGGGAGGATGGAGCGGCATCGCGCTGTGCTCGGTCGCGTTTCTCGTCTGGCGCCATCCGCTGGCGCAGGTCGCGGCGCGGGCGATCGCGACGCCCGGCGCGGCGTTCGCGGCGATCTGCCTGGTGACGGGATCGATCTGGGGACGGCCAACCTGGGGCACGTGGTGGCAGTGGGACGGACGCCTGACGTCGATGCTGATCCTGTTCTTCGTCTATCTGGGCTATTTGGCGCTCGCCCGCGCCGATGCCGAGCGGGGCGGCGACGGGCGCATCCCGGCGCTGTTCGGGGTGGCGGGAACGGTGCTGCTGCCGGTGATCCGTTACTCGGTGGTCTGGTGGAACACGCTGCACCAGGGGCCGTCCATCGGGCTGACCCGGTCGAGCATCGCCGGATCGATCCTGTGGCCGCTTGCCCTGACCGGCAGCGGGCTGACGCTGCTGTTCGCGGCAATCGTGCTGATGCGGATGCGCGCCGCGCTGGCGATCGCCAAGGCGGAGGCGCGGATGCGGCGGATGGCGGCGGCATGAACCATTGGGCGTTCGTGGCGGCGGCGTACCTGGCGGCGCTCGGGGGAACGGGCGGGCT
>Ga0325400_1006622_pt1 | contig 11029 bp, 8 predicted proteins | sample PopdelMetagenome_2_FD_205662 | JGI IMG/M metagenome (GOLD analysis project Ga0325400, IMG submission 205662) | Populus deltoides microbial communities from Bellville, Georgia, United States - Xylem-PdKOR-R1 | ecosystem: Host-associated > Plants > Phyllosphere > Stem > Wood/Secondary xylem...
CAGGACAAGGACGGGCAGGACAAGGACGGGCAGGACAAGGACGGGCAGGACGAGGATGATGACGAGGACGACGACAAGCCGTCGCCGCTCGCCAACCCCAAGGTGCGGATCGCGCTGGTCGTCGGCGCGGTCCTTGCCGCGATCCTGCTGATCTACTGGATCGTCCACTACCGCAGCTACGGCCGCTACCAGCAATCCACCAACGACGCCTATCTGGACGCCGACCAGATCAACGTGTCCCCCCGCGTCGCCGGCTATGTCGAGGAGGTGCTGGTCGAGGAGAATGAGGTGGTGCGCAAGGGGCAGGTGCTGGTCGTGATCGACCGGCGCACGTCCGATGCGACCGCCGCCCAGTCGCGCGCGCAGATCGCCGAGGCCGAGGCCGGGGTCGCGCAGGCACGGGCGACCCGCACCCAGCAGTTCGACGCGGTCCGCCAGGCCTCCGCACAGGCCGATGCGAGCCGCGGGCAGCTGCGCCAGGCGGAGGCGACGGACCGGTTCAACGCGTCGCAGGTCGCGCGCTACGCGCCGCTGAGCGCCGCCGGGGTCGAGACCAACGAGCGGCTGGCGCAGAACCGGAGCAACCTGGACCAGTCGCGCGCGCAGGTCGCCTCCGCGCGGGCGCAACTGGCCGCGTCGCGCGCGCAGGTCGCCTCCGCACGCCACCAGATCGCGGTCAACGACGCGCAGATCCGGTCGGGCCTGGCCCAGGTCGCGGCCGCGCGCGCGCAGCTGGCCGCCAGCCAGGTCGACGTGGAGGCGTCGGTGGTGCGCAGCCGCATCGGCGGCCGGATCGGCGACCGCACGGTGCGCGTCGGCCAGTACGTCCAGGTCGGCGCCCGGATGATGACGGTGGTGCCGGTCGACCGGCTGTACCTCACCGCCAATTTCAAGGAAACGCAGATCGGGCTGATGCGGGTCGGCCAGCCCGCGACGATCGAGGTCGACGCGCTGCCCGGCGCGGAGATCCACGGCGTGGTGGAAAGCTTCTCGCCGGGCACCGGCAGCCGCTTCGCGCAGGTGCCGGTCGACAACGCGACCGGAAACTTCACCAAGATCGTGCAGCGCGTCCCCGTGCGCATCCGCGTCGACGCCGGCCAGGAGGCGCGGCGCGTGCTGGTCCCCGGCCTGTCGGTCAGCGTGTCGATCGACACCCGCGGCGCGCGCGAGGACGCCAAGTCCCGCAAGGACGAGAGCGAGCGATTGAAGAAGGGCCGCGAGCGCCAGCACGACGAGGAGATGGAGCGTGATCGCCGGCGACGCCTGCCCGGGGCGGGTCAGTGAGCAAGGCCGCGGGGGGCGGCGGCAACGACGCCTGGCTGGCGGTGGCGGCGGGGACGCTGGGCTCGCTGATGGCGACGCTGGACAGTTCCATCGTGTCGGCGGCGCTGCCGACCATCCAGGGCGAGATCGGCGCGTCGGCCAACGAGGGCACGTGGATCAGCACCGCCTATCTGGTCGCGGAGATCGTGATGATCCCGCTGGCGGGCTTCTTCGACCGGCTGTTCGGGCTGCGGCTGTTCCTGATCATCTGCACGATCGGCTTCGTCGCGTCGTCGATCGTGTGCGGCCTGTCGACCGGGTTGGGGGTGATGATCATCGGCCGGGTCGGCCAGGGCTTCTTCGGCGGCGCGATGATCCCCACCGCGCTGACCATCGTGTCGACCATGTTGTCGCCGGGGCAGCGGGCGACCGGCATCGCGCTGTTCGGCTTCACGGTGGTGGTGGGGCCGGTCGCGGGGCCGATCGTCGGCGGCTACCTGACCGAGGCCTATTCCTGGCATTACATCTTCTTCATCAACCTGCCGCTCGGGATCGGGCTGCTGGCGCTGCTGCTGGTCGGGCTGCCGGCGAAGAAGCCGCACCTCGGGCTGATCGCGGAGGCGGACTGGCTGGGCATCGTCGGCCTGTCCTTGTGCCTGGGCGCGCTCACCGTCGTGCTGGAGGAGGGGCAGCGCGAGCGCTGGTTCGAATCCCCGTTCATCATCGAGCTGAGCGCGGCGTCGCTGGTCGGCCTCGTGCTGCTGGTCGCGGGGCAGCTCACCGCCAAGCGGCCAGTGATCCACCTGGGCATCATCCTGGAGAAAGCGTTCGGCAGCGTGTTCGTGCTCAGCCTGTCAGTGGGCGCGGCGCTGTACGGCGTCAGCTACGTGATCCCGCAATTCCTGGACCAGCTGGCGGACTATAACGCGTTCCAGGCGGGGCAGGTCACCTTCATCATCGGCGTGCCCTCGCTTCTCCTGATGGGGCTGTTTCCCGTGATCGAGAAGCGGATCGACATCCGGTTGGTGATCGGCCTGGGGCTGGTCCTCTACGGCATCGGCTGCCTGATGAACGCCCGGATCACCTCCGACACGTCGGGCGTCAATTTCGTCGTATCGATGCTGGTGATCGGGCTGGGCCAATATTTCGCGCTGGTGTTCCTCAACTCGGCCGCGACCAGCGCGGTGCCGACCGAGCTGGCGGAGGACGCGTCCGGCCTGTTCAACGCCGCGCGCAACCTGGGCGGGTCGTTCGGCCTCGCCACCATCACCATCCTGCGCGAGAACCGGACCTGGTTCCACGGCGCCCGGCTGGCGGAGGGCGTCACCCAGAACTCCGACGCGGCGCAGGCGGCCGGCGCGGCCGCGGGTGCCGCCGGGTCCGCCGACCTGCCCGACCCGGGAACGATCGCCGAACAGGGCTATGCCGCGCTGAGCCAGGGATTCCAGACCGCGGGCGCCGCGCTCGCCTTTGCCGACGTGTTCTTCGTGTTCGGCATCCTGATGCTGGCGTCGCTGCCGCTGGTCCTGATGCTGAAGCCGGTGCCCAAGGAAGGAAGCCAGCCGGGATGACCCGCCACGCCAGCCGCCACGCGACCCTCCCGCCCCCGGCTCTGACCCTCGCCTTGCCCCTTGCGCTGCTGGGCGGGTGCATGGTCGGGCCGAACTATGCCGGCCCGCCCGACGTCGCGCCGACCGCGGGCAACGCCGCCGCGTTCCGCCGCGCGAGGGTAGCGCCGGTCACCGCCGCGCCGCCGCTCGCGCGGTGGTGGACCGCGATGGGCGACGAGACGCTGAACCGGGTGGTGGACGACGCGCTGGCCAACAGCCCGACGTTGGAGCGCGCGCTGGGCGTGGTGCGCGAGGCGCGGGCGCGGGCGCGCGAGAGCAGCGCCGCGCTGCTGCCGCAGGGCGGCGCCAACGCCGTCTACGCCCGCGTCGGCGTGCCAGGCGCGCTCAACGAGGCGCTCGGCAATAGCGGCGGCGGGGCGGGCGGTGCGGGCGGCGGCGGTGCAGGCGGCGGCGTCGAGGTGCCCGACACCCTCAACCTCTACAATGTCGGCCTGCTCGCGACCTGGGAGATCGACCTGTTCGGGGGCACGCGCCGCCGGATCGCCGCCGCGCGCGCCAATCTGCGCGCCAGCGAGGCCGACCTGCAGGACGCGCAGGTGACGCTGACGCGCGAGGTCGCGACCGCGTACGTCAACCTGCGCGACACCCAGGCCCGCCTCGACCTCGCCCGGCGCAACACCGCGGTGCAGCAGCGGTTGGTGCAGCTGACGGAGGTGCGGCGGCGCGGCGGCACCGCCACCGACCTGGACGTCGAGCGCGCGGTCTCGCAACTGAAGCAGACGCAGGCGACCGCGGTGCCGCTGGCCGGGCAGGTGGAGATCTACACCGACCAGCTGTCGCAGCTGGCCGGGCACGAGCCGGGCACGCTGGACGCGCTGCTGACGGCGCCCCGGCCGCTGCCGCTGCCGCCCGCCGAGACCGCGGTCGGCAACCCGGCGGACCTCCTGCGCCGCCGCCCGGACGTGCGCGCCGCGGAACGGCGGCTCCTCGCCGCGAACGAGGATATCGGCGCGGGGATCGCGCAATATTTCCCGACAGTGAACCTCTATGGCACGCTGGGCTATGGCGGCACCAGCCTGTCCAACCTGTTCGACGGCGACAATCTGCTGAAGCTCGCCGCGCCCGTGCTGTCGTGGAACTTCCTGAGCTTCCCGCTGCTCCAGGCGCAGGTCGGCCAGGCGCGCGGCCGCTTCGACCAGGCGCGCGCCGATTACCGGGCGGTCGTGCTGCAGGCGTTGCTGGACGCGGAGAACGCGCTGTCGCGCTTCGGGCACGACCGCGACACCGTGGCCAGCCTGGCGGATGCGAGCGCGTCGGCGGCGCGCACCGCGGCCAAGACCGACCTTCGGTACCGGGGCGGGACCGTCACCCTCATCGACGCGCTGGACGCCGAGCGGCAGCGCCTGCAGGCGGAGAGCAGCCTGGCCCAGGCGCGCGCCATGCTCACCACCGACTGGATCGGCCTCCAGACCAGTCTCGGCCTGGGTTGGGACCCGGTCGTTCCATCGGGAAAACGGTAGGGTGGCCGCGGCCAGTCCGATCGCCGGGGCACGCGCGGCGCGCGAAACGGTGGCCCGCCTGCTGGAGCCGACGCTCCGCCCCGATCCGGCGCGCACCGTGCTGAAGCCGTTCGGCCTGGCCGACGAGCGGGACGGCGCCGGCCGCGACGACGGGCGGCTCCGCCGGTTGGCCGCCTGGGTCCGCGACCTGGACGACGAGGCGGTGGAGGCCGCGATCGCGCCGATCGCCGACCGGCTGGCCGACCGGCATCGCGGCTTTGGGCGGACGCTGCGCAGGAACGCGGCCGAGGCCGCGCGCCAGGCGCCGGCCGCGCGCGGGTTCGCCGGTGCCCGGTGCGACCTGTTCGGCGCCTATGTGACGCAGGAATATTCGTTCGAGGCGGCCGCGCTGTTCAACCCCAGCGCGATGGTCCACCCCGACCAGGACGGCGTGCCGGAGGGGGCGTTGCGGGTCGCGCTGGCGCTGCGCGGCATCGGCGAGGGCCATGTCTCCTCGGTCACGCTCCGCAATCTCGTGTGGCACGGCGACGAGCGGCTGGAGCTGGAGGAGGCGAGTCCGTTCGCGGTCTCGCCCGAGGTCGAGCATTGCGACGGCGGCGTCCGCCTGACCTGCCCGGACAGCGAGACCGCGTCCGAGACGGTGCTGTACCCCGTCCTGCCCAGCCAGTCGCGCGGGCTGGAGGACCTGCGCTCGGTCCGGCTGGTCGAGGAGGACGGGCGCGAACGCTATCTGGGCACCTACACCGCGGTCGGCGACGACGGCGCGGCGCTCCACCTGGTGGAAGGGTTCGACTTCCGCACCTTCGACATCTGGCCGGCCGAGGGGTCGGTGGCGCGGGACAAGGGCGGCGCGCTGTTCCCCAGGCGGGTGGGCGGCGAGTATCTGATGGTGACCCGCCCGGACGGGCGCAGCTTGGCGCTCGCCCATTCCAACGATCTCGTCCAGTGGCGCGCCGGTGCGCCGATCCTGGCCGGCGAGGCGGCGTGGGAGGCCGCGCTGATCGGCAATTGCGGATCGCCGATCGAGATCGACGGGGGCTGGCTGCTCCTGACCCACGGCGTCGGGCCGATGCGCGGCTATTCGATCGGCGCCTGCCTGCTGGACCGCGACGATCCGTCCCGGGTGCTCGCGCGGCTATGCGAGCCGCTGGTGACGCCCGACATGGTGGAGCGCGCCGGCTACGTCCCCAACATCGTGTATAGCTGCGGCAGCGTCGTGCTGGGCGAGCGCCTGCTGCTGCCGCTCGGCGTCGCGGACACCTACACCGCCTTCGCGCTGGTCGACCTGCCGGCACTGCTGCGTGCCATGTCCTGAACCCGGCCGGTTCGCGAGAGCCGTGCGCGCGCGCAGCGCGGAACGGGTGTTGGTGCCGGGATCATCGCCATGTGCTAGCGGTAGCCATCGACCAAGGCCTGTTTGGTTGGAGTGGTGGCGCGAACATCGTGGCGGCGACGAGCGACAAGGGCGAGAGGGTCGCCGAGGACGCGCCGGGCGGCCGGGCCCGCGGCCGCCCGCGCAACCCCGCCAAGCGCGAGGCCTTGCTGAAGGCCGCCCGAGCGTTGTTCCTGAGCGACGGCATCGACGCGGTCACGATGGACCGGATCGTGGCGGCCTCCGGTGTCGCGCGCGCCACGCTCTACAGCTACTTCGCCGACAAGGCGGCGATCCTCGAGGCCGTGATCGCGCGCGAGTCCGAGCGGATCGTCGGCGACGCGTGGGTCGGCGACGGCATCGCGGCGGGCACCCGCCCTGCCCTGCTCGATTTCGGCCGCCGCCTGGTGGCGTTCCTGGCCGACCCGGAAATGCTCGATTGCGAGCGGCTCGTGTCGCGGGCCGCGAAGACGGCGCCCCAGCATGGCCACCGCTTCTACCTGGCCGGGCCCGGACGCGCGCTGTCCATCCTGGTCCGCCTGATCGAGGCGGGCCAGGAGGCGGGCGATATCGCCCCCGGCGACCCGAAGCGTGCGGCGGGCGACCTGATGGGCCTGTGGCAGGGTTTCTGGCGGACGGAGATGGCGTTCGCGGAGCGCCCGCCGCTCGCCCCGGCGGAGATCGAGGCGACGGCCGCGCACGCGGTCGACCAGTTCCTCCGCCTGTACCGGCCGGATCGCGACCGGACGAGTCGTCCCGCCGGGTGAACCGCCAGCGCGGTCGGGCACGGCCTACCGCCCGGCCCGCGCGCCCGTACGCCCCCAATTCGACGGAACGGACGGTGGCGCCGTCCGGATCGCGCCGGACGCGGGCGGGCACGTCGGAGAGGTCGGACGGCGAGCCGTCGGTGAAGACGGCGTCGACCGGGCCCGCCGCCAGCACGCGCCCAGCCTTCACCGCCACGGCATCGTCGGCGATCCGGAACGCGAGGTCGAGGTCGTGGAGCGCCGCCACGATCGTGCAGCCGGCCTCGGCGAGCGCGCGGAAGCGACGTCCGGGGTCCAGCGCGTGGCGCGGGTCCAGCCCGGCGATGGGCTCCTCGACGAGGAGCAGCTCGGGCTCCGCCACCGTTGCGCGGGCGAGCATGACGCGCGCGAGCTCGCCGCCGGACAGGCCGGTCGCCGGCCTGTTCCCGAGCGCGAGGAGGTCGTAGCGGGCGAGCGCCCGGCCGATGGGACGCGAGTCCCGGCCATCCCTTGGACCCGAGCAAAACGCGACACGGGCCGGCAGGTCTCCTGGCTCGCGGGTCGTCGCTCGATGCACGCCTTCCCAGGTCGCCCCAGTGGCCGCGGCAGGCTTGGAGGCCGGCCGCCCGCGCATCTTGCTCGCCGCTCACAGTTGCGGGGACAGCCGCGGACCGGGACGGCTCGCGCCGTCCGCACCGCACCGCCTGTGAAGCGCCTTGCGGGGCACCGGCGCGATCATTCGGCCCGGGCGAACCCGAACCCGAACCGCGCCTTGCCGATCCGGCTCCTCCCGCCAAACCGCCTATCCGATCGGCGTCGGCATTTGCCTCGTCGGCGGCTCCCCGGCAAAGGGGGCGGGTGCACCGCATCGCCTTATACGACCTGGACCGGACCATCACGCGGCGACCGACCTGGTCGATGTTCCTGCTGTTCGGTGCCGGGCAGCGCTCGCCGGGGCGGCTGTTGCTGCTGCCCGCGGTCGCGGCGGCCGCGCTGGCGGCGACCGCGGGCCTGGTCAGCCGCGATCGGCTAAAGGAGCTGATGCACCGGATCATGCTGGGGCGCGCGGTTCCGCGCGCCGAGATGGCGGTGCTGGCGGACCTGTTCGCGCGGCGCACCGCCGACCGGAACATCCGCCCGGCCGCGCTCGCGCGCATCGCCGCCGATCGGCGGGCCGGGTTCAGGATCGTCCTCGCGACCGCGGCCCACCGCTTCTATGCCGAGGCGGTCGCCCGCCGCCTGGGCATCGGCGACGTGATCGCAACGGAGGCCGCGGGCGGCCCCGGCGGCACCGTCCTGAGCGAGCTGCAGGGCGCCAACGTCTACGGCCGCGCCAAGCTGGCGGCGGTGGAGGCGTGGCTGGCGGCCGAGGGCATCGCGCGCGACGCCGCCCACCTCCGATTCTACAGCGACCATGCGTCGGACCGGCCATGCCTGGCGTTCGCCGACGAGGGCTTCGCCGTGAACCCCCACCGCCGGCTGCGCCGGATGGCGCGGGCGCAGGGCTGGCCCGTCCTGGACTGGCAGCGCCCCCCCGCGCCGGGCGGGGCCTGAGCGGCCGTGCGCGCGATCATCCTGAGCGCGGGTCGGGGCTCCCGGCTGTTGCCCCTGACCGAGTTCGTGCCGAAATGCCTGGTCCCGGTAGGCGGGCGCGCCATCCTCGACCACCAGCTCGCGGCGCTGGCGGAGGCGGGGGTGACGGAGGCGATCGTGGTCGCCGGCTACCGGTTCGACCAGGTCGAGGCGCATCTGGGGTCCCGGGCGCCGCCGCTCGCGGTGGAGCTCCGGCTCAATCCCTTCTGGGCGGTGTCGAGCAGCATCGGGAGCGTCTGGGCGGCGCGCGACGTGCTGGACGAGCCCTTTTGCCTCGTCAACGGCGACACCACGGTCGGGTCGGCGGTGCTCGGCCGGGCGCTGGCGGCCGATCGCGAGGCGGTCGGGCTGGTGGTGGAGCCCATCGCCGCGCCGCTGCCCGACGACATGCTGGTCGCGCTGTCGGGGCCCCGCGTCCTGGCGGTGTCCAAGCAGCTGGACGCCGCCGCCGCGACCCACCGGTCACTCGGCCTGGTCGTCGCGGGGCAGGCGAGCGGCTATCGCGCGGCGCTGGAACGCGTTATCGGCGGAGACAACGGGATCGATGCCTATCACCACGACATCGTCGCGCTGCTCGCCGCGGCGGGGGCGGTGTCCGCGATCGTCGAGCGGAGCGGCGCCTGGGCGGAGATCGACCGGCCGGAGGATATCCGGGGCTGGACCGCCGACCGGGCGGGATCCCGGTGAGGCGGCGCGTCGCGTTCCTCTTCCTGGGGGAGACGCTGCTGATCCCGCACCTGTTTCCGATCGTGGAGGCGCTGGCGGCGGCCGACCCGTCGCTGCCGATCGACCTGTGGATCGCGACCGCGACCCACGAACGGCTGCTGTCGCCATGGATGGCCGGCCTGGCGGGCGTCCGCCTGCGACGCGCACCGGGATTCGGGAAAGGGCCCGGGCTGCCGGCCAAGCTGCCGATGCTGGCGCGGCTGACGCCCTGGCTGACACGGGTGCCGGTGGCGGTCTGCGCGGAACAGACCAGCCTGTGGCTGCCGCGGCTGGTGCCATGGCTGCCGACCCGCTTCGTCAAGACCTCGCACGGGGTCGGGTCGATGAGCGCGCGCGACGATCCGCGCCGCCGGGCGGCGTTCCACACCCTGGTCCCGAGCGAACAGGAGCGCCAGACCTATCTCGCCCGCGGCATGGCGCCCGAACGGATCGTCGCGACCGGCTATGTCAAGGCCGCGTTCCGCCACCGCACCCCTGCCCGCGCCCTGTTCCCCGACAGCCGCCCCGTCCTGCTCTACACCCCGCACTGGCAGCCGCACCGATCGTCCTGGCCCGCCTGGGGCGCCGCCGTGGTCGACGCGCTGGCGCGGCAGGACGCGTGCAACGTGATCCTCGCCCCGCACCAGCGATTGGTGGAGCGCGCGCCGGAGGTCAGGGACGTGCTGGCGCGGGTCGCGTCGCTTCCGCACGTGCACTGCGACCTGGACAGCTTCGCCACGGTCGACGGCACCTACACCGCCGCCGCCGACCTGTACCTGGGCGACACGTCGAGCCAGGTGGTCGAGTTCCTGGCCCGTCCCCGCCCCGCCATCTTCCTGGACCCGGCGGCGCGTAAGTGGCGGAGCGACCCGTCCTACGCGATGTGGCACGCGGGCGAGGTCGTCACCCGCACCGCCGACCTGTTGCCGGCGATCGCGCGGGCGCCGGAACGGCATCCCGCCTTTCTGGCCGCGCAGCAGGCGATCGCGAGCCGCGCGCTCGGCGACGCGGGCGGCGCGGGGGCGGACCGGGCGGCCGGCGAGGTGCTGCGCGTCCTCGCCATGGCTCCGGCGGCGCGCTAGGGGCGCGGCCATGCCGGTCACTGAGTCCTCGCAGCCGCCATCCCTTGTGCCGATCGGCCGCAACGACACGCCGTTATGGGGCATGACCGCGCACGAGCGGTTGCGCCGCATCGCCGCGTCGCAGCGCCTGCCGTTCCACTTGGCCGGGCCCGGCCCCGCGATCCTGGCCGACCTCGGCTACGCGTTCGATCCGGCCTGGACGGCCTATCTCCGCACCCGTCCCGACACGGCCGTGACGCGCGGCGGCGTTCCCGTCCTGGCCCATGTCGCGGCCGCGGACGTGGCGGCGGTGCGTGATGCGATGGCGACCGGATCGGCGCTGCCCGGCCATCTGGAGGTGCTGCCCGCCGAGCGGGATGAGGGGATCTTCAACGAAGCGCTGCGCAAGCGCGAGCGGCCCTTCGCCGAGCGGCTGGTGCCCGCCAACGTCGCCGCGATCGAGCGGGCGAGCTACATCGGCGCCTACAAGGGCGTCACCGACCTCCTGACCAAATATCTCTGGCCGGAATGGGCGTTCGCGCTGACCCGGCTGGCGGCGCGGGTCGGCCTGTCGCCCAACGGGGTCACCGCGATCGGGACGCTGTTGTGCGTCGTCGCCACCGTCGCCTTCTGGCATGGCTGGTTCTGGACCGGGCTGGCCACGGGGCTCGCCTTCATGGTGCTCGATACCGTCGACGGGAAGCTGGCGCGCTGCACGATCACCGCGTCCGCGCTGGGCAATGCGTGGGACCACGGCATCGACCTGGTCCATCCGCCGATCTGGTGGTGGGCCTGGGCGACCGGCTGCGCCGCCGCCGGGCGCCCCCTGCCCGACCCGGTGTTCTGGGCGACGATGGCGGCGATGCTGTTCGGCTATGTCGCGCAGCGCCTGATCGAGGGCGCCTTTATCGTCCGGTTCGGCATGCACATCCATGTCTGGCGCCGCTTGGACAGCCGGTTCCGGCTGGTCACCGCGCGGCGCAACCCCAACATGGTGATCCTGTTCGCCGCGGTGCTGATCGGCCGGCCGGACTGGGGCATCGTCGCGGTTGCGGTCTGGACCATCGTCTCGCTGGGCGTCCATCTGGTGCGACTGGTGCAGGCGATGCTGGTGCGCCGCCGCGGCGGAACGGTGGCGAGCTGGCTGGCATGATCCGGGTTGCGGGCCGCGGCGCGACGCCCATATCGGCGCGATGAG
>Ga0325400_1006625_pt1 | contig 11028 bp, 8 predicted proteins | sample PopdelMetagenome_2_FD_205662 | JGI IMG/M metagenome (GOLD analysis project Ga0325400, IMG submission 205662) | Populus deltoides microbial communities from Bellville, Georgia, United States - Xylem-PdKOR-R1 | ecosystem: Host-associated > Plants > Phyllosphere > Stem > Wood/Secondary xylem...
ACAGTTTTTTGGTCAGAAATTCGGTCCACTTACCTAGCCTTTTAAAAGGGTCTGGCTTCAAATCATCCCTTAGCATTTTTACTATTAGATTGTGTGAGGCAATCATGCGGGCTGACACAGATTCAGTATCAACCGGCCCTTGTGGTGGTTGCCCTGTATCCAAAATGGCTTGAAATGTTGAGTTGTCAGAAGCATCGGATAATTTAACACGAGGTATCTGAGCGTCAGAGTCAAAATCAATTGATCGCAAAAAGCTAGCTTGAATTCTGTCTGCTAATGCTTTGCGTCCACGGGAAAGTGCTTCATGAAATATCGCATTAGCTAGAAGGCTAAGTGTGATGATGCGCTGTTGCCCATCAACAACTTGCTTGCGCCCTTCTTCTTCCTTTGGCGGCTTGGTAAGAATTATCAATCCTAAGAAGTACGAGCGGAGTTCCAGACTACCTTTTAGATCGTCCCAAAATTCAGTGACTTCATCGGATAGCCACGAATATTCCCGCTGAAATCGAGGAACTTCAAACATATTGTCGGCAAATATTGCGCCAGCATTGCTCGCTGAAGCACTCAGGGGTGTGTCCAAATCAATTTCCCTTTTACTAATGCCGGTTCTTGCAGCCATCACTATGTCGATTGCAGGCGGCGAACGACGGGCAGTGTTATTTACTATCTATATGGACGCCCACGCCGATTCGCATGCAGCGATTGATACGTTCAGACAGTAAACCTCGAGCGCAAGTTTTTGTAAACCCCTCATGTGAATATCCACAGATCAAGTGCTGCCAAAACTGCAAATTGTGCGTTAAAACGGCGCTAAACATGCGATCAGGAATTGCTCCTTCCGAGAAGCGCATTTTGGTTAATTGTTGTCTAATTCGATTTTCTTGAATAATGACAATGTTGAATTTATAATAAGTAGTTATATTTCTTACCTAATACTGACAGTGCTTGCTCGTCATGCTCAGCTTCGCTACCTTAAAAAATAGTAGCTTCCAGCTTCCGAGAGCGACCACCTCAGTGCGAGATGTCCGCTGTGGGCGCAAAGCGACTGGAGCTGATGTTCTGAAGCAAGAGTGCTCAGGGCAGACCAGTCCACTCCGGCACGCCCTGGTCCTGACGCAGTCGCGCTCGCTGGAGGGCCACCGCCGAGGAGACCTCTCCAGGATCTAGAAGGTCGGACGATACCAGTCCCGGAAGGCTGGCTCGGGCTTCGGAGTAGAACCTGGAAGGCAGGACAGCGTCATCCGGCTGCAGGTAGGCGGCGGACCACCAGTCCATGATCGCGGACCCGGCCCCCTGCAGGGCCTCGGCCGACGGCAGCCTCTCGCGCTTGCCGTGCTGATTTACCCGGCGGTCGGCAGGCATCAGGTTCCACAGGTCACCGCAGGGCCAGGCCGACCACGGCAGGCAATGGTCCACGTCCATTGTCTCCGCCGACAGGCGCCTTCCACTCCAGACGCAATGGACAGGGATGCCTCGCTCCATGAGGGCCAACGCCCGGGAGCGGGGCAAGGCGACGTCGCGGGCGGGATCGGCCCAAGTCATCGCCGCAGCTATGGCCCCGGCCTCCACCGCCCTGCCCTGGGAGGCGGCGTACCCCTGCATGAGGCGCATCCACTCGCTGACAAGCGCCGGTTCTACCCAGACCGAGAAGCGCTGCATCGCCATCCAGAGGTGACGCGGCACCCGCATCGTGCCGAAGCAGGCGAGGAAGGCGCCGTCGACCAGCAGCCCCCCGGTAGGCCTGCCCACCCGGGTGCGGGTGGTCTCGAGGATGCGGGTGCCGCCGGGGTAGAACGGGAAGTTAGCGGGCATGCGGACGATGTGGTCCGCGGCCTCGCGCAGGGCGCCGTGGAGGGCGAGAGCAGCCGTCTCCTCGAGGACGGCGCCCACCCGCAGGTCCAGGGGGGAGAGGGCGCCCGCCTCCAGAGCCTGCCAGCCCGGCCCTACGAAGCCCAGCCCCTCGGCACCGCGGCGGTTGCCGGGGGCCTGGGGCAGGTTGGCCTTGGCAAGAGGCAGGTAGAGCCGCAGCCAGTTCAGGGCGATCAGGCCCAGCGGAAGGCGGACATGTTCGTCGCCGTCCTCCACCGCCAGCCCGGCCGAGCCGTCCGCAGCCCGGCACAGGGCGCGCAGGAGGCCGAGCTTGTAGGTCGCGCTCTTGGCGTCCTGGAGGATCAGGTGCCGGAGGAGCGGCAAGGCGCCCGTCCCATCGTCCGGCAGGCGGAGCACCACGGCCGTCCAGAAGATGTCCGGACGCCCCTGGAGGTCGGGGGACGTGACGGCCCGGACGACCTGCATGCCATGGTCCTGCGCCAGGGCTTCGACCTCGGCCAGGGTCACAGGGTATCCACCTCGGCCGTCGTCGGGGCCGTGGCGGAGTGTCATGGCCAGCAGCCCTCCCGATCGGAGAAGGCCGACGATCTTACGGAATGCCCGCGGCCGGTCCGCTGGGGCGACATGCTGCCAGACCGCGCTGAGGGATACGACGTCGGCGGCGAGACCGGCGCGGGACGCCGTCGTCAGGGACGGCAGGCTGTCGGCGAGCCAGCGGATTCGGGGCGACGGATGCCGCTGCTGGGCCTCGGCGCGCATGCCGGAGGACGGCTCGATGGCAAGGACCTCGTATCCTGCCGCCGCGAAGGCCCCGGCGTCCCGTCCGGTCCCCGCGCCGACGTCGATGATCAGGACGGGTGGCCTGGGAAGCAGGTCGGCCAGCCAGTCCCGGGTGACGGTCGGCGGCACCGCCTCGTAGGCGGTCGCCAACCGGGTGGCGTTGGCATCGTACCATTCGGTTGTCCGCCCTGTTCCGGCAGAAGCTACGCCGGGGCGCACAGGACCAGTCCGATGGTCCCATGCTCGATCAGTTCCAATCTCTGGACGGTCATCCATGCGAGCTGCTTCTTACCAAGGAACAGGCGCCAGTGCCCCGGAGCCGCGATGATGAATGCCATCGGGTGCTTCCTGTGAACGACAGTTCTCCACGTCGTCAGATCCATATGTGAAGGCCGGGGTTCTCCGGAGGGATGGGTATGCCACTCCCCGACCATCGTCACGACGCCGCCGGATGCTTCCCAGGCTGCAGTCGCGGCAGCCTGATGACATGGATCCTGCCTGACGAAGCGTGACAGGCTTCGTTCATCCCCACCGGCTGCCTCGGTCAGGCCCGTGATCTCAAGCCCACCACCACGATAGACACCGAGAAGAATGCCGCCTTCTTCGGACCGACCTCCACACGACGCCACCGCGACGTCCAGTCTCGCTGCTACCGGGTGATGGACGAGGACCCTGGCGGTCACGGACGGCCGCATGCCGGACAAACCGGATCTCTCGGCAGATCGAGATCCGCGACCGGGTCTGTCGATCCGAGATCCACCCTCAGAGTCCGAAACGAGGGATGCACCTCACCGCCAGCCCAATCGAGAGCCATCTTCGCCGCCAGGCCTGCTGCGATCGCGGATGCTGCGACCCCGTAGGGGAGGAAGGCTGCCTCTCCGCATGCAGCTGGTTCCTCGCCCTCCGGGGCCTCGGCCCGCATCACGTCGAGGACAGGCCAGGCACCTGCCCGTGGCCGAAGGCATCGCAGGCATCCACGGTCACCCTGGTCGCGGGGCACGAACAGCGCCTGGGCGGCAGCCCCCATTCCTCGAAGCCAGACCGTCAGGAATGCAGGACCCTGCCCCCGCGCGTGGACGACCGCATCGTTCAGGGCGACCGATAGCGGCTCCTCGCCAGTCGCGTCGATCAGGAGGTCGGCCTCCAGGATCCTGTCGAGGCTCTCCATCGCATCCTGCCCGCGCGCGGTGATCTCGCTCCCCGGGAAGATAGCCGACAGTTCGGCAGCACAGGCTTCGGCCTTGCCGGAGCCGATATGACGGGGATGAAGCCAGTGCCTTCCGATGTTGGCGGCGGTGAGGGACTGCTCGTCCACCAGCTTGAGGCTGCCCCCGTCATACCCCGCCCCCGACTGTGCCAGGAACTTGGCAAGATGACTGCCGATCGTGCCGCAGCCGACAAGGATGATCCGGCGGCCGGAAAGGCTGGGACCTCTGCCGAGGTTCCGGCCCATGACCAGTGGAAGGTCGGCTCGAATGCCGCGGGCGCGCGTCACTCGCACTTCCCCTGGCCGCTCGCGCAGGAGCCTCGTCAGTTCGCCTGTCGGCCGCCTGCGTTCGATCCAGCCTTCCGGAGGTACCGTGAACACGCCGACGCAGCCATTGGGCGCCAAGACGAACAGGAAGGTCACACCGTCCGCCGCCACGACACCCCGCATCAGGGCGGGGCGTAGCGCCACGTCGATCCTGTCCGCCCAGTCGAGAAACCCTGCCAGGGTCGTGGGAAGAATCTCTCCCTGGGCTAGATGAAGGTAAGCTGCTGTGCGCACGATGAACGCCTTGGAGGCTTCCCCGCCTGCTGTACCGATGACGCCGAGATCGAGACCTTCTTCTCTTCCCCTCGCACTCCTGGCGAGAATGAACGCGAGCTTCGTACCAAGCCTCGGGATCCGGGCGACCGACGCCTTTCCCTGCGGAGCATCGGGCGGGAGTACGACGTGGACGGGGACACCGCGCCAGTGCTGCGGGAACTCGGTGGCGAGATCTCTCTCGGCCGTTCCGGACAGGATCTCGCCGAGCGTCCGCTTGGCGAGGCCAAGGACCGTCAGCGCATGTTCCCCCGGCTTGTAGGGGTCGAGGATCAGGGTGCCGGGCGACGAGTAGCAGATGCTGTCGTCGTCCTCGACATGGGCATGATGGCCGGGCAACTCCGCCTGCCGATCGACGACATAGACGCGCGGCAGGCGAGTGAAGTCGAGGCGACCGAACGTGATGCGCAGTCGAAGCGGCCGCTCGAGGACAACGACACTGCCCTCGAAGGTGGGCGGCTCCGATCCGAACACGTAGTCGAAGCCCTGTGGCTCCAGGGCTTCGATGATCCTCGCGAGCGCTTCGGCAGCCCTCAACCCGATACCGACCTCCCCACCGCAGGGGCGGCGACGTAGACCCGGGGAGTTGCCAGAAGCGCCTGTTCCTCACCGTCCGTCTTCACCAGGGCAAGATGGCTGGGCACACGGCCTCCCAGGCAGTCCTGCATCCGCACGATGGCGGCCTGGGCAGAACTGCCGCCGACCGCTGCGGCGAGGCAGGAGGAGAGCTGATTGGCCTTCTCGACGAAGCCGGACCTCATCCCGGGTGTCCACCCGCCGTCCAGGGTCTCTCCTTCGACGACAGGGTTCAGGATCTCCTCCTCAAGGAGATCCGGCATACAGTCGGCGACCATCTGCATCAGGAGGTCGTCCCGGCTCTGGGGCAGGTCCGACGTCGCCTCGTCGAACGTGGTCACGGCCATCGCCATGAGCGTGATCGACGGAATACCGAGCTTCGGCTCCTTCCAGTGGTGATCCCGCCAAGCTTTAAGGTATCGGCACACCCGCCGGAGACCTTCACCATGCTTGCGAACCGCTGCCAGGAACCAGCGTTCGAGCGCTCGGGGATCGGACTTGCGCCAGGTCCCCTCCCGTTCGGCGAGCATGATGTGGTCGTCCGGGACGGACTGGTACTGCTCCTCCATGAGGATGACGGAGTCCATGGTGACCGCACTTCCGGCCATGGACTTGGTCATCAGCTCGATCTCGGCGAAGTCCTTGTCCGGAATGGCATAGAGAGGCAGGTCGATGTGGATCTTGTGCCCGACCAGGATGCGGACGCACGACGACTTGCTGGTGTCCATCGTCCACCCGCGGGCCTTGCACAGCGGACCGAGAGCTTCCTCGACGGCCCGGAAGTAGCCCTTGGCGGCGAGCGAGGGCTTCTCCTCGTTCACGAAGGAGGTCGGCACGAAGACCCCGTCGTCGAGGTCGATCTGCTGCGGAGGGACGTGCGCGACGACAGGGTCGTTGATGGTCCTGTAGACGTAGCTGCCCTGCATGCGGAACTTGGGGGTGATCCGGAGACCCTGGAGCTGGGCAGTGTCGAACCGCCAGCGCACGCTCGAATCGACCAGGAAAGCCTTCTGTAGTGCGTCGCGGTCGCTGATATCCCGGAAGGATGTCTTCAAGGTTGCCCGGATCGTGTCGCGGGCTTCGCGGAGAACGGCATCGTCCTCGTCCGGCACCTCGATTCCGGCATGGAAACCGTCCAGGGTAGATGTGCCGTGAAGAAGGCCGTGCAGGTTGAGGGCCAAAACCTTACCTCCTGACGTTTATGATATGTTCCGGTCCGGGGAAGAACATACCCGGCTCCAGCTGGGTAGGAAAGCGAATGTATCAGCTGTTCGGAGCTGCGAAGCTGGCGACTTGGTTCACGTCGCTCTCTAGCGTGATCGCGATCCTGACCATGGTGATCGGGTTGGCGTCCGGCAGGACGGTACCGGGTGGGACTGTGGCGGTCGGCTGGTGGGTCTGGACCTCGCTCGGGACAGGGGCGACCCTTGGAGGGCTGATCCTGTTCGGTCTGGGAAGCAGCGGCCTCTTCCCCTGGCTGTGCCGATGCAGGCCGCTCTGCGGCGTGTTCCCGGACCTGGATGGTACCTGGAAGGGGACGCTGGAATCGAACTGGCCGCAGGTCTCCACGCGCCTGCCACGAGCACCTCTGGACGGACCGCTGCAGCCGGTCGCGGTGACCCTGCGAATCAAGGCGAGGCTGCTCTCCATCCATCTCACCCTGGAGACCGAGACGCGGTACTCCGATTCCGAGACGGTCCTCGTCGGTATCGGGAAGAGCGGCGGAGAGACCCCGAGCCTGACCTACGTGTACCGCAGCAGGGTGCCTGGGCCGCTGCCCACGGATACCCAGTCCCATCATGGAGCTGCGCGCCTGGAGCTGCGCGACGAGGATGGGGTGCCGACCCTACGGGGCAACTACTGGACGGATCGGAACTGGGAACGCGGGTTCAACACGGCGGGGATGGCAGTGTTCCGCAAGGAGAAGAGCTTCTCGATGAGCCGGGTATAGAGATCGATGCGTTTTTTGAGGCGGTACCGCGTGCCCTGACAGTCGCCATTCTGACGGGTCAGGCACTGCTCGGTGATATCGGTTGCTACAGGCGTGAGTGAGGAACAGGCTCGTCTTGGCAAGGAGAGCAGGAGCAGAGCATGCCCCAGGGACCAGCTGAGTGTAGCGGCCGCGGTCCGGCAGAAGATCGTCCTCCGGCAGACGGTTATGAGTTGGACACGATGAAGGCGGCCGTGATCCTGGCTGATGGCACGAGGCCTCATGTGAGCATCGTGACCGATACCCGAGACCGGACGGTCGTGCGTGTGGATATATCAGACGCCACTGGTAGACCAGATCGGAACGGTTCCTCCGCGGCGTCCGGGGATCCGAAGACCAAGCCCTAGGGACCCGCCTCTGGCGTGCCGCTGTCGGCTCTCTTGCCTGACGCACGCGCAGCCTCGTGGAAATCGTATTCCGAGGCCCCTCCATGCTGCCGCTCGACCCTTCCCTTACACCTGATGCAGTCCGCACCGAGCGTCATCCCCTGCGTCGGCTGCCGGAGCACGAGCGGCGAGCGATGGCTACGTCCCGCCAGGATCCTGAGGCCCGGCTCGAGTTCGGCCGTCGGCTACTGGGCGGGAATCCGGACTCGATCCTCGGCCGCATGCTCGTCGCCGAGGCGGCTCCCACCGGTGCGGAGACCGAGGCCCTGCTCCGGGACGCCGTCCGCATCGGCCTGAGGATCTGGCGGGCGGAACTGGCTGGCGAGGCACCCGTCCGCTGGTACGACGATCCCGAGACCCGCCTCTTCATGGCCGCCGTCTCGGCCTACGGGCGGACCCTGTACGCTCGGGGTCTGGAAAGCGAGGCCCGGGACTGTGCGGACTTCCTGCTCGGGCTGGACCCCGCGGATCGCCTGGACGTCGAGCGTGCGATCATGGGCGTCACCCCGTCGGATCCGTCTCGACGTCCCGGACGGTAGGGAGCGGCCGACGTACTCGGGAGGTCAGCGAGGGCAGACGGATGGTCGTGCCACAGGACTTGTCACCGGCGCGAGGGGAAGGCGACTTCCTGCACGGGTACGCAGACCACCCCGCGCCATTCTTGGAAAACCGCTGCGTTTCAGTGGGATACGCTGAGAAGGGCCAGTGACAAGTCTTGGCACAGGGACAAGTTCACTGGCACCTCACAAGGGAGGCTCACACGTCCAGGTTGGCCACCTTAAGCGCGTTCCCCACGATGAACTCGCGCCGCGGCTCCACCACGTCGCCCATCAGGGTGGAGAAGACGCGGCCGGCATCGTCGGCATCCTCCACCGCCACGCGCAGCAGGGTCCGCACCTCCGGGTCCAGCGTCGTCTTCCAGAGCTGGTCGGGATTCATCTCGCCCAGCCCCTTGAAGCGCTGCACGGTCAGGCCGCGGCGTCCCTGGCCGAGGATGCGCTCCAGCGCCGCCATCGGGCCGCGCACCTCCTGGTGCTGGGCGTCGAAGTGCAGGGTGGCCGGGGCGTCGAAATCGGCCATCAGCCCGTCCCGCCGCTCCTCCAGCCAACGCGCCTCGGCCGAGCGCAGAGCCACGGCGTCGAGGCGGTGGCTCTCGGTCACGCCGCGCACCTGGCGGAACACGCGCAGCCCCTCCTCGTCGAGCGTGGCCTTCCAGGTCCGCTCGGTCGGCGGCGCCAGGGCGTTCAGCCGTGCCACCAGCCGCGGCGCGGCCTCGGGGTGCGGCTCGGTGCCCAGGGCGCCGGCCACCGCGGCCTGCTCCACGATCTCGGCCGGCACGTCCGCGGCCAAGCGGCGGATGCGGCGGGAGGCGTTACGCAGGTCGTCCATGACGGCGCGTAGTTCAGCCCCCGCGATCTCGCGCCCGTCGGCGAAGGCCATGCGCCCGCCGGCGAGGGCCTTCTCCAGCAGGTACTCCTCCAGCGCCCGGTCGTCCTTCAGGTAGCGCTCCTCGTTGCCGCGCTTGGCGCGGTAGAGCGGGGGCTGGGCGATGTAGAGGTAGCCGCGCTCGATCAGCTCCGGCATCTGCCGGAAGAAGAAGGTCAGCAGCAGCGTGCGGATGTGCGAGCCGTCCACATCGGCGTCCGTCATGATGACGATGCGGTGGTAGCGCAGCTTGTCCGGGTCGAAGAACGGCATGTTCGGCCGGTCCGGGTCGCGCGCGCCGATCCCGGCGCCGAGCGCGGTGATCAGCGTGCCCACCTCGGCGGAGGAGAGCATCTTGTCCATCCGCGCGCGCTCGACGTTCAGGATCTTGCCCTTGAGCGGCAGGATGGCCTGGTTGGCGCGGTTGCGTCCCTGCTTGGCGGAACCGCCGGCGGAATCGCCCTCCACCAGGAACAGCTCGGACTTCGCGGGATCCTTCTCCTGGCAGTCCGCCAGCTTGCCCGGCAGCGTCGAGATGTCGAGCGCGTTCTTGCGCCCCACCTTCTCGCGCGCGGCCTGCGCGGCCTTGCGCGCCACCGCCGAGAGCACGACCTGCTCCAGCACGAGCTTGGCCTCCTTCGGATGCGTCTCGAACCAGTGGGAGAGCGCGTCGGCGACGGCCATCTGCACCACCGGCTGCACCTCGGAGGAGACGAGCTTGTCCTTCGTCTGCGAGGAGAACTTCGGGTCCGGCACCTTCACCGAGAGGATGCAGGACAGGCCTTCCCGCATGTCCTCGCCCGAGAGCTCGACCTTCTCCTTCTTCGCCAGCTCCGTCGCGTACTTCGTCACCACGCGGGTCAGCGCCTGGCGGAAACCGGCCTGGTGGGTGCCGCCGTCGCGCTGGGGGATGTTGTTGGTGAAGCACAGCGTCCGCTCGCGCGGCGAGCGGTTCCACCACATCGCCATCTCCACCTTGATCCCGTTCACCTCCTTCGAGACGGAGGAGACGGGCGGCTTGAAGAGCGGGTCCTCGCCGGCGTCCATCCACTCCACGAAGGCGACGAGCCCGCCCTCGTAGTGGAAGTGCACCTCCTGCACGGGGGTGTGGCGCTCGTCGCGCAGGTGGATGCGCAGGCCGGAGTTGAGGAAGGCGAGCTCGCGCAGCCGCTTCTCGAGGATGGCGTACTCGAACTCCGTACCCGTGAAGGTGCCGGCGGAGGGCTTGAAGGTCACCTCCGTGCCGTTGGCGTGGTCGCTCGCGCCCACCACCTCCAGCGGCGTCACCGTCTCGCCGTGCTCGAAGCGGATGAAGTGCTCCTTGCCGCCGCGCCAGATGCGCACCTGCATCCACTCGGACAGGGCGTTCACCACGGCCGCGCCCACGCCGTGCAGGCCGCCCGAGACCTTGTAGGAATTCTGGTTGAACTTGCCGCCCGCGTGCAGCCGCGTCAGCACCACCTCGGCGGCGGAGACGCCTTCCTCGGCGTGGATGTCGGTCGGGATGCCGCGGCCGTTGTCGGTGACGGTGACGCTGCCGTCCCCGTTCAGCACCACCACGCAGGTGTCGGCGAACCCCGCCTGGGCCTCGTCCACCGCGTTGTCGATGATCTCGAAGGCCATGTGGTGCAGGCCGGAGCCGTCATCGGTGTCGCCGATGTACATGCCCGGGCGCTTGCGCACCGCGTCCAGGCCGCGGAGCACGGTGATGGCACCGCTGTCGTAGGCACCGTCGGCGCCGGCGGCGGCGACCTCGGCCTTGTGGGCGGCGCGGGTGGATTCGGACATCGGGTGTGGGTGCCTCTCAGGCCGCGCCGCCCCGGATCGCGAACGGGGGCGCGGCGGCAGACGGAATCATGTCACGCCAATATAAGGATTCCGCGCGCGCGAAGCCATGCTCCACGCGCCCAAAGGTCGGATTTTAGGGGGGTTTCCGGCTGGAAAACGCCCCGTCAGGCCGCCTCCGCCACCACGCCCGCCGCCCCGGTCGAGAAACGCTCCGCCACCCTCTCCAGCGAGGCGAAGACGCCGGGCTCCGTCCCCGTCAGGAAGCTCTGCGCCGGCAGCGCCGCCAGCGCCGCGAACAGCGCCTCCCGGCGGGTCGCGTCCAGGTGCGCCGCGATCTCGTCGAGCAGCAGCAGCGGCGCGAATCCCCGCGCCGCGGCGATGAGGGCGGAGTGCGCGAGCACGGTGGAGATCAGCAGCGCCTTCTGCTCCCCCGTCGAGCACAGCTC
>Ga0325400_1006626_pt1 | contig 11027 bp, 10 predicted proteins | sample PopdelMetagenome_2_FD_205662 | JGI IMG/M metagenome (GOLD analysis project Ga0325400, IMG submission 205662) | Populus deltoides microbial communities from Bellville, Georgia, United States - Xylem-PdKOR-R1 | ecosystem: Host-associated > Plants > Phyllosphere > Stem > Wood/Secondary xylem...
TGCAGAATTCATCATTTGTGCCAAATTCTTTTCATTTGTATGATGTAATTGACCTATTTTGGTTCTTCATTCAATTTCTCAGTCCACCACGTTAAACAACAGTCGACAAACTCGATTAACGTATGCACTCATTGAATGCATCATCGTCCAGCCAGTACTGCACCGTTAACCACTGTCGCTATTTGAACCCCTCACCACCCTCAACCTACCAACACCAACTATACCCCTGAACGTTACCGTTGCCAATGGGAAAGTGATGCCGTGCAAGGCTAAAAGATTTTCTTGGCAAATGCACTACCAATTTGATATTTCTGAAGCTGGTTGGCAGTGATATTGTCCTTGAAGTGGATTGGATGAAACGTTTCAGTCCCATTTCTTTTTTTTACTTTGTTGAATTGTCCTTATTATTCAAGAAAGATGGGAAGGAGGTACTTTTGAGAGGAATGACAGAAGAAGCTGAACTGAAGTTTATTTCAGCAGAGAAGGTGTATAAATTTTTGAAGTAGAGCGTCAATGGGGTTATAACTCAGTTGTTCTCTATCTCTGGGGAATCCAGACCTACTGCTGATGTACACTCATCAGTTAAAGATATATTGCTGGAATATCAAGATATCTTTGCAGAACCCACTGGTTTACCATCAACAAGGTTTTATGATCATAGCATTCCATTAATTCCTGGTTATAAACCAATGACTACCAGGCCTTGTAGGCACTGCTATGACCAGAAGAATGAAGTAGAAATGTTGTTTAAAGAGATGATATAGTCAGCAATAATTCAGCCCAACCATAATCGTTTTGCCTCACCAGTTTTGCTAGTTAAAAAGAAAGATGGAACATAGAGATTTTGAGTGGATTATCGTCAACTCAATGATATCATTACCAATGATAAATCTCCAATTCCTCTAATAGATGACTTATTAGATGAGTTGAATGGTGCTAAGGTTTATTATCGAATATTTGTCAAAAATTATGGAATCATCAGCATGCCACTAGCTGAGTTATTAAAGAAGCATGGCTTTCATTGGAATGAAGAAGCTGAGGCAGCATTTGAGAGACTAAAACTTGCAATGAACACCACACCAGTGCTTTTATTACCTGATTTTTCAAAGCCATTCGCACTGGAAACTGATGCTAGTGACTTTGGCTTAGGAGCAATTCTGGTGCAAGAAGGGAAACCGTTAGCCTATATCAGTAAGTTCTCAACAATAAGCATTTTGGGCTATCCATTTATGAGGAGTATTCTTAGCAATTTTGATGGCTGTGCAAAAATGGAGGCACTATCCGGAACATGGGAAGTTTATTATTAAAACTGACCATGAGAGTTTGAAATACAGGCTAGAGCAAAGGATTAACTCTTCTATTCAGAAAAAAGGGGCTGAAAAGTTTCTTGGTTTGAATTATGAATTTTTGTATAGAAGTGGCAAGGAAAATGTGGTTGTGGATGCATTGTCAAGAAGGGATGAAGGGGAATGCTTGGCTATAAGCATGGTGATTCCTGAGTGGATTACAGAGGTGTTATCTAGTTATGAGGAAGATACTGCAGTGAAGGAATTAATTGCTGCTGTGCTTTTGGATAAGAAAACATATCCAAATTATGAGTGTACAAGGATGGGGTTATGAGGAGTTATAAGGGAATAATTTTCTTGCAGAAGGTGCATGAAAGTGCTATTGGTGGGCATGCTGCTGTGCATAACACGTACAAGATAGTGAAGCCACTCTTTTATTGCCGTGGTCTTAAACAACAAATAAAAGAATTGGTTGATACTTGTGATGTGCGTGCTAGAAACAAATCAGAAAACGTGGCTAGTCAAGGGTTGTTTCAGCCGCTACCCGTTCCATCACAGTACTGGAGTGATATATCCATGGAGTTTATAGAAGGCCTGCCCAAGTCTGAAGGGAAAGATGTGATTTTAGTGGTGGTGGATTCATTCACAGAACTATCCTAGCAAGGAGGTTGTGAAAAGGCATAGCAAACCAGTGGTGTAGGATCTGGTGCAAAGGTCGAATCTTTGTGAGGAAGAGTCCACTTGGGAAGATATCAAGTTCATACAATCTCAATTTCCTGCTTGAGGAAAGGATTGCTTTGAGAGGAAGGCAATGTTACTTTTCATTTGGAAGCAATTGCTTGGTTTCCAGCTGTCATGATTCTACTGGTCGTGCAAGGCCAAGTATAAAAGCAATTACTTTTGTGGTGAGTTTTTCTCCACTATTCCTTGATTTAAGCAGCAAACAACTGAAGGCCATCATAATATTGCCTGTAATAATCTCATCTGAGGACAATTACATGAAGCACGTCGTGAAATAGAATAGCCTAATCATCCATTGTTTTTTCTGCAGTCATCGCTTCATATTAAAGCATAGTAGGGAGACTTCAGGAAGCAGATTTTTGGGCCACATACAAAGCACCCGATAAAAGTACATAGTTTTTTTTAACGATCTCGCGCGTTCTTTGAGTTGAACACAATTTTCTGTTAGATTCTTGCTAGATTAAGAGAAACATAAAAGACAAACTTTGTTAACAAGATGGGAGACCAAGCAGGAGACAGGGTCCACTAAGCCCATGAAGTAAGTCCATGGTCTAGGGCGTTTTCAAAGCTTCTTGCAGTTGTAGTGTGAGAATCAACCACTTGTCAAAACCCCATTTGATGAATCATAGGAATTTCCATATGATGAAGATTAACCATGTGAATGTCAATAGCCTAATTCAAGGGGATGGAACCAAAAATCCTTTTATCTATTCAACTGCAATGAATAGTCAAAGAATGGCAGAAAATTTCTTGTTTTGTACTGGAGTTGAGAGACCCTGCTTTCTATAGTTATTGGATTAACAATCAGATCACAGCTCAAACCCACATGGGCCTTTGAAAACCATAGTTAGTAGGTGAATGCAAGTGGAGATCTAAGCTTAAAATATAGGAAAAGGAATATGAGAAACCCACTAACTCTAAAAGTCACATGTTCAAAGAGATGTGTTTGAGATTGCGGCACAAAAAATGATCGGCTAAAATTTTTTTAAAAATTCTTTTTAAAATTATTTTCTCTATTTTCTTTAAAGAGAAAAACTCTTGGCCCCCATGTTTCTGGTCCTGGATTCGTCCCGAGGGAGGCCTTGTTTGGATATGCAATTTGTGTTTTAAAAGGACTCTCGTGGTTAATGGTCAAATGATCACGAGTCCTTTTAAAATGAATGCTGGCTTGATCTGGCCGCATCAAGCAGAGTATTAGGATCATAATGGTCTTATCTGCTTGCCAAGCATCACTTGCATGAAGCCTACTGAGCACACACTAGAGTCAATAATGCTAGCTTTGAACAATTGATTCATAGTGATTAAATATTGTAGAATTATAATACAAAATGTATTATCCTCATCTTTAATCAAGAACCGACAAATTTGAGTAACATGAGATGTCTGCTAAGTGTACACATAAAACAATATTACCTCTATATAAATGCAAACATCTACATGTGGATTCTAAACAGTGAAAGAGAAGGAACAACATAAAAATACTCAAATTTTGTTGGTTTGAAAGTATATGGCATGGTTGAAAATGTTCAACGGTGAGCAACAAAGCTTTTACTTTTCCTCTATGGACCCAAGAATTTCCTTCTCCAATGATTTTGCTGATGCGAAAAAAGCTAACAAGTATGAAAGCAGTTATAGAGAAGCACCAGTTTCCACAGATTTCGAGTTCTCAGTGAAAAACGACTCCATGATTCCTGCAGATGAAATCTTCTTCGAGGGTACAATGCTGCCTTTGAAGGATAACTGCACCAACCAACAGCGAAAAATGACCTTACGAGATGAGTTACTTGTCGATGATGAGTATGATAATGCGTTCCCAGCACCAAAGATTTCAGGCTGGTGGAAGGAAAAACTGGGCTTAAAGAGGGGTCACATTGCACCTAAGAAGAGCGATAGGGTCGCTGGGGTTTTGGATAGAGTTGTTGAAGAGATGCCTATTTTTGTTCATGAAGAGGGACTGGCTAACAAGAGAACACAGGTGCGACAAAACCTGTTTTCTTTCCTTTTCCTTTCGATTTTTTTTATTTTATTTTTTTGATATCTGAAGTTAAAATTCGCAACAAGAATTAGCAACAAGAATTAACGAAATCTAATTTGGCTTCTTTATATGTTACAGGAAGTGGTGGTTGAAGGAGGGTTAAGTTGTAAAGATGGTGCAATGAAATGTTATCCAAAGTGAAAGAGAAGCAAATCCTGGGATGTGAGGGAGAGAGACATGGCCATTTTTTCGAAGGAGGGAAATTTCATTTATCTCTGCTGTGCACTGTGAGACTGCAACCGAGCTGAGATTTTGTCTAACTTATTCTTCTTCTTCTTCTTTTTCTGGTTATTTCTTGTGGCTTTACTTTTTTGTTCGACTCTGAACAGCAATCTCTCTCCTTCATACTTCCCCTTTTAGTAAAACCCTCCCCTGTGCTCCCCATGGAACCAGTGGTATTTTGCTGTTTTGGTATGTACAAATGTTTGCTGTTGAATAACTTCCACTAAATCAAGTAGTATTGGTAATGCAATCTGTCGTGTTATGATCTTTATTTCTTAACATGAGTGTGTTTCATTTGCGCTATTCTTATCTATCCACGAACTGGGTGCTGAGATTTCATGGGAACTTTGCAGTGAAACACACTTTTTCGTGATTTAGTTATTGAGTGGTTCTGATTTAGTAGTTTACACGAAGATTAGTTTACAAGAATATATCACGGAAAAAGGGAAACGTGGCGTAGATGGTAAGAAAGGTGCAAGTTGCTTTTCCGGCTTTTGAAGGAAAGATCATAAGCGCAGAGGAAGTAATGGAAGTGTCCAGGCGTCTTGGCAAGAGATGCAGCCTACACAATTGCCACAGAATGGTGGGCGCAGTTCACATTGATGGGTTTTCTTTTTTACTTGACTTGAAGTTAATTGACTTCATCAAATTTAATTTGTTTTTTACAACGGAGTTACATAAAATAAGTTTTTTTACTTACTTTTTTGTGAAAAAAAAAAAAATGAAGTTGCCGTAACTTGAAGCCAAGGTGACAACTGACAACCACCCACTGGTGGCGATGGCGATGGCGATGGAACACTTCTTCAATCCGTGGGTTCCGGATTATAACTTGGTGCTCTGTGCTTCCACTGATCTCCTGATTCGCATTTTATTTTAGTTATTTTTTCTTCTAAAATAGCATTTGCTTATGAGATGGCCCTCATCAATACACACACAAAGGTCCTTCATTTATTTCGCCAAATTTATTTTGCTCAAGTCACTGCTGACTCAATGAGACAATTAAGAAAACGTGGCCGTCAGACAACGCAATATTTGGCCATAACTTCAGCAACACGAGCTCGTTTAGCTCCGCAGCTGGCCGTGCTTTTGTTTTAATTTAAATTTATTTTTACTTTAAATTTATTTTTATTTATTTTTACTTTTTTTATATGTTAATATTAAAAATTAATTCTAAAAAAATAAAAATATATATATTATTTTAATAAATTTTTAAATAAAAAGCAATTGTTATCATAATACCAAACACTATCTACAATTTTTTTTTTAATTCATTTAATATTAGCATCAAAAACTATTTAGAAAAGCTAAATGATTGATATAGGTTCTTGCATAGTACAAATATAACCTTTGTTTACGTACAAAAAGTCATTCTAACAACTCTTGTGTTCCTTATATATATCTAATATTAATGCTTTTAGTTTTTTTAGAAAAGTATTGAGAAAAATTATGGTGATGAAAGAAAAAAATTTTAAATAATTTGTTTTAATGTTTTTGATTATTTTAATAGATAGATACGTAGGAGGCCGCGGTAAATCTCCACCACCACCCAGTGTTGATTAATTAAATCAAAGAAAAAATAAAGCAACCCGAGAACATTCGATACATCCAAGCCGATGATAATCTCATCCTTAGTCTCTTAATCTAATGGTGGTTTAAATCCGACGGATCGTAATTGGAGGGTAAAACGAGGCCTGGACGGAGATGATGGATGGCCTACTCTAACTGTAGTTTCCACCTCTACGCAGGATTTTCAGTCCCTTTTCTTTTTGTGAAGGAATAGATGTTTGGGTCTTTAGTCATTTTAGCTCTTTCATTTAGAGAAAATCAAGGGGAAAAAGCTAAATAAAATTGTTTTTTATTTTTATTTTTGGCTAGGAGATGAAAATGAAGAAAAGTTATTCTTACATATCTATTAAAAAAAACCAAAAAATATTAATATTAAATATATTAAAATACAAATGATTTATTAAAATATTTTTTCATTGAACTGCACATTAAAAAAATCATATTTACACTATTTAAAAAGCTATATCAACAATTTAGCTCTCACATTTTTTTCTATTTAAAGATTTTTTCTTTCATCTCCACTACTTTTCTCAATATTTTTCTTAAAAGAGCCAAAAAGTTTTAATATTAAATATATTAAGGTACAAATAATTTCTTAAAATATTTTCTCTTTGAAGTGTACATAGGAAAAAAAATCATATTTACACTATTTAAAAAGTTATATCGACAATTTAGTTATTTTTTCTGTCTAATTGCGTGCGGGCAGTGCTTGCTTAAGAATAAAAAATACATCTTATAATTAAAAAAATCTGCTTTTTATAATTAAGCTTTCTAAAAAGAAATAATAGAAATTAAAAAGTTCTAAATATGCCGCTGAAGGGTGGAGACCCTATAAAGAGGTTTAACCGGATGACTACATTAAATGATCAAACCTTGCAATTCTTTAAGCATTAAATGGATTATGTACAGTATTTTCCCCAGAAAAACACTAGAATTATGTACAAGAAATAGAAACAACATACCTTGTGGTCATGGAGATCAAAGAATATGGGTAATTTTCTCTATCACCCGCTAACCAATTTGGATGGATGGCTATAGTTACAATTCTCAATCTGTATGGCTAAAATCTTAAAAGCATCAGTGACTAATTACAAAATGTACGATGTTACCAAGTCATCCAGATGGAAAAGAATCTGTTGGATGATCTTGTCAACCGCGCACCTGCAACAGAAAAATAAATCCAGAGTGAATGACTCTGATAGTAAGGACAAGAGGGCTTGGGAATAAACAAGTTATATAACCTACAGGATGACTGTCTTTCTTTTTTCATTGCAACAAGGAGAACGTTTAAAAACCTAAATGCTTGTCTTTTGATTTTATGCACTGCTAGAGACCCTGCAGCAAACAATGGATATATCAAAGCATAGTTTCTTGTATTTCTAACTACCATATAAAAGTTTGATACTGAAAATTTTTAATTCTAAACCTTGATAGATACTTGAGCGATGAAAAATAGAAAAAGTCACAAAGCACAATTCACAGGTATCAACACCTTCACAGCTAAATAATCATCAGCAGAATGCCAAAACCAGAAATTCTATGCCATGTTTACTTGGACCACCGACATAAACGGGTTGCTTCTCATTCCATTGAAGCAAGATCCATTTTATTTAGTGTTATAAAGTCTTCAAAAAAGACCAAGTGGTAGAGTCCTCAACTCACTTTATACATGTTGGCTATGATGATGACAAACAAGATCTCCAGTGACCTTCTCTTGTAAAGAGGGCAGCAAGAATCCTTCTATCCTGTAGTCATGCAATGGTCTCTTCAGGCATTTCAATCAATCCCAGTCATTTGGCTTTGAAGAACCCAGATACTTCTCCATGGACTCTTTTTTGTGTTCAGGGTCAAGGCTGCAAGCATCCTCACCAGAGTAAATATATGATTGAAAAGATTGCATCTCATTAAATTGGAAAATGACTAGATCTAATCAGAATCAGAACCAAAAGGTAAAGTAAGAGGAACTGACCTATTTCTAAGGCCAAGAAGAGCATTATGCATTGCACCTGCACAAGCAGAAACAGGAGCTATGGCAGCAGCAGGAACAGCCCGTATAGCAGTTGCCAGGGCAGTTACTGTGCTGGCTCCATGCTGATATTTTTTCAATGGAGTCTGCACTAAAGCAGAAGCGGACCTTCCCAGGCCATCACTGAGACTCTCATATGCCTGCCGATTTGAGAGAACAACTTTATTAGGGGAACAAACACTGCATGCATTGATACATTGTTTTATTTCCTCAAACATATGGATGTATAATGCTCTTTATAGCAACTAAGCCTTAATCCCAAACTAGTTGGGTCTGGTCAGCTATACATCCTCTTACACCATTCCATGCAATCAAAAACCAACTCCAATGCACGATGGTCTTTAGGGCTGTAAAATTCCTCTGTTTATTTCTAAAAAAAAATGCACCCAAAACTACATGATACCAGCATATAATTTTTCAAGTGTTACAGAAAGCATAAGGAGCAACCATGTAAAAAGCAAGGCAAGTTGAGGAATTTACATGTTGAATTCCTTGCTGGGCATCTTTTGGCTGATTGCATCTTACATTTTCTTTAGTTTTGGCTTGTACAGACCATGACACAGGAGGAGAAGGTATATTTGTAAGAATATACTCTGCCTGGAGCAAAATATCATGAGCCCCAGCTGCCAAATGCACCCCAAATCCAACAGCTTCAAGCGATATACTTTTTAGAAATGCACTTGTACCTGGGAAAGAGAATTAGCAATAATGATTACTTTCATGTATTAAACTTGGAGGTCAAAACATTCTAACCAGAAATATATGCAAAAACACAAATTACAATTAGTCTAGGAGGAAAACAGTATCATAGTACAATTGAAACAGAGACAATTCAATAAAGCGCCAAAAGAGTTATAATATTAATGACATGCTGGTCAGATCTAGCATGTTCTATTATTATTGAGCAACCTAGCAGAAATTTCATGATCAAAATTTTATCTTGCAAACAAACAGCGAACCAATTAGACAGGATGTGTGTGTGTGTGTGTGTGACAAATAGAGATGTTCACCACAAACATGCAATATAAGCACCTCATGTCATCATGTGATACACACAGTGATCTGGTAACATTTACAACATAATGCAACAACCCAAATTTTACTGCCAGAGAGTAAACAATTGTTCAACACAAAATGACTTGCCTCTTTGCATTCCCTTGATTATTTTATGATCCTTCCTGTAGCTCTCAACAGGCAAGGAAACAAGCTTTGCAGCACCAGAACCAACAGCAACCAGGGACCGGATGGTAGGAAGGCCTTGCAAGATTTTATGCATCTACAAGCATGAGAGAGATAAATAAACACCATAAAACATTTTGATAGAAGAAATGAATCATAAGAGCTCCCAATAAGTAGTATGTCTGATGTTACTGAGACCTGATTTCGAGAGATCTCCACCAACCACTCCCCTATAATTGTTTCACATACACTGCCCCAGCCATAGACACCAACGGCATGAACATGTTTTAGCTGTAGTTCAACCCCCTGCATCAAAATTTACTGGTAGTGATGAGAACATCCAACTGGCAACTCTCAAAAGTTATATTTTGTGCAGCATTTTTTTGTCTAGGGAATTGACTGAATAATAGTTTTTCTAATAATTGTTTAAAAGGAAATGATTGGAGATGCAAAACAACAATATTTGAGTGAGAATTATTGATCTGCTGTCATCATTTTACGAACAAAAAAATCCCTGCCATCTGAAATTGTAACAGACCTCTATCTATTACTGAATGGCCATAAAATGCACTACACAGAAGGCCAGGCATTTTATACCAATAGCAAGATACACGCGGTGTAAAAATTAGCTTGTGCCCTACCCAATCCCGCTGGAAAGCATTTGAATGTTACTTGTGTCTTTTTATGATGAATCAATTACAAAACTTATTATCAAATGTACAAGAGTGGAAAGAAGAACACATAAATAATCAGAGCTGGTAAGCAGGACTTGTCCACAAAACTGATTTTTTCCATCAACACTAATAACTACCAAACAGAACTTCATAAAATTCAACAGGAATAACAAAATATTCACCTTCCAGGGGACAAGGTTCACAAGTTCCACATACTTCCCGCTGCTCAATGCTGCTAGATCAACACGATGAGGACTGTAGTCAACTCGAAGAATAATGGGCCATATTTCAAACTTCTGAAATAAGTTAATGTGATCAGCACATAGAATTGACTTTAAAAAATCAAACTTGGAATATGATAAAGAACTGAAAACAGATAAAATCAAGAAAATCGTGGCCTAGCTCAATTATTTATAGTCAAACCCATCTTTTTTTTCATGCAATAATTCAATGAAAATTCAGGCCATCAGAGAATAAGCATGGAAGTAAAACAATCCCTTGAGTGGTGGCTAGCCATCTCCCTGGCCAGTTCACATGACGGCACTCAAATGGTATCTTAACACAAAGGACATGTAATGTAATGATATCATGTCATTTGATGAATGGCATGCATGGTCCCTATTGTACTGGCCTGAAAAAAGGGAAGCAATGCTTCATTTGCAATTGTATGTCCTGCAAGATTACAGCTATTTGTTGCAGAAGTCTTTACACCATCTGAGTTATGATCTTGATCCGAAGACTGGCCTGCTGAAAAGCTTTTGGGCCCAAAAAAGCTAATGAGAAAATCGAGTTGGCTTTGATGAAGATGCAATAGCAAAGGAAGGAGAGTTATGCGTAACCTGGAAGGAATAAATGTGACGATTAACACTGAGTCAGCACTTTTATAAACAGTGTGTTTCACTGTAACAAATAAAATAAAATAAAAACCACGGTTATAAGGTTGGCTCTAGTTCATGAAGTGTAATTGTGATATAATGATGCAGAGGGCCAATATGTACATCAATTGATATTTTGAGTAAGATCATAAAAGAACACATGTATAGGATAGGGTGGATTGCCAACCCCATTAAGACACTATAACAAATAAAATAAAATAAAAACCACTGTTATAAGGTTGACTCTAGTTCATGAAGTGTAATTGTGATATAATGATGCAGAGGGCCAATATGTACAGCGATTGATATTTTGAGTAAGATCATAAAAGAACACATGTATAGGATAGGGTGGATTGCCAACCCCATTAAGATATTTAGGAATCGAACACATGAAACAAAACAATTGCTTAAAACATCTATATT
>Ga0325400_1006627_pt1 | contig 11026 bp, 9 predicted proteins | sample PopdelMetagenome_2_FD_205662 | JGI IMG/M metagenome (GOLD analysis project Ga0325400, IMG submission 205662) | Populus deltoides microbial communities from Bellville, Georgia, United States - Xylem-PdKOR-R1 | ecosystem: Host-associated > Plants > Phyllosphere > Stem > Wood/Secondary xylem...
TTTTTTTAACTTCAAATAAAAAAATGCATTTTCATTTTTTTTTATTGCTTAGCTTAAAAATCTATGCCTAATTAAAAATTATATTTTGACCTGAATTTTAAATTTTGTTTGTTGATTAAAGTTGTTATGCATTCACGCAGGATCCTTAACGCAAATAAACGCATCACGAGTTGAAAATTGTTGGGCTAATGTGTTGAATGTGAAAATAGAAAATACACATCCTTGTTATAGTTGTCGTGCTCGAATTAGAAATAAAAGTATGTCTAATTAGTTTGGTTGTTTTTAAAAATATTATTTATTTAAAAATATATTAAAATAATATTTTTTATATCAGTATATTAAAATGATTTAAAAATATAAAATATTAATTTTTTAAAATAATATTTAATATGATTTAGAATTTGAATCACATGTTGTTAAGTTAATTTATAAATTATTGAGTGAATTTGAACCGATTATTTTATCTTAAACCACGTTATTTCAATTTTTAATATAAAAAACTCTATAAAATTACTTAATTAGGTTTTATATAAATTTATTTGAGTGAATTAAATCATGATAAACATATTAAATAAATATTTAAAATAAAACTAAACTCATATAAGTGATAATCTTCATATGAATATAAATTAAGTTTGATAACTATCATTCTAACAAATACACACAAGTTCATTTAATAAAATTATATTCAATCCAATAACTATAATTTATTTTATTATTACATAATAATAAAAAAATCTATCCTTGAAGTGTAGTCCGAAAGACAACGCAACTTTCACGTTCAAATTATGTTTTGTTTATAGTTTTGTTCCTCTTTGCAGATTGCGTTTTTGCATGGAACCACCGCCCCTTTCCCTTTTACCTTTTACCTTACCTTACCTTACCCCCACCAGATTCCCCATCTCCCTCTCCCTCTCTGAAGTGTACTGTACAATCTCTCTGTGTGTCTGGAACCAAAATTCTTTATTATTTCTCACTGTATCTGTACAACATTACTTAAAGAAGAAATGTTGATTCTGTTTCTCATCTGAGTCTGCTCTGAATTCCACGCTCTCCCTCTATCAATCATACTTTGTTTTACTAGCAGTGGCTTCTTCTGATTGGATTGCATTACTTCATCTTTTTTCTCTGGTGACCCACTAACTACCTTAATTTCATTTCTTTCCTTTTTGGTTTGATTAACTTCTAATTGGTTTGGCATGAATATTGAGTTTTGATTGATTGTTTGGTGTTTTTAACTGGTTAAGATTGATGGTTTTTTTTTCTTTGTGGTCTTGTCAATTTTGCTTTAATTGGTTTGGCATGAACGCATTGTGCTTTTTTTTTTTTAAAAAAAAGAAGAAAATCTGGGTTTTGTTTGGCTTGAATTTGATATTTTTCGATGCATGATTGATTCAGTCTAATGGGTTTTCTTTCTTTGGAGAGGTGGTGGTTTCTTTCTCTCCTGATGTTTTCTTTTTTGGTTAGTTGATAAATTAAGCAGAGATAGAGGTTGTAAAGTATGCAAAAAGGTCCTTTTTTGGTTACAGCTGAGTTTTGATTACATGTGTATTTTGTAGTTTGATGTTTGTTGTGTTGATAAAATAATTAGTGTTTTTTTGGCTTTAGAGCTTGGACACATGAATATTCATAGAGATTCCCACTCTTCTTTTGGGTTTTCTTCTTTTTAGGCATTAGTTTTGAATTTAACAGTTTTTGAGTTCTTAGTTCCTGTAGCTTTTTTTTTTTTCAAATTAAAGTTTAAAGCTTTCTAGACTTTTGTTAATGATTTTTCTTTCTTTGGCTTGGTACAAAAGTCCAGGGTAATGGTTTTTCATATCAAGCATACTCTTGGATCCAAGGATTGAAGTCACTGTTCAAAGTCATGATTTTTATACTAGTACAATTTCTTATGCCTCCACATTTCAGGATCCTCATGCCTTTACAATGGCCGAATTGAGTGTTTAAATTAATTCAGTGTGTTTATTTGCAACCTGGGTTTGCTTTTTCTTACTTCATTAGCTCAGGGTTTGGAATGGCCTTGGATTCTTGTTTGTAGTTGCTGGGGAAAAATTGCACGAATTTTCCACTTATCTCAGTAATTTGAGATGGCACATTTTTTGTTTTTAAAAATCTTTGTGAATTGTGAAGTCTTTTTTATGAGAAATCGATGTATAGTTTCTTCTCTATTAAATTGAAATCTGAATTATAGAAGTTTGCTCCTTTTCTAAGATTTGATTGCTTGAAATGTGCTGTATTTGTTCTGTATAATATAGAGTTTCTCAGGTGTGTGCAAGTTATTGCTGCATTATCTTAGAAGTTTCTCTGATTTGGTTTCTAATCCATTGATTTTCAGGAAGAAGCCTATGCCTTGACAATTTGATAAAGCGGGGGGATTGAAACATTTGGATCTGGGAAATGGGTGCTTCAAGTTCTAAAATAGAAGAAGACAAGGCTTTGCAGCTTTGTCGTGAAAGAAGGAAATTTGTTAGGCAAGCCCTTGATGGCCGGTGCTCGCTTGCAGCAGCTCATGTTACGTATATTCAGTCATTGAGAAGTACAGGAACTGCTCTTAGGAAGTTTGTTGAACATGAAGTTCCTATTGAATCTTCGTTGTACGTGTCCACCAATGCAACGCCAGAGCCACCTGCTTTGACTGAGAAGTCGCTTTCCCATTTTTCAGTCTCCTCTCCATCTTTATCTTACCCTGTTGATGCAGCTGAAAACCTTTCTCCATCACCATATCCTCCCAGCTCAAGTCACGTTCAGGCACATCATATGAAATTTAGGGGCTTTTCTTCTAAAAAAATTGAAGAGAAACCTCCTGTAGTTATTACAGGGACAGTAACGTCATCCAGTACCCCACAAAATACCACTCCTCGTTTCACTGAGAAACATGAAACATCACAATTTGATGATTCATCAGTACCACCAGGGACGACTCAATGGGATTACTTCGAACCTTTTCATCCAAATGACCATCAGTTTTCTTTTCAAGATGGAATGCAACTGAACCACGGGTTCGACAGTGCTGATGATTTAAGACAGCTCAGGGAAGAGGAAGGAATTCCTGATCTGGAAGACGAAGGAGAGAAAGCTTCGTTTCATGAAATTGCAGAATCTGAGGGTTCGGAAGATGAATTTGATGACCCTCCTGTGGATACTTTGGTGCGAAGTTTTGAAAATCTTAATAGGGTACATGATCATGTTGCACCTAGTGCCTCACAAATCACGCCTTCCGCAAGTGGTGCAGCTTCAGATACTGAGCTATTGAATGGGAAGAAAGGTAACTCTCCTGGTTTGTTGCCATTAAGAACACTATCAGCAGCAGTTTCTGTTTCAGCTGACAGACAGAAAACACCGATGAAGGAAGATCAATCAAAAAATAAGGTTTCCCCTAAGGACTTCTTTTCAAGCATAAAAGATATAGAGTATCTCTTTATAAAAGCTTCTGAATCTGGTAAAGAGGTTCCGAGGATGCTTGAAGCAAATAAATTGCATTTCCGTCCAGTGGTACCTGGAAAAGAAAGTATGGCCTCTTTCTCTCTCTTAAGCTATGGTATTAGGGAAATAATATTTTTCAATTTTGTTTTTTATTATCTTATCATTTTTTCTCATCTGTGACATAATTAGGAGATGTTTATTTCCATGAGGTCTTGGAAAATATACTCAAAACATTTTTTCTTTCTCTCACACCTCTTAGTATTTGAAAGACACAGTGATTGACCCAGGTTGGCTTTACTTGGATATGGCTCATTGCTTTATAACTGGTTTGAAGCCTTCATTGTAGAAAGTTGATAGGGACTTTGGCTTTTTGTTGAAGACCGATAACTACATATCAATTTCAATTTAAAGACAATTTAATCACTTGGTGTTCTTTTTCGGCGCTGAACTGGTAAATTTTCTACTCTTGCAGATGGACCAGTGGCATCTACATTCTTCAAGGCCTGTTTATCTTGCGGGGAAGACCCTAGCCAAGTGCAAGAAGGTAGCTCCCTTAACTCAATGCAAATTATTTTTTTCCCTTCCATTTGGCAATAGTTTACCGTTTTGGATGGATTAACATGGACGTTGCTTCTGGAATGTCCATCATGAGGATACATATTGTTTAAAGCTCTGGTGATTGAAAGATTCATCATAATCTATGTTGAAGTTGTGATTTACTGAAGCAAATTCTACATAATATTAGACGATGTTCCTGAACGTTTTTGTTTAGATATATCATATATGAATATATATTATAAAAATTTTCCCAACATGTAGTATAGAGTTAATGAGAATCATGTCTTAAGATGAGTTGAGAGTCAAGACCATGTTAAGTCATCTTCCGTTTCAAAGTACAAGGCACAAGTCTTTTCATTCACTACCTTCACCTGTTGAAAAGGAAAAAAAAAAAAAAAAGCACATTGAAATCTATAAATATCTCTTTGGGGATTGTTTAATTGCTTTTACTTTTATATTTAGGATTGTGCTGTTAAGCTGTGATATAAAATGTATAATTATAGTTAAAAAAAATCTTATAGAGAACAATACCTCAAGACCTTCAAAAACCTTTCCTTTATTACGTGCTAATTCTTTCTACTGTTTACTTAGAGCCTGCCCAAAACGATGTGAAGTTCTTAACTTGGCATAGGACGACATCTTCGCGATCATCTTCATCCAGGACTCCTCTTGGATTAAACGCCAAGGATGATTCAGATGATCCAGTTGGTAATCTTTTTGATAATTTTTGCATGATCTCTGGCAGTCATGCTTCAACTCTAGACAGACTATATGCATGGGAGAGGAAGCTGTATGAGGAAGTAAAGGTACAGTGTTGATATTACTGCTGTTTATGTATTTTTCCTGATTTTCATATGATAATAAATGCAGTCTACTTGTTTTGCTGTCACATGATGATGGAGAAGTGCACAAAGATCCGTTGTAAATGATCACATTCCAGTGGTTTAACAGAAATGCTTAAGGGAATACAAAACAAACTTTGGAACTTATGGCTTCCCCTCCTCACCAGTTATTTTCATTGGTCAACTTATCCTAAGCATGTAGGACTCTGCAATCTGGTTCTACTCCTCTTGTTTGGCTAGTTTATCCCTTGTTAGGTTAGGCATCCTGTCGCTGAGAACTGTAACCTGTTACTTTTCAGTTGATCTCAGTTTGCTGTTCTTGAGATAAGTTTTCCCTCGGGACAACAGATATGCTGTTGCCTGAGTCATTTCTCTATTGCTTCAATTGTTTTCTAGGCATTCTAGACTTATTTCTTTTTGGATTGGTTTATCCTTCCATATTATTAGTTAAGATAAAACTAGATGTGTCTCAGTCACTCACATGGTGTAGGAAATCAAAATAAATATTTTGCTACACGGTGTGGGAATCAAAGTAAATATTTAAGTAAGTAGTTTCTGACAGGGAAAATGCCTTCACGTTCATTCTTGCTATCCTTAACAGATTTTGCCACTTCCTCTCCCGTTTACTCTGTCCCCAGATTGTCTTCTCAATATGATTTAATATTTTATTTAAATTATAATAATTGTTTAATGTTCCACAATATAGATACTGTGAATAAAAAAGACCAAATGTTGATTGACTTGATTTTTTGTTCAAATAGGATAACAAGGGAAAATTGAAATTTTAGAGGTGATGTGTCACTGCTTTTTTTTATTTTCATATATGTTGTTCTCCATCAACCATGCACTCTTTACAGGATCTTGTTTTTTTTTTTTTTATGTATGTTAGCTTAATTATCAATATTGATTTTCAATTTAGTAGACACCTAAATTGGACATTGCAAACAAAGAAAACGTAGAAAGGTTCACAAGTTATATAGTATTTGCTCCAAATTTCAGGCTAGTGAGATGGTCAGAAGGGAGTATGATACGAACTGTAAAGTTTTAAGACAACTGGAATCAAATGGAAAAAGTCTCCACAACGTGAAAATTGATAAAACCCGTGCCATTGTTAAAGATCTACACTCGAGAATCAGAGTTGCACTTCACAGAATTGATTCCATATCGAAGAGGATTGAGGAATTAAGAGACAAAGAGCTCCAGCCACAACTTGAGGAATTAATAGATGGGTATGTATTCTTTTCTTTCCTTTATTTTAGATCAAGCGTTGAACTGGAAGTTGACTAAATTAACTGAACTGTAAGAGGTTCTACATGATTATGCATTGATAAACTCAGTCTCTCATCATGATTGCATTATAATTAAGCTTGACGCTGAAAGGCTTGCTCAAGTGGGACGAACCATGGGAGACTTTCTACTTGTGTATTGCCTTGAGTAAATATTTACTGAACATATATGGAACTTAATAATGGCTGCGATAGAATGGTAAAGCTGGATTCTTTGTTGGAGATTCACTAAAGCACTCTGATCCTTCCTAACAAAATTATATTCCTTTCACTGATTATGGCAGATGACCAGTCCTTTCCTTGCGAATAATTCATGGAAAGATATACATAGTAGAAGCTTATAGAAGCTCATTTCTGAGAGAATTGTGCATATAGTTTCAGTAGATATTCTACTTTGATATTCACTCTCTCTGCCACTTGCAGGCTGAGTCGGATGTGGGAGGTGATGTTTGAATGCCACAAGCTTCAGTTTAACATCATTACAACAGCATACAACAATTGCAATGCCGAGTTATCTATACAGTCAGAGTCACATCGGCAGGTTACTGTTCATCTTGAAAAAGAACTGAGCTCTCTATCTTCAAGTTTTACTAAGTGGATTGGAGCTCAGATTTCCTACCTGCAGGCTATAAATAGTTGGCTTTTTAAATGTGTCTTTTTTCCAAGCAAACCTGCCAAGAGAAAAAGGAGGCAACCGGAACCATCAACGACTTTAAGATACTTTGGCCCTCCTGTATATGTCACCTGTGGTGTCTGGTTGGACAAACTTCAGACCTTGCCTGCAAAGGAAGTCGCAGAATCTATTAAGGGTTTAGCAGCTGAAACTGCTCGCTTTTTACCACGCCAAGAGAAGAACCAAGGGAAGAATGCGAACCTTTCATCATGGAAGGCTGACAATGGCAGTGATTCAGCAGTTAACATGTTGAGAGATGAAGCACTGGAGGATTGTATCCTAGGTTTCAAGCATTTTCGATCAAGCCTGGAGGGATTTCTGGGTCAGTTGCATAAGTTTGCTGAGGATTCTGTCAAGATGTATGCAGAACTTGAAAAGGAAATCCAGGATACCAAGAGTAATTATGAAAGAGTGAAGTCCCAACAGCAAGTTGCTTAATCAGGAAGGAAAAAAAAAAACAGCTTGGTTACAGAGAAGAGGGAACAATTCTGTTGCATTTTATCACCTTAACAGTAAGAAACCCTGACAGGCTAAGGATTTCAGATAGAGATCAATTGGATGCTGCATTTGCATACGAGGAAAGGAATAAAAGGGTTCTTGGTGGCTGTTTTTGGTTAAATCAAAGCTGAAACAAAGAGGCAAATAAAAATTTATAGAGATATAAAAAGATGTTATAAAGGGGGTGGTTTTGCACTTCAAAAGCTGTGTTATGAGAAAGAAAAAAAAATTGTTCTTCATTGTTAACTCGATGAAAGATTTTGTGATCACTAAACTGGTAGAACATGGTACTGAACTGGATTCTGAGTTTCTGACTCAGGTTCCATGCATTTGGTTATACCCAGGAGTTCTCAAGGTTTTCTTTGTGGTTTTGTGTTTTCTTGGTGTTACTTTGATACGGTAAAAACATCCATGTAAAATTTTGAATTTTTCCAACCTGTGGACCGTGCAGGCTTGCCCAAAAAACACCAGCAAGTGGCAACTTGATATCAAGTTTTCAACATTAGGGTTTTTGAATGTAAAAAACAAAAAAAAAATCTGTGATTCATTAATGCCCAACAAGCAAACCGCCGGCGGTGGCGGCAGTGGTGGTGGGAAAAAAAACTTTAGTTAAACTATTATAAAAGAAATTTCAGCATAAGAACAAATAATAGTATCAAAAAAGCAAAAACATAAGAAAAAGGGACCCTTCCAGCCTAACATTAACATATTTTCAAAACTCAATGCCGACTGACATTGATAGGTGATTGATCACAGAAGCCTTGAAATTAAGGCGTAATTTCAGGTGTGCTTGCATTGACACTGTTGATATTTTTAATTAACTATTTCCTTTGATGAAAGAATCCCAGGATGTGACCAATCACCAGGAGCAAAATAAAATATGACGAAAATAAATACTGGTGTTTTTAATAATTTCACAGTCTGGAAGACCTTGATTGGTGGCTGATTTGGCTAGGTAATTATATCATAGATTCAGCTTCAAAATGAGAAAAATATAAAGCAAAATTAAGATTTCTTTTAATTATTACAGTTAATTAAAAATATTGATGTAATCGTACATTTAAACAAAAATAATGAACATGTTGTGATTAAAAAAATAATAATTTATAGCTTATTATTATTCAGAATAACAACTTCCTCTAAGAAAAACATTAAATGAACATGAGGAAAAAAAATTCACGGAAACATATCGAAGTTCCAATAATAATATTATTGTCGGAAAAATTTCAACAAGACAAATCCAACAACAACATAAAAGGTCATCAACAGTAACTTAAGTGAGCTACACTTACTACTAAAGACAAGTGGGTCACCCTCCATCTTTGGACAGCAAGTATAGCCTACTTCAGTTACTGTCGGTGACCTTTTTTAGTGTCATTTGATTCGTTATGTTGAGATCTTTTTTATGTTATCGGTGGTATTGTAATTGAAACTTCAATATGTCTTCAAGATTCTTTTTTCCTCTCTTGTACCTATTAAATTTTTTTTAAAAAAAAATGCTACTATTATGAATAGCAACAAACTATAAAAATCGTGTTTTCTAATCGCAACACTAATAAACTATGCTATTTCACTAGTAAAATTTTAAAAATATGCTAAAAACCAAAATTAAGCAGACTTGATATAATTAAACTCAATACGGTGATTCGATGACCTGAAATTTGTACTAGGACAAGTTTCAAATTAAACCCAATCAACTTATTCGACTCGAAAAGTCAACTTCTGACCTCATCAAAACCCGAACAAAACTCATTTTAATTCTTAAAAAACTTCAAAACAATATTGTTTAATTTTTTATAAAAAACAAATACTGAAATAATATCATTTTTAAGTTCACCCAGATTAACAGGTATATAATTAATAACTTGGGCCCGGGATCGGGTAATGGATTGAGCTGTCTATAACAACTCTGATCAGACTAAGCCATTCTATCCTACGAAGTAATTGTTTTGTCTCTCCAACATGCTTGTTTTCTTGATCCTTGTTCGCCGGCAAAACAACATTCATGTCACTACCAATTAAGAACATCAGGTTGCTTCGTAGTCTGTATTTAATATATATATATATATATATATATATATATATTAAAAGAATTAAACAAACATAAAAAAATATATATAAAAATTGCGGAAAAACATGGAGCCCATTGATCCATAACATGCACACCACAACTTGAATCGTATGAAAAACAATGAATAAATATTTGAAATTCTGCAATCTCTGTTCCATTTCTTTAACATGTTTGCTACTAATAAAATCACAAAGAAAAATAATTAATTAACCAAAATTAAAAAAAAATAACCCCCAAATTTCACTAACTCTACCCTACCACAAATCCACACCATAATCACATTTTTGAGACCCAATCTCTGCAGTTGCCGTTAGTTTATCCACCGTTAAATCACAGTCAACTTTAACAGTAATCTCCCATGTCTCAACAGAACCAACCTTAATCTTAACCGGAGCCCTCAAAACCAGCTTAAACGGCACCTGTCCTTTGCCAACCTCATCGATCATCGCCGTACGATCCCCGCTCCTTAACTCAACGGCAGACCCCTTTAACGGCGTTACAAACACAGTCACATTGTTTGTCCCTTGGTAGAAAATGGGTAACGATCCGGTGGCCAATTTAACGCTGTCATAGTAAACATCAACGGAACTTCCTCTTCTATAATAAATCCCAATTTTATCGTTAGGGTTATTCGCTCTCACAGTGACGTCAAATTCCGGAGAGACCCATCTTGATGACGTCAGATTAAACCCCGAAATCGACAAACGCTCGACTGAATAATCCGGTGACTCCGGGCGGAACACAAAATAGAACACAGCGGCAGCGACGCCAACGAGGAAGATTAAGGCGGTGAGGAGTGCGAGGAGCCAGCAGAGGCAGCAGCAGCAGGGGCTACGGCTAGGCTTGCGGCGGGTGAGACGTTCGTGGCGTTTAGCATTTTCCGGTGGTGGGACTCGGTAGACTTGATCTTTGGGGATTTGGATGACGTAAGTTCCTGGTGGCGGCGGGACCGGTTTCTCTGACCGAGGAGCATCGGGTTTTGTTGGTGACTCTGGGTAATGTACTGCTGCGGGAGGAGGTTTGAACTCGGTGGTTTGTGGCGGTGAGTCGTCTCGGGGATGAACTCTGTCGGCCATTGTTGATGATTATTGATCGACTCAGTGAGTTGAGACTGATGCTCTGTGTCTGTTAACAGATCAGAGAGGGAAACGGAGATGCAGGTAAGAGAGTGTGCTGTATCCTGTCTGGTGTTTTAAATAGGCGTGTCTTAAAGATGAGACCGCGTGAGAAATTATTTACTCGAATAAGGGGTAAATGGGGAAGTTCACATGTTAAAAGGAGAAAAAGCGAAGAGCGGTGCGCGGCGTTACCGCGTGAGGGATTAGCTTTTGACATTACGTTTAGATACGTTAGATAATGTTTTGAAAGTGTGTTAGGTATAAAAAAAAATATTAAATTAATTTTTTTGATATTTTATGATTTAAAAAAATACTTCTTCAAAAAAATCATGCACCATAATAACAAAGGATTTGTTGAATTTTATTTTTTAATTTAAAAAATAATAATATATAATTTCAATAAATAACAGCAGAAAATAAATATTGCTGTGCTGTTAGGGATCCTAGTGCGTTGTTTTTTTGTCCAATATCTATTTTGTAAGAACAACAAAAGATTCGGTGCAGATGCTATCAGAACTTGTAATAAGACGAGAAAATCATTGTGCAAATCGTGTAAT
>Ga0325400_1006628_pt1 | contig 11026 bp, 8 predicted proteins | sample PopdelMetagenome_2_FD_205662 | JGI IMG/M metagenome (GOLD analysis project Ga0325400, IMG submission 205662) | Populus deltoides microbial communities from Bellville, Georgia, United States - Xylem-PdKOR-R1 | ecosystem: Host-associated > Plants > Phyllosphere > Stem > Wood/Secondary xylem...
ATGGACGGGTTTGTGTAAGAGTTTGCAATTTGAAAGTCGAAAACTTTAAGAGACAGAAAGATTCTAATCTGTCGAAGGGTGATTGATGTGATTTGTACTCTGACAAGCTAGTTGAAAGAACACGGTCGGTTGCTTTTGCTAGTTGTTTGGAAAACACAAGTAACATTGGAGGAGGTGGCTTTGCAAGCTGTTTGAAAAATATATTTTAATTTCTTAAAAAATAATTTTATTATGAGACTGATTTTTTTAATTTTAAAAAATTATGTTTTGGTACAATTTTTTTTTGTTATTTTTTTTCATGAGAAAGGAATAAAAAGTCATTAAATTTTAATAAAAAATAAAAAACCTATTCATTAGGAATGATTCTAACTATCAAACAAGTTAAAATTAGTATTCATGAGTTATATTAGGAGAGAGAAGTTTTATAATAATTGTTTTAAACCTCAATGTAGTCTGAAAATCAAATCTAAATTAAGTATAAATTATTTTTTTCATATTAATTTTGTGATTTGGATCGTTTTTTTAGTTTGATAGGTTGAAATGTTGGTTTCTTAGTGTCCCGTGGATGCTTGTAGAGTATTTTGTATTGAAAAATGTTTTATTTTTTTTAATAAAAAACTAGTAGGCTTGATTTTTTAGCAACCACAATAATGCTCAAAATTTAATCTGATAGATAACACATTATCTGCCACAATAGACGACGTGTACTCTAATTATTATTTTTTTTATAAACAATAAAGATGGGGCCTCTTTTAATAAGAAAAAAAAAAAAAGGTAACAAACCCACTGCAAGAGCTTTTTCTTATTTGATCATGTTTTCTCAAATTAATATATTTTTTATGTCTTTTAAAATGTTTTCGATTTATTTTTTATTAATACCCCTTCTATGTTATTTTTTTAATTTTTTAGCTTTTTTTCAACCGTAATTATTTTTTAATTATATTAGGTGTTTTTAATTTTTTATAAGATTAATATGATTCATTTGTGATTTTTTTATATATATTTCATATAGATTAAATTTATTCTTAAAAATTAAAATTTTGTATTTTTTCATGATATTTTTAATGTGTGCAACGTTATAATTATTTTTTTCTTTTTATTTTATTCAATAAATTTTACATATTTTTTAATTTATATTATAAATTGATTTTAATAAATAAATCCATCTAACATGGTCGGATAAATAACTTGTGTTATGCTTTTAAGTACATTGATCTATATTTGTCCTTTTTTTTAGTTTTACGTATCATTATTTTTTTATCAAGTTATCCCAACTTTAAAATTTAAAATGCACGATAGACACATAATTTAAACATATCTCATGTTAACATATTAACCCAGCTTTGCCCTGTGCAATGTTTTGTTTCATTTATTTTTTATTGTTGTTGCTGCTTTATTTTTGTATCTTATTATAAAATTAATCAAAACTTTACTTAATTATTAATTTTTTCTTATATCTTTAAAAACATAAATTTTTTTTAATTTTTTTTCCGGGCTAAAAAGAATTTAGCCTGGCTAGCAGCGTTGTGCAGGCTAACGATTTAGCATGGGTGTATATATGTGTGTGTGAGCACTTGCATGTATTGATGTTTTGGTTTTAAAAAAATATATAATTCTTGAAGTAAAAAGGACTGGTTGATGATACTCGTGTGCATGTGTGCGTATAACATTTACCTTCAATTTAATAAATTAAAAATTATACGAGTAAATAAATATTATAAAGAAATATTAATATAAATAAAGACTAAATTTGAAAAGCTAAAAGATTAATGCAATTTAAAATATCTAATCTTATATTGCAATAATTATTAGAATCATAAAAGTGGATTTTAATAAAAAAAAAATATTTTAATGATATACCATGGATTTTTTTAAAATATAAGAATATCTAATCTCATATTGCAACAATTATTAGAATCATTGTAGCGTTTTAAAGTATGTTTCTTTTGCAATCATGCAATAATAATAATAAAAAGTTACGTAAAAAAATAACAGATAAAATCCAATGAAACAAAATAAAAAAGAATCACATAAGGTTTTCCAAAAAAACTGTTCTATAATTTTATATAAAAATGATATTTTGTCATAAAAAAACAAAACATAAACAAGATATAATTATGTAGTTTGAGTTATTTTTTTTAAAAGGAAAAATACATAATGGTTGGGCAATTTTTTTATATTTTAGATCATTTTAATATACTGATCTAAAAAGTAATTTTTTAAAAATAAAATATCATTTTGATACATTTAGGAACGAAAAGTACTTTGAAAAGCAACCACAATCACACTCCCAAACAAGTCCTAGAAAACTTGATTTTATTTAATAACCAATATTCTATTGAAAAAAAAGAGTATAATCTCTCCTTTCTATTTTTTTTTATCTGAACAAATGTGACTATTTTGTTATATATATCTTTCATTCAATAAAAATAAAAAAGCTATTGAAAAAATAAAATAAAATTCTAGATGGTTTCAAAAAAGGGTAAGAGATATTTCTCGAATCGAAACTCTTTTATCTCACAGGCACTTTCTTTTTTTGCTTAGCTTCTTTTTTGCAATAATTATTGTTTTTTTAATGAAAAATAACTAAATTCAATGTAGGTATATAAAAAATATAAAAACAATACATCGTTAATGTGTTGTCGTAGACAATCTTTTAATAGTGTCACCAAACCCAGCTCAACCGGTGAGCTAACTTGAAAACCTCCTCAACCAGACACTTGTCTGGTTTGAGTTTCAAATTGTACCGGGCAAGAACTAACTAGAAGTAACCATGTTAAAATCCTGTTTGATTTCAATAAAAAAAATCAAGACAACATTGTTTTAATCTTTTCTTTTTATGTACTAGGATGATTATATTTTTTATCGATTGTAGTTAACTCGAATCAATCTTTTAAATCTATAATATGGATAATGATCTCAAATATGTTTAATAAATAGTATTTAACAAAACAGTATTTAACAAAACATACTTGATAAAATTGAGTAATTGAATAAATTTTAAAAATCATTATGAAGGGTTATAAAAAAGACTACTTGTTTATAGAATACAAAAATGCCATGATCTCATAAAAAAAAATTAAAAATTCAGTGGTATCTTAAAAAAACTTCATAATTAGGTAGAAATATAAAATGTTGGAACAAACTAAAAAATAAACACCAATGCTTAGGCTTGCATGCTTAACCCATAAAAAAAAGTCAGACCCACCTGCTAGGCTATTTTTACCTTTATTTATAAAATAAAACAGTGCAGAAGACATATTATCTACAGACTTAGAATTTAATAAACATCTCAATTAAGGCCTGCAAAACACCTTAATAAAACTTATTTTATAGAATATAATCTATTGACACCAAGATTAATACTTTTTGTGGTTGAAATTGATGTTAATAAATTATTTTTTTAATAGATCATGAAAAATATTTTTCTTTTATCTGGAATTTAAAAAATTAAAAATAAAAAAAAATTAAAACTAAAATGACTGAAAAATATATATCAATTGAAAAAAAAATCAAGTTAACTTTTCATGCTAATTTTAAAGTTGCCATCCAGTCTTCACATGTTTTTTACTTTGATTACTGTCTTTAAATCTTGTTTTTTTTAACAAGTTAAAAGTAATTAAACATCAATTTAGCCATAAAAAATCAAATTAAAAAAAATTGATGAACAAAATGAAAAAATAGCACTGCTCTAAGGTGGGGGGGCCCTCATGACATTTTAATTTTTTTTCCATTACCTAGAAGTTAAGGTGGCGTTATTACAGTGACTTTACTTCTGATTTCCAATTTACTTTCTTATTACAGTGACTTTACTCTTGACATGCGTGCAAAGAGAAAAATATAAAGATATTACTTTGTGAATTAAAAAACAGAGCAAACAAAATCATCAATTTACCTTAATATAAATCATGCGGCTGATCAAATAAAGAAATAAAAATATAAATTATAAGTAAAATTTTTTTATTTAAAAATTATAACAGAATCATCAATTAATTTATTTTTCATTAAACAAAATAAAATAATTTAAATTTAAAATCTATTTTTGTTTTGTTTTGAGATGTTTGTTAATAATTTGATGTGGTTTTTTTTATAATTCTATAATTTTTGCTCTTTTTTTCTCAGATCTGCTAATTCTACCCATTGTTTTTTGAATTCTTGTTATAGTGATTTTTTTTTCTAATTAATTAGATATATTTTATTGGTTTGTTTTGATTATGCTTTGATTTTTTTTACGTTTTGTTTTTAGCAGAGTCACCAAAATTATCAATTTTTTCTTCTAATATATGTTTTGATTTTAGGTTGAACCATAAACAAAATAATAAGAATTGATTCTTTTTTTGAAAAAAAAATATTGATAACTCATAACCTAGTGAACCAACTCTAAAGTATAATGTTGAAATTATGGTTAAACAGTTTCAATGTGCTTCAATTTACAAAGAATCTGTGTTGATTAGTTAACAACTTTTTACTAGAATCAAAATTCTTTATTTAATTAGAGATTCAAGTAATTATTTTTAAATTTAGGAATACCTGATTAATCAACAATATAAAATTTAAAAGGCATATATTAATTTGGGCCATATCAATTTTTGATATTTGAATATTTGCTAATTACTAAAAAAACATCTTCGATTTAAGTCTTATTAATTCAAAAGTTATATCCGTCTTAAATATTTTTTTAAAAAGTATTATATTTTATTATATTAATTTTAGTGCATTCTAACAAATAATCCTATCTCCCAACCTGGAAGGAGGAGTGCACAAGCGAAATGATGTACGGTAAATGGCCCCACGTTTTAATTTTTTTGTTTTGTTAATTAATAATTTAGAGATGAAGGAAAGCTAGCAAGGACAGGGCAGCTAGCCACAATCTTCGTTGTGGTTGGATCCATCCATCTGCGACTGCAATCAAGAGCGATCGATCAGGTAATTATGATAATAACTAATCAACGTGTTATATCCAATTCAATTCTTCCTTAATATAGCATGTGATTACAGAGGAAATGAATTTTCTGCTGCGTCCTACCATTCAGCACGTGACTGTCAAAGAACAGGTTTCGGTTTCTGTTGATGTTGATGAATCTCCTGCTGCAGTTGCGACTCTGGAGGGTCTTATAACCGAAGATGGTGATATGGCTGCTGCTATTGGTGGTGGAAATGCCTCTGTTGTTGCTACAAAGAATGAATCATTACTTGTCCTGGAGAACCACTCTGATGTTTCTGAAGAAGAAGGATGGATCATTATCCCTTACGGTACTACAACCACTGACTTCATTTTTAATCAGTCAATTATGCATTTGGAACATGTGATGTTGATAGCCAATTACCCTCTTGTTGCTTGGGAAAATATAATAATAATCTGAGATTGTAGAGCATTTTGATTAATCAGTGGTTCTTGGTTTTGATAGCAGCAATGGTTATTTGGAATGCGTCTTCTTAGATCACCATGCACTCGATCATCGGCGAACTTCACTGTTATTGAAATAGAGTTTTTGGTCTAAAGATGAAAGTTGGCTTTACCATGCTGCTAATTATTTAGCCAATGTTGCATCTCTGCCCATATTTAAAATTCAAGTGCATGGTGTGGGAAAATGGAGGCGATCTTCATATACTCTAAATCAGTAAAAAATGTTATCATATTTTTTTTCATAACTTATTTCTTTTAGGTTTTGATGACTTGGAGCTTCTGATTCTTAAAAAATTGAATGATGGTACCTTAGTAGCCTCTTGTTCTCATCACCTGTTATAAGATATTTAGTATTTTGCTGTTTTGCCTGCTTCTAGTTCATATCGTTGGAACCTGATAATGTCCTAAGTGGCAATTCTAATTTGGAAAACCATTTGTTTCTGCTGTTCTGAAAAGCAGAAGTGCCCCCAAATGTCAAGGTTCGTTCTTTAATAGTGTTCCCACCAAACTTTATTACTGGTTCTAATATCGAATAAACTGCAAACAGGGAGATTTGAGATCCAAGTTTTTTCCCATAAAGCAGAATTTGCATTAAAGTTCGCTGAATATACATTATACAGTGGTCCTTGTCTAAGGATATGGGTGATTAGTAATTCTATATGTTATTTAATGCTTTTAATTTCCATCAACGACCTCTAGCTAGTTTAGGGGTTTGGTTTCTTTAAAGTTGTGTTTAGTTTCTTTGTCCGGCAAATTTACTTGTTTTCTTAGCTAATCAAATCTGAACATGTGACATCCTAGCTTACTTTAGGAAGTGAGAACTATATTGTCCGCTATTTTAAGTTTCAACTATTTTTTATTTTTCATTTTTACGTTTAGAGTTTCAATTAATAATTATTCAGGGGTTTGCTGATGATCTTGGAAGGGAATTCCTCAAACTATTATTAGATGGGCAAGATTTAAGGCATTTTTTCTTGGATGCACGGTTCTTTTTGCATGGGATGTTGTGCTACTAATTAAGAGCCAAACTTCTTGCTTTTTGTTAACGAGACTGAATTGGAAAATTTCAGAGGATATTCTTTTTTTCCACAGAATTTGTTTCATCAAGAAAAGTACTGTGCTAGATTGATTCTCATATCTATCGCATTTTCTAGGAATCTGTTAATTGCTCTTTTTATTTGCTTTATCATCTGACATGGCCATGTATCTGTGGCGTCAAGTCTCATAAAGTTGTGAAGCTTCATGCCCTAATATACTTGCACATCTTATTTCTTTTGTTTAATCTAAATAGGAAGGTAATGCCAGAATTATTCACTGACTAAAAGAAAAAAAATTATAGATCCTTTATAAAAAATCAATACTACAAGATATTTGTCGGCTGGTATCTAGTTGGAGTGTGATTTGGGTTGGTTTAGGTTGGAATCACCATCAGGAAGGTTATATCACTTAAGCCCTCATCCAACCCACCCCTTGAGACTTCTTTTTACTTCCACTATTTATTTGATGTAAATTGTAATTACATGCATATATGATAGAAGAAGAATGTATGAAGTCTCTCATCTGCAAGAGGAGATGAGCATGGCAAGTGTCGCATGTGGGCGAGAGGCGTCGGGGGGTTGGTGGGAGTCATTACCTAGTTGTTTGGTTTAGGGTGTTAGGAAACTTGGGTATACTGGTTTTATCAGAGATTCAAAGGATAAGGGACTGGTTGTGGCCAGAGAAGGTATTAACACCCTTAATGCACCCCACCTGAGGTAAACTGCTTTGTGTGATTTGATGTGGTTTAAAGGATTTGATGATTTTTTGATTGGTTGTCTATCTATAGCTTAGGATTGAGATTTATTCGTGTGAATAAATTTGGTGTTAAGAATTTATTATGGGCTTGTATACCCAAATAAATTCTTATGAAAAAGGTTTTTCATAATTTGTATATTACGGTAAAAAATACTCTTAATTAAAATTAGTGAATATTTAGAATAACTATGAGAATTTTCTGGTTAACTCCTTATGTTTAAATATCAGCCTCACTTGGAGGTTCAACTTTTATACTATAATGTTTAACCATTAATTCTCATGAATTAAAAAATTGATGATTATTAGAATATTAGCCAGATTCTCATGGATTCAATAAATTGATTATTAAATCCCAAAATGCATGCAAATATATATTTTTGAGTTTTCATATGGAAATACTAAACAATATGATTTTTTATATTTTTGAGAGATTTGGTCATGTGCAAAACACAAAAAGACTTCTTTTTTTGTATATTTGTAGGCTTCTTGGAATAAAAACTATCCAAAAAAAAATTAAAAGAGGTCTTCCTAAACATATCCTTAAACCCAAATAAAAAAACATCCAAACAAAGCTTGAAGGCAAATTAATTTTTTTAAAAGCATTTTTTTTAAAAAAAAAAAAACAAACCATTTCTTAGAATATCAATTATTAATCAAGTTCACCAGAGAATCCTCTCCTAATTTTTATTGATAAAAGCAGCCGTGAAAAGGAAAGCTAATCCTTTTTGAGATCTTAAGTTTGAGTCTTTCATTTGAGTTTTTTTTTTTAAATAGCAGTGGCAAAAAATTGCACGGTTTGTGTAGTGATGCAGGTTGAATTTGTGCCTCTGGTTTTTTTTTTCCTCCTTCTAGCGCGTGTGATATATGCATTACATGATATATATTTTTTTGTTGCTAGCACATATGATCCAAGATCTAACATGTAATTTTTTTTAACTGGGGAGCATAGGTCAAGTAACTAGTTATATATATAACTCATGTCAGGTGGGTTTGTAACTGGGGAGTCCGGGGATGGAAGCTACCCAGGGAAGAGATGGGGGCACAACCCCTCAAAGTTTATTTTAGTAGTTATAATTATATGAGTTATTCAAAAGTAAATTTTAAAAAATAAAAATAATATTATTTTAATATATTTCTAAACAAAAAACACTTTGAAAAACAACCTTCACCACATTTCCAACCAAACTAACGTTTCTTTGTTTGGAAGGATGCAGGTGCTTTTACAAGTTAATGTCGGTGTACATTTTTTCAGAGACCCGATCATTGAGATTCTTCAATTTGAGAAATATCAGGAGAGAAATTGGTTTCCTGAGAACCAGGAGAACTTAAATTACAGTAATTATGACCCATGTAGAGAACTATTAAAATTGTCGCTTCATGTGGATAACACCTTATCTTCTACTATTCGCTCATTACCTCCTCCTCAGTTAAGTTCCAATTCTGGATTTGGCTCCGCATCACAGAAGTCTTCCTCTTCTGTTTCTCAGCTTTTTTCTCATTTTAGAAGTTACTCCATGTCATCACTGCCTCAAAATTCTGCTCCACCTCCGCAACCTGTTAAAGCCCAAAGCTCTAATTCCAACTTTGACCTTGAAGATTGGGATCAGTACTCATCTCAGAAGTTATGGAAAAGTCAAAAACATGAAGAGCGCTTATCATTCCGGGGCGTGTCATTAGAAAGAGAGAGGTTTTCTGTTTGCTGTGGATTGCAAGGCATCTACGTTCCAGGAAGGAGATGGTGGAGGAAACTTGAAATAATTCAACCTGTAAAATCCGTTCTTTTGCTGCTGACTGCAATACGGATGACCTTCTTTGTGTTCAGATAAAGGTGTGCATCAAGAATTTTACCGTGCCAAATTTTGTAATGTGTTCATATATTTGGTGCCAAATCCCACCAATACTAATAAATTTAAAAGTTATTTTGCAGAACATTTCTCCAGAACATATACCGGATATTGTGGTATACATAGATACTATAACTATTGTTTTTGAGGAAGCCTCAAAGAACGGACTTCCTTCATCATTACCACTTGCATGCACTGAAGCTGGAAATGACCACAGTTTGCCAAATCTAGCCCTCAGGTGTTTGTTCATTCTAGGTATCGTTATGTACTCTTATTTGTTGGTTCAACTGCATTTGCCAAGGTTAATCCAGTTTGCTTACACTTTTGGGGGGTGGTTTGTACATCTTTGATAATGTTCTTGAGTTGATTGGACAATCTGGCTTTACTTTGGGAAAAGTCCTTCTCTATATACAAGAAAGATAAATTTATTTCTCGTTTGCTTTCTCATCCAATTTACTTGTTCATTCTCACTCTTTTAGCTCAATCATCCTGGATTAGGCTGAAGCTTACTTCTATCTCTCGGTGGGTGCTTAGCGAGCGATTCAATGACAATTTATGGCTTAATTAATATTTGTTTTGAAATTGTTGGAGTGATGCGTGACAATGCTTCTGGTTCATGATTTTGACTTGAACTAGTAGTCTCCCAGCAGCCTGAGAATCATCATCTACAAAAACTTCATAATGCCCTTTTCTGATATATATTGAGAAGGAAAAAACCATAAGATCATGCTATTAATTCTCAGTTTTATGTGGAAAAGAAGAGAAAACGAGCAAAGGCAGAAAAGAGATCGATTGCAATTGTATGCTGCTATTCATGTGTGTGATGTATGGAATGATCAAGTAAAATTATGAGTGAAACTTTTTCCGTACATTTCTTTGAATTTACAGAAGTTACCTATTTTTACTATTATTCTGGATCATAACCATAGAATTCTCAGTAAATTTTGAATTATAAGTGCATACACGGAACACTCAAAAGAGTGTTAGGTATATTGACTGGTATCTTGTATAACTTCATTGGGGGAAACAATCTTGATTCATGAGTTTCATTCTTTACCATGAGCTTATTTAAGTTTCTCCCATGGCAGGAGAGGTGAGGAGCACTCATTCATTCTCAAACCAGCATCTTCTGAAAAGGATTCCAAGGTTCACAAAAAAAGGCTATCCCCATCATGCGGTCTTCATCTTGTACCAAATACTGTGGAAGGAAGAAGTGCGTTGAATGCTGATCAGCATGCAATCATGGTATCATGTCGCTGTAACTACACTGCTATTCATTATTTTTGTGGTTTGCTTCGCCATCTAAACTATTTGAAGTGCTTGTTTATCTACTTTCACCAACCTTTTGTTTCATGCTTTGTGTTGAATGTAGACTCAAGGCTGTTTTTTAAGCAGCCAACTAGTTGGCGACCAAATATCTCAAGGGATCTTTTGATCTCTGTTGCGTCTGAAATGTCGGGACAATCTTCTGTACCCAATGGGAAAGTCTCTCAGCTTCCTGTTCAGGTTGTTCTTCTTTTGCATTTTTTTCACTGTGTTGAAAATGTTTTTTTTTCCTCATCTTTTGAAGCTGTTGTCAAATTCCCCAGGTTTTAGCACTACAGGCTTCTAATTTGACATCTGAAGATCTAACTCTGACGGCGCCTGCCTCATTTACTTCACCTCCATTGGTGGGATCCTTGACTTCTACCCCAACAACACCAATGAGCTCATTTGTTGGTTTGTCCGAGTCTGCAGGTATAATAACTGGTGAGAAATATGGCTCTGCAGTGCAGGCACTGTCCTCTGTGACTACCATTTCAGAGAATATGAAATGGAATAGTGATGGTGGAGTTCAGTCTGTTTCTTTTATCGAACAGTCTTCTCCCATATCTGATGTTATTTCGAGTACAGGCTTGGGTTGCACACATCTGTGGCTGCAGAGTAGAGTTCCATTAGGGTAATGTATCTCACTCTTAAGCTCATTTCTTTATTGGACTCT
>Ga0325400_1006629_pt1 | contig 11026 bp, 8 predicted proteins | sample PopdelMetagenome_2_FD_205662 | JGI IMG/M metagenome (GOLD analysis project Ga0325400, IMG submission 205662) | Populus deltoides microbial communities from Bellville, Georgia, United States - Xylem-PdKOR-R1 | ecosystem: Host-associated > Plants > Phyllosphere > Stem > Wood/Secondary xylem...
CGCGCGCTGCCCGACGTGCGCGACGGCCTGAAGCCCGTCCACCGCCGCATCCTTTATTCCGCGTCCGAGAGCGGGTTCCTGGCCGGGCGTCCGTACCGCAAGTCCGCACGTATCGTCGGCGACGTGATGGGTAAATACCACCCGCACGGCGACACCGCGATCTACGACGCGCTGGCCCGCATGGCCCAGGACTGGTCGATGGGCGTGCCGCTGATCGACGGACAGGGCAATTTCGGGTCGATGGACCCCGATCCACCGGCGGCCATGCGCTATACCGAGGCACGGCTGGCCCGCGCCGCCAACTTCCTGCTGGACGACCTGGACAAGGACACGGTCGACTTCCAGCCCAATTACGACGCCTCCGAACGCGAGCCGCAGGTGCTGCCCGCGCGCTTCCCCAACCTGCTGGTCAACGGCGCGGGCGGGATCGCGGTGGGCATGGCCACCAACGTGCCGCCGCATAACCTAGGCGAGGTGATCGACGCCTGCCTGGCCTATATCGACAACGGCGCGATCACGTCGGCCGAACTGAACGAGATCGTGCCCGGCCCCGACTTTCCGACCGGCGCGATCGTGCTGGGTCGTTCCGGCTCGCGTTCTGCCTATGAGACGGGCCGCGGCTCGATCATCGTCCGTTCCCGGCACGTCGTAGAGCAGGGTCGCGGCGACCGCCGCTCGATCGTGCTGACCGAGATCCCCTATCAGCAGGGCAAGAACGCGCTGGTGGAGAAGATCGCCGAGGCCGCCAAGGACAAGCGGGTCGAGGGCATCAGCGACATTCGCGACGAAAGCAATCGCGAGGGCGTGCGCATCGTCATCGACCTGAAGCGCGATGCCACGCCCGAGGTGGTGCTGAACCAGCTGTGGCGGCACACGCCGGCGCAAGGGTCGTTCTCCGCCAACATGTTGGCGATCCGCGGCGGGCGGCCGGAGCTGCTCAACCTGCGCGACATCATCCAGGCGTTCGTCCAGTTCCGCGAGCAGGTCATCACCCGCCGCTCGAAGTTCGAGCTGGCCCGCGCCCGCGATCGCGCGCACGTGTTGCTGGGCCTGGTGATCGCCGTCACCAACCTGGACGAGGTGGTGGCGATGATCCGCCGCTCCGCCAGTCCCGCCGCCGCTCGCGAGGCGCTGCTGGCGCGCGAATGGCCGATCGCGGAGATCGCGCCCTATATCCGCCTGGTCGAGGCGATCGAGACGGAGGTGTCGGGCGACACCTATCGCCTGTCCGAGGCGCAGGTCCGCGCGATCCTGGAACTGCGCCTCAATCGCCTGACCGCGCTCGGCCGCGACGAGATCGGCGACGAGTTGAAGCAGCTGGCCGAGTCCATCGCCGAGCTGCTGGCGATCCTGGCCGACCGCGCCCGCCTGTACGAGGTGATGCGCGGCGAGTTGCGGACGGTGCGCGAACAGTTCGCCCGACCCCGCCGGACCGAGATCGCGGCGGCGGCCGACGGCATCGACGACGAGGATTTGATCGAGCGGGAGGAGATGGTCGTCACCGTCACCGTCCAGGGCTATATCAAGCGCACCCCGCTCGACGCGTTCCGTGCGCAACGCCGCGGCGGCAAGGGCCGCGCCGGCATGACCACCAAGGACGAGGACGCGATCACCAGCCTGTTCGTCACCTCGACGCATACGCCCGTCCTGTTCTTCTCGACGGCGGGCAAGGTGTACCGCATGAAGGTATGGCGCCTGCCCGAGGGCGGGCCGGCGACGCGCGGACGGCCGATGGTCAACCTGCTGCCGCTGCAACCGGGCGAGACGATCTCCACCGTGCTGCCCCTGCCCGAGGACGAGGATCGCTGGGGCGACCTGCACGTGATGTTCGCGACCGCGGGCGGCACGGTGCGGCGCAATTCGATGGACGCGTTCGCCAACGTGCCCTCGAACGGCAAGCTGGCGATGCGCTTCGAGGATGGGTCCGACGATCGCCTGGTCGGCGTGGCGCTGCTGACCGAGACGGACGACGTTTTGCTGGCGACGCGCCAGGGCCGCGCCATCCGCTTCGCCGCCACCGACGTGCGCGAGTTCCAGAGCCGAACCGCCACCGGCGTTCGCGGCGTGACGCTGGGCGCGGACGACCACGTCATCTCGCTCTCCGTGCTGGCCGGATTCGACGCGACGACCGAGGAACGCGAACAATATCTGCGCGCCGCCCCCTGGAAGGAGGGCGAGCGCGAGCAGGCGCTGGACCCGGATCGCATGGCCGCGTTCGAGGCGGCGGAGCAGTTCATCCTCACCGTCACCGCCAACGGTTACGGCAAGCGGACCTCCGCGTTCGAGTATCGCCGTTCCGGCCGCGGCGGGCGGGGCATCACCAACATCGGCGTGTCCGACCGCAACGGCCCCGTCATCGCCAGCTTCCCCGCGCACGGCGGCGAGCAGCTGATGCTCGTAACCGATCAGGCCAAGCTGATCCGCATGTCGGTGGGCGACACGCGCGTCACCGGTCGCGCCTCGCTGGGCGTGCGCCTGTTCGACGTGGCCCGCGACGAGCACGTCGTCTCCGCCGCGCGCATCGACGAGGAGGAAGCGCCGGAGAACGAGGCCGAGGCCGCGATCGCCGAAGAGCTGTCGGAAGCGCCCGCCGCCGCGTCGGCGGACCCGCTGATGGTTGACGACGGCACCGGGGTGGGTACGCTTCAGGAACACGTCGACCAGCCCGACGGTCCGGAGAACGCCGCGTGACCCCCGCCCCCGGTCCGACCACCGCCTATAAGGTATTGACCACCGACGAGATGGCCCGGCTAGAGGCGGACGGACGCTTCGACGGCTCGCCCGCCGACCTGCGCGACGGCTATATCCACCTGTCGACGTTGGATCAGCTGCCGGGCACGCTCGATAAGCATTATGCGGGGCGAACCGATCTGCATCTGGCGGAGGTGGATCTGGAAGCCGCGGGCCCGGCATTGCGATGGGAGAAAGCGCGCGGCGGCGACCAGTTTCCGCACCTGTACGGCCCGCTGCTTCTCGAAACCGTGATTGCCTACGGGCCGATAGAACGTGGGCCCGATGGCGCAGTGAAGCCGCCCATAGCCGGGTGAGCGTCGCTTGACCGCGGGTTAATCAAAGGTGCCGTTACTGCCCGGGCGGCCATCGGCACGCTGGCACCGACTCAATACCTGCCGCTGCTCGATAGGTCGAGCCTGGCGTTTTCTGCCTTTTGCATTTTGCTAATCTTTCGCGCCGCGATCATGCCCGCTGACCGCCTTGTGTCGCGTGCCAGCCGACTTCTTGGTCGGAGGGCTGATCCGCAACGCCTCGACGCGGATCAGCCCCCCATCGCTCACATCGGCGCGATCATCTCGATGTGATGCTGCACCACCGGCACGATCGCGGTGGCGGCGTCCTTCAACGGCTGTACCGTGCCGTTCGCGGCGTAGTCCTGATGGACCTGGAGGGCCATCTGATGCGACGCCTTCTGCTGCTCGACGTACAGCCGGTCGCGCGCCTCACCCTTTGCGCGGCGCAGCGCCGTCAGGTTGCGCGTGCCCGTGGCATCCAGCTTGGCCCGCATCGGCTTCATGCCGGCCGCGCGCGCCGCGGCGGTCACGTCGGCGGTGCTCTTGGTGTGGTCGGTTATCATCATGTCGGCATATTGCCGCAATTGCGGGTTTTGCGTGTCCTGACGGATCATCTGGCTGGATTGGATCTCGTACAGATCGCTTGCCCCGGCCTTGGCGACGTAGGCCTTGGCGGCCGGGTCGTTGGCCTGTGCCAGCAGCGGCGCGGGTGCCACCATCGCGACGGCGGCGAGCATCGGGAACATTCGCATGAGTGACTTCTCCTGTTGCGTGAGCGCGGAACGCGCGGAACGCCCCCCGTTTCCCCGGTCGTGACGCATTGTACGGTGCGCGCTAGAGCGGCCTTATGACGCACGACGTACACGTGATCGGCGGCGGGCTCGCCGGATCGGAGGCCGCATGGCAGATGGCGCGGGCGGGCCTTCGCGTCCGATTGTCCGAACAGCGCGGCGGGGGCGGCTCGACGCCCGCCCATCACGGCGATGCGCTGGCGGAGCTGGTCTGCTCCAACTCCTTTCGTTCCGACGACGCCGATTCGAACGCCGTCGGCCTGCTTCATCAGGAGATGCGCTCGCTGGGATCGCTGGTGATGGCGATGGCGGATCGGCACCGCGTTCCCGCCGGTTCGGCCTTGGCGGTGGACCGCGACGGCTTTTCCGCCGCCGTCACCCAGACTTTGTCCGACCATGAGAACGTCACGCTGGTGCGAGAGCGTGTCGACGCACTGCCCGCGGACGGCATGACGATCGTCGCCACCGGCCCGCTCACCGCCCCGGCGCTGGCCGCCGCGATCGGCGAGGCCGCAGGTACCGAGCATCTCGCCTTCTTCGATGCGATCGCCCCCATCGTCCAACGCGACAGCATCGACTTCGACGTGGCTTGGTTTCAGTCGCGTTGGAACAAGGGTGACGGCAAGGACTACATCAACTGCCCTCTGGACCGTGACCAGTACGCCGCCTTCCACCAGGGCCTGCTCGACGCCGAGAAGACCGAGTTCCGCGAGTGGGAGCGCGACACCCCCTATTTCGAGGGCTGCATGCCCGTCGAGGTGATGGCCGAACGCGGCGTCGACACGCTGCGCTTCGGCCCGATGAAGCCCGTCGGCCTGGACGATCCCCGCACCGGCCGCTGGCCTTACGCCGCGGTCCAGCTGCGCCAGGACAACGCGTCGGCGACGCTGTGGAACATCGTCGGTTTCCAGACCAAGATGAAGCATTCCGAACAGGTTCGCCTGTTCCGCACCATCCCCGGCCTGGAACGCGCCGAGTTCGCACGGCTGGGCGGACTGCACCGCAATACGTTCATTCGCTCGCCCGAGTTGTTGGACCGCACCCTTCGCTTGCGCGTCCGGCCCCATCTGCGTTTCGCTGGCCAGATGACGGGGTGCGAGGGCTATGTCGAAAGCGCCGCGATCGGGCTGATCGCCGGCCGCTTCGCCGCCGCGGAGGCGCGGGGGCAGGCTTTGCCGCCGCCGCCGCGAGAGACGGCGCTGGGCGCGCTGCTGGCACACGTGACCGGAGAGGCTGAGGCGGAAACGTTTCAGCCCATGAACGTCAATTTCGGCCTGTTCCCTCCCATAGCCGGCAAGACCAAGAAGGCCGACCGCAAGCGCATGTACACCGATCGCGCCCGCGTCGCGCTGTCGGAATGGGCGGCCTGATCTATCCTGCCGGGGCGTCGTCGGCTTCCATCGGGGGAGCGGGCGGGCACTTCGCGCGCGGTCGCCGTTTCACCGCCGTGGTTGCGAACTCCGCCGCGGTCATCCCGCCGGAACGATCCCGATCGGCGCGCGCGAACTTATCGCCCGTCTTGGCGGACCACTCGTCGAACGACAGCGTGCCGTCGCCGTTCCGGTCCAGCCGAGCATAGGCCTTGTGTCGCGACCGCATATATTCCTCGCGGGTGATCGTGCCGTCGCGATCCTTGTCGTAGCGATCGAAACGCTTCTGCTCGCGCGTCCGGTCGGACGCGGCGGGCGGATCGACGGGGCCGTCGTCCGGATCGGCGGCGACCTGCATCGGCGGCGGGGCGGCGAGTGCGGCGGGCGCTTGTCCCCGCCGATCGCCCAGCAACAGCACGCCGCCGCCCACCACCGCCAGCGCCGCCGCGGCGCCCGCCAGGTATCTCCACATCCGCTCGCATCTTCTCCGTGCGCAGACTATCGCAGTCGCCACCGCCCGCAAGCACCCCGTCAGCGACCTGTCATCCTGTGTAGCGCCAATCGGCCGATGCGCAGCGGATGCCCCGCCGGACGACCGCCGCGCAGGTCCATCCGCACCGATAGCGCGATCGCCCCCAACGACCGCAGCCGCGTCGGCCAGCGACTCTCGAAAGCGGCACCAAGCAGTCCCGCCGCCGCCTCTCGGGCGGCGCCCGCCAACGCCCCGTCCGACAGGTGCCGGCCGAAATCCGCCAAGGCCCAGCCCTGCCCGGCTTCCGGCGGCGGCGCCCGATCATGCAACACCGTCGCCCCCAAGGCGAACAACCGCCCGCCCCGCTCTGCCGCCGCCTGTTCCATCGCGCCTAGCGTCAGCGTTTCGGTGCCCAGCAGCCGTTCCCAACCGTCGACCATTTCCGCCAGCGCCGCGCCCGTCGCGCCGCCCGGCAACGCGTGCTCGGCTAGCGCCGCCAGCACCGGCTCCGCAGGCGGCGGCCCGGCGTCCAGGGCGCGCAGCGCCTCGAACCACCAGGTTAACCGCATCTGGCCGACCATCGGCTCGCGCGCGGCCCGCACGATGCCACCCAGCCGATCGTCCAGTGCCAGCAACGCCCCCAGCGCCGCGCGCGGACGGCCGGGTGCGGCGTAGCTCAGCGCCAGATTGCGCTCGGCGCCGTTTGTTTCGTTAACCATAGCCCTCAAACGCTGTTTATCGCCTGCCACGCTAAACGGGTCCAATGTGGTGGCATCGCAGAGCGTTCCCGTGGACAGCCGGCGGGCAGGACGGGCGCGGCACGCTGGCCGGCCTGTTGCGCGATCGGGCGGGCAACACGCTGGCGATCATGGCGATGGCGTTGATCCCCGTGTCGGCGCTGGCCGGTTCGGCGATCGATACGGGCCGGCTCTACGTGGTCAAGGTGCGGCTGCAGCAGGCGTGCGACGCCGGCGCGCTGGCGGGCCGCAAGTTCATGACCGACGGCAATAACACCCAGCTCGACGCCAATGCGAAGACACAGGCGCAGCGGTTCTTCGACAATAATTTCCGCCCAGGCTGGATGCAGGTCACGAGCCCCAGCTTCACGCCGGTGAAAACCACCGACAACCAGGTGTCTGCCCGCGCCACCGCGGTGGTGCCCATGACCATCATGAAGATGTTCCAGGCCCCCGACGTGACGCTCTCCGTATCGTGCCAGGCGCGCTACGACGTGCCTGACGTGGACGTGGTGTTCGTGCTGGACACGACGGGTTCGATGGCCTGCCCGCCGGAGATGGATGACGACGACTGCACGACCTTCTCAGGAAACCAAGCGAAGGTCGCTTATCAAAGACCATCTAACACTGGCGGCGTATCGGGTTACGCCGGATCTACTAGCTATTACGTCACGGAAAGCACCAAGAACGGCGTCAATAACTCCCGTATCCAGGCATTACGGCAAGCTGTTATAGATTTTCAGAAGACTATGGCCTCGAACGTCGACCCGTCGACGAACGTTCGTTATGGCTTTGTGACATACAGCTCTATGGTCAATCCGGGCCAGGCCATCCTCGATAAATCGTCCGGTTATATGCTGGGCGGTGCCGGAAGTTCTGGCAGCAGCGTCTGGCGGTATCAATCGCGGCAGGTGACGGCCGACTACGAGACGGCCTCGACGATCAACTCATGGAACAACCGCAGCCAAGCCGATTGCGGTGGCGGTTTTCCTAAAAGTCGCGATCCCGCCACATTCCTGACCTTCAAGACGGACGGGACGGCCACTCAGCTGAACGAGAAGTGGCTTCGAAACGGCAACAAGAATCAATGTGCATCCGTGACCCAAACGCTGGGCCCCGTATGGACATATCGGCCCATGTCCTATTCGATCAACTCCTTCGTCGCCGGCAACAGCGTCACGACGCCGTCGCAGGTGGCATCCGCCACCTCGAAATGGCTCGGCTGCATCGAAGAAGCCACCACCACTACGGGGACCACCAGTTTCGACATCAACAATTTGCCCAACGACCTCAATCCAGACCTCACGCCCGCTACCGATGATCAGCGGTGGAAACCGCTATGGCCCGAGGTCGAATATCTCCGCCCCAGCACGAGCGACTCCCCCGCTCAACAGGGTGAGACGGGTACCAACGGCAATTACACTAACTATGTCGATGTCGATCGTCTGATCCTTGGCAAGATGGCGTGCGGCAAGCCGATACAGCGGCTTAAGAAGATGAACGAGAGCGAAGTATCGGCCTATGTCAATGCCCCCGATTTCCGGGCGTTGGGCGGTACGTATCACGATATCGGGATGATCTGGGGCTTACGGCTCTTGTCAACGCGAGGTATTTTTTCGGCGGACACCTCCGCTTGGCCCGGTCGGCCGGCACCCAAGCGCGTCTTGGTCTTTTTGACCGACGGTAGCATGTCTCCCTCGGTTGACGCCTACAGCGTTTACGGCGTCGAGATGCTGGATCGCCGCGTCACCAACGGCGATACGAGCAACCGCATCACCTATCACAACGCCCGTTTCGCCGCCCTGTGCGACAAGGCGCAGGCGATGAACATCGACGTGTGGACCGTCGCCATCGCCCCCGACGATATCCAGACGCTGAAGGATTGCGCGTCGTCCCCGGCCCAAGGCGTTCACACTACCAGTGGCACCGAGTTGTCCGACACGTTCAAGTCGATCGCCCAGCGGGTCGCCATGCTGCGGATCACCCAGTGAGGCGGCTGGTTCGGGACGCGCGTGGCGCCACGCTGCTGGAATTCGCCTTCGTCGCGCCCGTCATGGTGGCGATGCTGATGATGCTGGGCGACCTGCTCTACCGCGCCTATGCGCAGGTGATACTGGACGGCGCGATCCAGAAGGCGGGGCGCGACTCCGCGATCCAGGGCGGCGGCGACGAGGCGGGCAAGATCGACGCCGCCGTCACATCCGCGGTGCGCGAGGTCGCCCGCGGCGCCACCGTCACCGCCCAACGGAGCAACTACAACAGCTTCTCCATCATGAAGCCCGAGGTGATCGACGACAAGAACGGCAACGGCAAGCTCGATTCAAAGGAATGCTTCTACGACGTCAACGGCAACAAGGCCTGGGACGCCGACCCCGCGCGCCAGGGTCAGGGCGCCGCCAACGACGTCACGCAATACACCGTCACCGTCACCTATCCCCGCCCCTTCCCGGTGTCCGGCTTCTTCGGCGCGTCGCCCAATCAACAGATCACCGCCACCACCTTGCTCAAGAACCAGCCCTATGCTCGCCAGATCCGCACCGTCGAGAAGGTGTGCCTGCCGTGAGCGTCGTCGGCCTCCTCAGTGCCCTGCGCCGCGACACGGGCGGCGTCGCCATGCTGGAATTCGCCTTCTCGGCCCCGCTGGTGGTGGCGATCGGCCTGTACGCGACCGAGATCAGCAACTTCGCGCTGATGCAGATGCGCGTCAGCCAGGCGGCGCTCAACCTGGCCGACAACGCGTCGCGCGTCGGCGTCGACGCGTCCACCGGCTCGACGCAGCAGTTGCGCGAGGTCGACATCATCGACGTGCTGGACGGCCTCAGGAAATACAGTGCCAATTGGGAACTGACGACGCGCGGCCGCGTCACCATTTCCAGCCTGGAAAGCAAGAACAACGAACAGCGCATCCATTGGCAGCGATGCGTAGGGCTGAAGAACGGCGCGGGCTATGACTCGAGCTACGGGCGCACGCTGAAGCCGAACACCAACATCTACGACCCGGACGCCGGCGTCGACACCGATCTCGGCACCAACGACAATAGCGGGCAGCGTCCGGGCACGCTGGCCCCGAACGGCATGGGCGAGACGGGGGCCCAGGTGAATGCGCCCAACAATTCAGGCGTCATGTTCGTGGAGATCAACTACGACTACCGGCCCATCGTCAGCGCGTCGTGGCTGCCGGGGGCGAACCAGCGCATCCGCTACGTCGCGTCCTTCGTGGTGCGCGACAATCGCGACTTCAGCCAAATCTATAACCCGTCGCCCAGGGAAATCGCGATGACCTGCGACCGCTACACCAGGTAGGGGGCCGGACGCGCCGGCCCCCCGTCGCTTACTTGTAGCATACCTTGCGGACCGCCTCGACCACGCGCGCGGCGTCGATCAGCGCCAGCTTCTCCAGATTGGCGGCGTAGGGCAGCGGCACGTCCTCGTCGCACACGCGCAGCACCGGCGCGTCCAGGTCGTCGAACCCGTCCTCCATGCAGATCGCCATCACCTCCGACGCGATCGAGCAGGTGGGGAAGCCCTCCTCCACCACCACCAGCCGGTTGGTCTTGGCGAGCGACGTCAGGATCGCGCCGCGGTCGAGCGGGCGCAGCGTGCGCAGGTCGATCACCTCGGCCTCGATACCGTCCTTGGCCAGCGTCTCGGCCGCCTCCAGCGAGACGCCGACGCCGATCGAGTAGCTGACGATCGTCACGTCGCCGCCTTCGCGTACCGTGCGCGCGCGGCCGATGGGCAGCACGTGATCGTCCAGCGCCGGCACCTCGAAGGTGCGGCCGTACATCAACTCGTTTTCCAGGAAGACCACGGGGTCCTCCGAACGGATCGCCGCCTTCAACAGACCCTTGGCGTCCGACGCGTCGTAGGGCGCGATGACGATCAGGCCGGGGACCGACGCGTACCACGCGCCGAAATTGTGGCTGTGCTGCGCCGCGACGCGGCTGGCCGCGCCGTTGGGGCCGCGAAACACCATCGGACAGCGCATCTGGCCACCCGACATATAGTTGGTCTTGCCGGCGGAGTTGATGATGTGGTCGATCGCCTGAAGGGCGAAGTTGAACGTCATGAACTCGACGATGGGACGCAAGCCCCCCATCGCGGCGCCGGTGCCGACGCCCGCGAAGCCGTATTCGGTGATCGGCGTGTCGATGACGCGCTTCTCGCCGAACTCGTCCAGCAACCCCTGGGTGACCTTGTAGGCCCCCTGATACTGCGCGACTTCCTCGCCCATCACGAACACGCGCTCGTCGCGGCGCATCTCCTCGGCCATCGCGTCGCGCAACGCTTCGCGGACGGTCACCTTGACCATCTCGGTGCCCGCCGGGATTTCCGGATCGGGCGTGCCCGCGCGCTCGGCCGACGCCACCAGCTTCTGCACGCCGCTCTCGGCCTTGGCCGGGGTGGCGCCCTCGGGGGTCGGCGGGGCGTCCTGGTCCATCGGCTCGTTCCTGGGCGCGGCGTTGGCGTCCTCGCCCGACCGGCTCTCGGTGGGGGCCGCGGACGCGTCCTCGCCTTCGGCCGCCAGCACGGCGATGACGGTGCCGACCTTGACGTTGTCCGTGCCCTCGGGAACCGAGATCGACGCGATCGTCCCCTCGTCCACCGCCTCGAACTCCATCGTCGCCTT